>Ga0126373_10000560_pt1 | contig 24736 bp, 21 predicted proteins | sample PanSoiMetPlot_11_FD_92545 | JGI IMG/M metagenome (GOLD analysis project Ga0126373, IMG submission 92545) | Tropical forest soil microbial communities from Panama - MetaG Plot_11 | ecosystem: Environmental > Terrestrial > Soil > Tropical forest > Bulk soil | place: Panama | collected 2016-02-17 | reverse complement strand
GACCACGAATCCGATCAACATCCAGCCAAGCGCGACCATCTGCGTGTATGTGTCGAGCGAGACAATCATGATCGAGCATACGATCGCGCCCAGGATCGGGACCAGTGGCACCAGCGGTGTTTTGAACGGTCGCGGCCGGTCCGGCTCGGCGCGGCGCAATATCCAAATGCCAAGGGAAACCAACACGAATGCGAACAGCGTTCCGATCGCGGTCAGATCCCCGAGCAGCGAACCAGGCAGGAACGCCGACAGGGCGCCCACGAAGAAGAAGAGCGTGATATTGCATTTGTATGGTGTGCGGAACGTCTTGTGCACGTGGCAGAACATACTCGGCAGCAGACCGTCATTCGCCATCGAATAGAACACGCGGCTTTGGCCGAGCAGCATCACAAGGATGACTGAAGAGAACCCGAACAGAATCGCGACCGTGACCAAGGTTGCCAGCCATCCGAAGCCTGGCATGTGATTCTGGATCGCGTAAGCTACGGAAGCTTCCTTACCGGCCGTCAAGAATTCGCGCCAGTTCGCAACGCCAGTGAGCACGTATCCGAAAAGAATGTATAGAACCGTGCAGATCGCCAGCGAACCGAGGATGCCTTTCGGCATGTCTTTGCCGGGGTCTTTCGTCTCTTGTGCCGCAGTGGACACAGCGTCGAAACCGATATAGGCGAAGAAGACAATGCCTGCTCCACGAAGCATTCCGCCGATGCCGTGCTGCATCGTACCTTCATGGCCGGGCGTTCCCGGCGGGATGAAGAATGGTGTGTGGTTGGCCGGATTGATGAACTTCCAACCCACGGCAATAAAGATGAGTACGATGCTGACCTTGATCGCAACGATGATGGAGTTCACCGTGGCCGACTCCTGCGTCCCCTTGATCAGCAATGCCGTAAGCGCCAGGATGATCAGCAGGGCCGGGATGTTGATAATGCCGTGAACGCCGACGTCGGAAACCTCCATCGGCGAGTGGCACCATTGATACGGAATCGCCCCCTCGACCAGCTTGTTCAAATACTCGCTCCACGCGATACCGAGCGTTGCCGCGCCCATCGCGTACTCGAGAATCAGTGCCCATCCGATGGTCCAAGCCACAAATTCGCCCATCGTCGCGTACGCGTAGGTGTAGGCGCTGCCGGCGATCGGTAGCATGGCGGCAAATTCGGCATAGCAAAGTCCGGCGAAGCAGCAGCCGAGCGCGCCCACTATGAACGAGAGAATGACAGACGGTCCCGCTGCTTCGCCTGAAGCGGCGGCTGTCCGGACGAATATTCCAGCGCCAATAACGGCGCCGATGCCCAGCGCGATCAAGCTGCGCGCAGTAAGAGTGCGCTTCAGATCGCTGTGGCTGGCTTGCTCGAGCAGAGAGTTCAACGACTTCTTGCGGGTAAGGCTCATGATAATAATTTGGGGATCTGGATTACACGCAGAATATCACAGTAACCCTAGATTTGTGACGGTACAGCGGCAGAAAGCGTTGCAATGGCGCATCGAGGGTCTCGAAGCGCCCTGTATACTCGGATCGTATGGACGTGTACCTGGTCGATGGCACCTACGAGCTGTTTCGCCATTTTTTCGCCGTTCCAGCGGCGCTGGATGCAAAGGGACAAGAGATTGGTGCGGTTCGCGGAGTGCTGAGGTCTGTACTCGGGATGCTTGAGCATGGCCTGACCCACGTCGGAGTGGCGACCGATCACGTGGTGGAGTCTTTTCGGAACTTGTTGTACGCAGGATACAAGACCAGCGAGGGCGTACCCGAAGACCTGCTGTCGCAGTTCCCGATTCTCGAAGAAGCCCTCGAGTCGATGGGCGTTATGGTTTGGCCGATGGTGGAGTTCGAGGCCGACGATGCGCTGGCTTCTGGCGCGGCAAAGGCAGCCCAAGACGAGCGCGTTGGCCAGGTCATTATCTGCACGCCGGACAAGGATCTCGCGCAATGCGTGGCCGGGAAGAGAGTGGTTCAGTTGGACCGGCGGCGAAACATCACCCGGGACGAGTACGGCGTTGTCGAGAAATTTGGAGTGCGGCCCGAGTCGATTCCGGATTACCTGGCCGTTGTCGGCGACAGCGCGGATGGTTTTCCCGGAATTGCAGGATGGGGAGAAAAGGGAGCAGCTCAGGTTTTATCGCGCTACAAGAGGCTGGAGAGCATTCCGAAAGACTGGCGCCAGTGGAATTCGCCGATCAGCAACGCCAGGCGTCTGGCGACGTCGCTGTTCAGCGCCTGGGACGAGGCGTTGTTGTATCGGACGCTTGCGACGTTGCGGCTCGATGCGCCCGTTTTCAACGTTGTGGACGAGCTTCGTTGGAAAGGGCCGTGCGCCGACTTTGAAGGGATGAGCAGAGCAATGGGTGCGCCGGAACTCTTCGAGCGCGCCAAGGCAGCAACCCAATCGGCGCGGACGACGTCGCGTGCGTGACCGTCTGAGCCGTTAAAATGGCTGTTTGCCGCGATGAATCTCACTCATCTCTTTGATCTGTCGTTCGTTGGCCGCCGCGATGCGGTGGCACTGGACTTCCATGGCTCAACATTCACGTTCGGCGAGATTGACGCGCGCAGCAACCGGCTGGCTCGATTGCTCGCCCAGCGCGGCCTCAAAAAAGGCGACCGGTTGTGCGTATATCTTGCCAATTGCGTCGAGATGATCGACCTTTACCTGGCTTGCATCAAGCTGGGTGCGATCTTCGTTCCGATCAACATTCTGTATCGCGACCGTGAGATCACCCACATCCTTCGCGATGCGGAGCCATTGGCGGCCGTGATAACGGCTAGCGAGTTTCCGGACCTGGTCCCCATCTGGAACCCGGCCGATCTGACACGCCAAGCGGCAGGATTCTCCACTGAACCGCCCGGCGTTACGCTCGATGGGGACGATCCAGCGGGCATCATCTACACTTCCGGGACCACAGGAACTTCGAAAGGCGCGGTGCTCACGCACAATAATTTCGCCGCGAACGCGATCAATCTTCTCACCTGCTGGCAGATCACTTCCGCCGACCGGTTCTTGCTCGCTCTTCCCTTGTTTCATGTCCACGGGCTCGGCAACGGCATCCATTGCTGGCTCGCGAGCGGCTGCCGCATGCGTCTGCTGGAACGATTCGAACACCAGAAAGCCGCGGCCGAGTTCCTGGACTTCAAACCTACGTTGTTCTTCGGCGTGCCGACAATCTACGTCCGGCTTCTCGAAATACCGCCCGATCAAGCGCGCGCCATCGGGGCGGCGATGCGGCTATTTGTTTCGGGATCGGCGCCGCTTTCCGCGCAGACATTCGAGGAGTTCCGTACGCTGTTCGGGCACGCGATTCTCGAACGCTACGGAATGAGCGAAACGATCATGAACATTAGCAATCCGTACATCGGCGAGCGGAGGCCCGGAAGCGTCGGCCTGCCTATGCCGGGCGTTTCGGTCCAGTTGCTGAATCCTGAAGGCACGCCGGTAGCGGACGGCGAGACGGGCGAGGTCTATTTGAAAGGCCCGAACATTTTCGGTGGGTACTGGCGGCGCGACGATGCCACACGCGCAGCTTTCGTCGACGGCTATTTTCGGACGGGTGACCTGGCCGTGCGTTCTCCCGACGGCTATTACACTCTGAGCGGGCGCAAGAGCGACCTGATCATTTCCGGCGGATTCAACATCTACCCGCGCGAGATCGAGGAATTCCTGGAAGAGCAGGCTGGAGTGGTGGAGGCGGCCGTGGCAGCAATGCCCGATCGCGTGCGTGGCGAAGTGCCGGTGGCTTATATAGTGATCGAAAACGGGATCGACACAGCGCAGCTCGAAGCTTGCTGCCGGGAAAAACTGGCATCGTTCAAAATCCCGCGTGCGTTCGTGAAGGTCGAAAAGCTGCCGCGTAACGCTTTGGGCAAGGTACAAAAGCATTTGCTGCCGAGGAGCGCATCATGAGTACGGTTCGGATCCAGCCTTACGAAGTAAAGCCCGCAGCCTTTCTCCTTTATGACGAGCGATGGCCGCGTGTCGCCTCGATCCTCATCGAGGCGATCGAAAACCGAGATCCCCTGTTACGCGCCGAGCACGTCGGCAGCACATCCGTCCCTGAGTGCGGCGGCAAGGGCGTGATCGACTTGGTGGTGACGTACACCAATGGCGATCTCGCCGTTGCCAAAGCAGCGCTGGCGAAGCTCGGCTTCCAACCGCAACACGGGCGCGATCCATTTCCGGAGTCGCGGCCAATGCGCGAGGGCTGTTTAACCACGCTCGGATCCATTTTCCGAGTTCACGTCCATGTGATCGAACGCGACTGCGAAGAACATCGCCAACTGGTGGCTTTCCGCGACGCACTGCGCAGCGATCCAAGCCTCCGCCGCGCCTACGAAGCCGACAAGCAGCGCATTCTCGCATCAGGGGTCACCGATTCACTCGACTATTGCTATGCAAAGGGCGAGTTCATCACTTCGACGCTCTCGGTGATCGCCAAATCTTAGAATGGAAGTTGGCGCAAGCGGCATTTGAGACGGCCACGGCGCGAGCGCAAAGCTCGTGGAGTCCGCTCCTGTTTGAGTGGTTTCGCTGGATCTGGATCGCCTCCATCGTCTCGAACATCGGCACCTGGATGCAGAACGTCGGGGCGGCGTGGGCCATGGCGACGATGGCGCCGTCGGCCTTGCTGGTCGCACTGGTTCAAACGGCGACCAATCTTCCGGTCTTCCTGTTGGGCGTTCCTGCCGGCGCGGTAGGCGACATTGTGGATCGCCGTAAGCTGCTGCTGTTCACGCAGGGCTGGATGCTCGTCGCAGCCGCTGCTTTAGGCGCGCTTACCATAGCCGGGGTAAGCGGACCGTGGACGCTGTTGTGGCTGACGTTCGCGCTCGGGCTCGGCGCAACCATGAACGGTCCAGCGTGGCAAGCGATCATGCCGGAGCTGGTTCCCAAGACGGAGCTGCCTGCTGCGATCGCGCTCAACTCGATGGGCTTCAATCTGGCACGAGCGGTAGGGCCGGCGCTCGGAGGGATCGTCGTCGCCTGGATCGGCGCCGGCGCCGCCTTCATCCTGAACGCGATTTCGTTTGTGGCGGTGCTCATCGTTCTTTATGTATGGAAGCGCGCTCCAGAACATGCGAACACGTCCACTGAGAGCGTCGTCGCAGCGATCGGTGCGGGCATGCGCTACGTCCGCTTCGCGCCGACGATGCACGCTGTACTGCTGCGATCGGGAACGTTCGTGTTGTCGGCGAGCGCGTTGTGGTCGATTTTGCCGCTGGTCACTAAGCTTCAACTGCACAGCGAGAGCAGAGGTTTCGGGCTGCTGCTCGGATGCCTGGGAGGCGGCTCGATTCTGGGCGCGCTCATCATCGGACGCGTGAGGCAATTATTTCCCGTTGAAGCGATCGTGTCCGCATCGGTCCTGGCCTTCGGACTGGTGAACATCGCGCTCGCTTATCTGACGAGCTTTACCGCTGTAGCACTGGTTCTGCTTGCCGGCGGCATGACCTGGATGGCCGTGAACGCAAACCTGAACACGGCAGCGCAGACGTCGGTTCCCTCATGGGTCCGGGCGCGTGCGATGGCGTTATACCTACTGGTGTTTCAAGGCGCCATGGCGGTGGGCAGCGTGATCTGGGGCGAAGTCGCATCGAGTTTCGGGCTTCGCGCGACGTTAGTGGCGGCAGGAATCGCGCTATGCGTCACCTCCGTCGCGACGATGCGGTTGCGCCTGACAACCTCGCGGGAACTGGATGTGACGCCTTCGTTGCACTTGCCCGAGCCGGCGCTGCTCGTAGAAACCCATCCGGACCATGGGCCGGTGCTGGTAACGGTCGAGTATCTAATCGATCCAACGCGCGCAGCCGATTTTGCGCATGCTATGGACGCAATCCGCAGGATCCGGCGGCGCGACGGCGCTGTGCGATGGGGTTTGTTTGAAGACGCCGCCGCACCGGGACGATACATCGAAACGTTCGTCGTCGACAGTTGGGCAGAGCATCTGCGTCAGCATGAGCGCATGACGAGAACGGATCGCGAATCGGAATCGAAGGCGTACGCGTATCATAGGGGCTCAGAATCGCCCAAGGTCACTCACTGGATCGCCGCGCGGGAATAGAAAAGCCGCACCGGGTACGAGTGCGGCTTAGATCAATCGAGGCTAACTAACGGCCTACGCCATTACCTTCAGAAACGCGTCCTGGAACTTCTTCATTTCCTCGGCAGTACCAACGGTGACGCGCACGTGGGTCGGCATCGCTGGAAACACGCGACCGATCATGATCTTCTGCGCTGCGAGCGCATCGATTACCTGCTGCGCCGGGCGCCCGGTTTCGACCATGAAGCAGTTGCTCATGGAAGGCGTGCACTTGAAGTTGTGCTTATCGAGGAACGCGACGGTTTCTTCGCGAATGCCGCCGATGAGTCTGCGGCGCTTGGGCACTTCGTCCGCTGCTTTCAAGCTGGCGATACCAGCGGCGACAGCGGTCACGGGCACCGCGAAATCGCCGTAATTGGTGATCTTCTTGAGCAGGTCCGGCCGCGCGATCGCTGCTCCCAGGCGCAGTCCAGCCATCCCGTAGAGCTTGGAGAACGTGCGCAGAACGACGATTTCTTTGTCCTTCGCCACCAGGTCAACCACGGACAACCCCGGCAGCGCTCCGGCGATGTGCAAGTAGGCTTCATCGACCAACAGAACGCTACCGGACGGCTTATTTTCGAGCAGCCACTCGATATCGGCGCGAGGCGTCAGGGTCCCTGTAGGATTGTTCGGATTGCAAAGATACAGGAGTCCGGCGTTCGGATCCGCCTTGGCCAGTGCCTTTACATCGTGCGAGCAATCCTTGCGCAGAGGGACCAGAGCCCGCTTGGCGCCCACAAACTTCGCCGCTTCCCCGCCTGCTTCATATGTCGTGTCAGCAGCGACGAAGCTCTTCTGCGGCGAACAGAACCCCAGCACCGCCTGATGCAGCGGCGCGCTCGACCCCGGATACGCTCTCACGTAGCTCGCGGGAACACCCTCTTGGGAAGCGAGCAGCTCGATGAACTCATTGGTCTGCTCGTACATGTATCGTCCACCGTTGGCCGCTACGTTGCGAACCGCGTCGGCGGCTACGGGAAAGGGTCCCCAGGGACTTTCGTTAGCGTTGAGCCGAACAGCGTCAGGGGGGATCGGCCCGCCGCGCTTCGACATCTGTGCCAACGCGGCTTCGTTATAGAACGGCAAAGCAGCTCCAGCCGCGATTACCGAAGCAAGGCGGCCGAAGTTACGGCGCGAAAAACCACGCCGCAGGAAATCTTCCTGGTGTTCAGGGCTAAGAATGGACGTCACGTACCCTCCTTAGGTGCTCATTCAAGCATACTCCTAAGAATCGGGGGCTGGGAGGGGGCCATCACCCAGCCGAGGCAGCCACTAAAACGCCACTTACTTGGTCATGTAACTGCGGTGGATCCAGGAGTCGGACTGCGCGCGGTCGCGGGTCTCAAACACGACGCTGCGCGCTGTTTCTTTTACGTGGAGGCTGGTGCGGTCGGTGAGCTGACGCGCGCTCGCCTTGCCCGATTCAGCGTCGTACAGCGCGGATTGAATCGTCGTCACCGTAGCAGGCGCGAATTTCTTGCTTGCATCGTATTTCGAAACCGCTTCGATGGCGCTCGAGCGCAGCAGTTTCGGCCAAAGCTTCAGGAAAAGATCATGCGATCCGTAGACGTCGGCGCTGTTCGCTTTACCATTAATAGCGAACGCATAGCCGATCACATCGGGCTTGCCCTCGACGACTTTCTTGAGATCAGCGAGATAGCCATCGATCGACTTTTGCACCACCGGCGCCCGCATCGTCATAGGCATGCTGGTGGGCGAAGCAGCGGCGCGCACGTCGGTCTGCAGTGCGCTCGATATGCTGGCTTGAGCGGCTGCTACCTGGTCCCAAACGGACCGCTGATCTTCCTTCATGCGAACCGCCATCTTGAGATCTTTCGTCGCAATCGCGTCGCTTGGGGTGTTAAAGGTCATGAGGGATTCGTTGCCGCGCCGGCTCCAGCGCCCAGGCTCAACGCAAAACGCGCTGATGTTCACTCGGCCTGACTTGGTCGGAAGGATAATGTCGTCTTTCAGCGTGCGGTCCTGCGCGCCCCCTTTGACGATATCGCCCGATTCAATAAACACGTCTTCGTTCGAAACATTCTCAATCGTCAGCTCATTCACGTTGCGTGTTTCATAGACGATGACCTTGTGCTGCGCGATCGCTTCTCAAGAGACAGCAGCGGCTTCACCTGCCTAGCCACGCCGTGAATCAAAAATACCGACAGATTGTCGTGTGTAAACGGACCGCTGATGCGATACTCCGCGGCTGCGTGCTGCGTTTCGGCTGCTAGCTCGCGGAGTGTGAACATGGCGAACACCATCGCTCCGAATGCGAGGGCACTGCTACTAAAGCACTTTCATACGGAATCTCCTTTGGACCGGGGCGATTGAGTCAGCCGGCGGTTTCGAAAAAGGAATGCCGCATCGTGCCCGTGCCTTTCACGCGCTAACCCGCAAAGGGCACTGCGGCCGCACTCATGGTATCGAAGCACGCTCTGCCCGCGCGCTCCGCTTTCCGGGCTATTTGGAAAAGGGTAAGCTGACATTCGTATGAGACCGGAATCTTTCGATCCAGGCCTAACAACGCAGTTTAGCGGGGAGTTGCGGCGCACCATAAATCCGGACGGTACATTCAACGTGCGCCGGAAAGGACTGCGTTTGCGCGACGCCAACGTCTACCTGATGCTGATCGACACCACGTGGCCCCGTTTTTTCGCCGCCGTTCTGCTGATCTTCCTCGCCGTGAATCTGCTGTTCGCAAGCGTCTACATGATGATCGGCATCGACCGCCTGCACGGGATCGAGCCGGAGATGGGCGCGTTTCCGAACGCATTCTTCTTTAGCGTCCACACGTTGACCACCGTCGGATACGGCAACGTCTTCCCCATCGGAACACTTGCGAACGTGATGGCGTCGCTCGAGGCCGCCACCGGGCTAATGGTGTTCGCCGTCGCCACCGGTCTTCTCTACGGACGATTCTCAAGGCCCTCCGCCAGGATTCTGTTCAGCCGCACCGCTCTGGTGGCGCCATATCAGGACGGCGCCAGCCTCCAGTTCCGCATCACGAACGCGCGAAGCAACGTGTTGATGGATTTGGAAGCGCGTGTGCTCCTGATGACGGTGAATCGAACGGAAGGCCAATTGAAACGTGCATTTATTGACTTGCCGCTGGAACGGCGTCGAGTCTACTTCTTTCCGCTGACCTGGACCATCGTACATCCGATCGATGCGACGAGCCCGTTCAGCGGAAAAACGGCCGACGATCTGCGCGAGATGGAAGCTGAGCTGCTGATTCTAATCAAAGGCTTCGACGATACATTCAGCCAGCAGGTTCATTCACAGTACTCCTATCGTCACGATGAAATCCTGTGGGGGGCGAAATTCCTTCCGGCATTTTCCGTAGACGGCCAGGGAGACCTCGTGCTCGATGTCAACAAGGTTCACGAGTTGACGATTCTTAGCTAAAAGCCGCGCGAAAACTGGAGCGTGGCGGCTTGGCTGGATGAGAGAAGCTCGCGCGCGTTGGCGGGGACGAAGAGCGGCGCGAAATGAGACGGATCGTTGATCTTCGCTGCTGCTTCGGGCGTCAGCCAGACCGTGGACATTCCGTAGAGCTCGAACGGGATGTTCACGTAAGCGGAATTGAACTGATCGATGTCGATTCCGTCGAGGAAGAGTGTCTTCTCCGGATGGGTGTTGTGATAGCTCACGACTTTTTCCACGAAATCGCGCGCGATCAAACTGCGGTTCACGTACCAGGTTGTGATTTGCCACGCGGCCGGAAGAGAGAACGCGAGATACGCCGCGGCCGCTGAAATAAACAGAGCCCGGCGGGGTGAGGCCGCGGCCGCACCCAGGATGATCGCGAGGCCGATACTCGGGCCGGTCAGGAAATACTCGAAGATGTGGTCGGGTAGAACAAGGAACGGGACCAGCAGGATCACGAACCAAATAGCTCCGAATACGCCAGCGCGGCCGGCCGCGATCGCGGCGGCGCACACCGCAAGAAACAAGACCAAGCCTGCGGTTGTCACTAATGCGGGCGGCCACGTCCAGTGAAAATGCCCGAGCCGTTCGGGCCCGAGCGCCATCGTGACGTAGGTTTTCAATGTCGAGAAAACTCTGGAATCAACGTGAATCGCGTAGGGGCCGCTCTTGATGGCGGGCGCCGCATAGAAGTGGAAAGCGGTAAAGGACGCGGAAATCGCGTACAGCGGCAGCGTCAGACGAAACCTTGTCCGGTCGTAAACAAGCGCCCAGAGCGACGCGATGCAGGGATACATGACAGCGGTTTCCTGAGACCCGAGCGCGAGAACGAAAACGATGATCTGCAGCCAGTAGCGTCCATCCATGAACAACCACAGAGCCAGCAGAATAAAGAATACGTATTGCGTCTCGTTACAGATCGACGCCCAAGCTAGGCTGGGACTGAAGTTCGGATTGGCGATCCAGAAAAGTTGCGCCGCGCCGGCTGCCAGCATTGAACCCGTCAATCGATGAACGATCGCGAAAAGCAGAACCAGGCTCGCGATCACGGTGCCGAAAATGACGATGTGAAACGGCAGCGGGTTCATACCGAAGACGCGTCCCAATCCCCAAAAGAAAAGGTTCTCGCTCCATGGCCGGATGTTGCCATGCGCCTTCGGGGCAAAAAGGAGCTTCGCCGAAAAAGCCATCGGGTGCGGACCGAGACCGAGGTGCAGCCATCCGAAGTCGTCTTGATAGAACCAGGCGTTCAAAGCGCGCCAATAGAACGCGACCAAAAAGAGTGCAGCGAATCCGGAGATTGCCAGCATCTGTAGCCTCTGCTGGCTTGCGTTCTGCATCACCCGTGACGATATCACGAAGATGTTACGCTGGTCGCGATGGTGCGCGCGTTCCTTGCAGGCTGGATCGCGATCGCGGCTTGCAAAGCGCAGTGGACCCAGCCGCCGTTTCCACCGGACACGTCAAAACTCGAGCGGACAGACTTGTCGGAAATTCTCGAGTTGCTGTGTCCAGGTCAGAGATACATAGGCGCGGAGAGTGGCTGCCGCGTGTGTCCTGCGGCTAGTAAGCAAGCTGGGGCGCGAGGTGATGCCAGCATTAGCGCAGCCGTCCGCGGACATTTTCTCAAGCCCGGTTCTGACGATCTGCTGCTGAACTTCAACGGATGTGGTCCTGCGCTGCTCAGCCGTTCGTCCAGCGGCTGGTTCGTGGATCGCGCCGGCGCGTTGCCCGACGGCCCGTGCCGCAAGATTGCGCGGCGGGATGGGCGTGATGGCTTGCTGTGCTATGAAGCGGCATCGACAGCTGATCGCGAAGACGCGCGGTTGACTCTTACGGTGCTTCCTGAGCCAGCAAGCGATCTCGTGGTCGCTTCGGACAACACTGGCGGCGCTTGCGATTCCCCGAAACGGAACGTCGTACAGTCAGTCATTCAGGACACAAAACTCACTTCCGGTGCAGGGGGCAAGCTGACTCTCACCGTCACCGTCCGATGCCGGCGCGGACCGCTCAGCGAGCGCTCTCGAAAAGCGTGTGCGCGCGGGCCGGGATTCGAAGATATCGGGCCGGTGGCGCCGTTCCGTACGTTTCGGCTCGAGTACACGTTTAACGGCGATACATTTTCTCTCGCGCCAGCCAGCAAGCTAGCTAAGCAAGCTTACGACGCCTGCGCCGCAGGTCCGCAATGAGGATCGTCGCGCTGGCCCTGTTTGCGGGAACGTTCGTGCCGGCATGGTCCGCCGACACAGACCAGGCAGCGTTGCTCGAGCGTGTTCGCTGGAAGGTGCTCCGGAATGCGAAAAATGCTCCGCGCTACGTGTGCCGGCAGGAGATCGAACGTCAGGAATTCGAGCTGGCGCACACGAAGCCGCCACTCCCGTACGGCAATCCAGCGCGTATGTGCGAACTAGTGAGCGCGGAAGAGCCGGGAAAATCCTCGCGCCTGCAACTGACGGAGTCCGACCGCGCCAAACTCGACGTGATGCTCGCCTCCGGAAGCGAGTTGTTCTCCTGGCCCGGTGAGCGCGGCTTCGACGTCAAGACCCCAGGTGACTTGATTGGGGGAGGTTTTTCCGGGAACGGCGATTTCGCCGGATTTCTGCTCGATGTGTTTTCGCCCAAGCAGGCGAAGTTTTACTACGCCGGAAGTTGCGGCGCGCCGGGATGCGTTCGTTTCACGTACGTAATCCCGCCGGAGGTCAGCCGCTACACGGTAAGCACGAAGTCTGAGCACGCTACCGTGGGTTTTCACGGAACAATCGACGTCGATCCCCGATCGGCAGACCTGATCCAGCTTACTGTGACTGCCGGTGACCTGCAGACCTGGCTCGGGTCGGTATGCGAAACCCGAACGCGAATGAGATACACCGGACAGCACGACGGGACCGGCTTTCTCGTGCCTGAGTCAACCGACAGCGAATTTCTCTCAGCAGATGGCTCCTATTCCGTGAATCGCGTTTCTTACATCGGCTGCCGGCGCTACTCGACGGAATCGGTTTTGTCGTTTGCCGCCGCTGCTGCGAGCACGAGTCCGGTTGCGAAAATGCCCGCGCTACCGATAGCCGGCGCAGTGCTGCGGTTGCGCTTCACCTCGACGATCGATTCAGAAACGAACTTCGCGGGCGACACAGTGCAGGCCGCGTTGGACCGGCCGGTTCTAGATGCGGAGCACGTCACGATCCCGGCGGGTACTGTGGTGCGCGGTCATGTCGCGCAACTCGAGCGAGTGTACGGGCCTCACCCCGCAGTGGTGATCGCGCTGCGGCTCGACACAATCGTACTGCGAGACGTCCCAGTTAAAATCACGCTCGAGGCCCGCGGCCACACCGATGATCGCGGACGAGCGATGTTCCGCTTCGCGGGCGAAAAGGTCATGCTCGACAAGACCTTCGTCACCGATTGGCGTATTCGCTAGCGTCGCTTTAGCGAAGCACGGTGCTCGCTTCGGCTTCAGCAATCAACCGGTCGGCGTCGGCCTGGAGCAGGAACCGGTCTTTCACCAAATGCGTCGCGGCCGTCTTGACTAAAGCAACGTATTTTTCGTGCGTCCCGTAACGCTCCTCGAGCGATGGTCGCGGATCGCCGGCCGCTAGCCGTTCCGCTTTGGTCTTCGCAAATGGAACGTACCCGCCCGCGAATCCGCATTCAGTGCCCTTGAAATAACCCGAGCCTGTGACGTTCCATCCGAGGTAAGTTCCGAGTGGAGCTTGAAGCAGCACGCTCGCGACGCCCGACATCTCGTTGCCGTCCGCGTTCACCTTCGCCGCGAGGCTCGGCAGGACTTCCTTGATGACTGGTGGTTGAATCGTGATCCAGCCGCTCAGGTCGTGCACATTGAACTTCGGTCCGAAATCGTACACATACAGCGGGAGCTGGATGCCGTCGGGCAGCGGAATGCCTGGGATAACCGGGAATCCGAGCGCTTGGTGCACTGCGGGCACGAGGTCGCCATGATCTAAGAGTGGATAAACACTCGGCGGCGGCGCGGTATTCTTCATCACCCAGTCGACCAGCGCTTCTCCTAGCGCCCGCATCGTGTCCGACGACGGGTTGGGATTGTCCGGCAGTTCGCAGCGTCCCGTGGATGCAGGCGTCTCGGTGGAGAATCCACCGCGGCCGCCGCCGTGCGTGACGCCCGGAAAATAATAGCGGCGAACATTCGCCGGCAACGGGATGTCGCGATCGGCCTTCGTCCCCACCAGGTCAGGCGACGCGCGTAAACCCCAAACCTCCGACGCACCGAACGTCTCGACGATCTTCGGACAGGTCTTGGTCGCATTGCAGCGGTCGAGCAGGCCGCCGGAAGCGATACGGCGCGCTTCGTCGATGTAATCGCTCCACCACACGATGCCGTCGCTGCCGGGCTGGTACAAGTCCGCCGCACCGCCAGGCACCGCGAAGCGGAAATTCATCGGATTCTGCCGCGCCGCAATATTGGGATGCGCGCCGTCGAAAACAATACGCTTCGATTCGTCCTGATTGAAACCGAGATGGATGAAGCTGCGCAGATAATTGCCGGATTGCGAAGTGCCGCGTCCGATGGCGTAGGAAATTCTCCCAGCCAATGGATTCGCGTTGCCTGAATCGTCAGCGGTGGCGTAGCGGAGGAAGGAATTCAGATCGCGCGTCGCTGCATAGCCGATGCCGAGCACCAGCGGGTCCTTCGCCGTGTAGACCAATTCGTAGAGGTAAGCCGGATCGAAGCCGCCTTTGACGCACACCTTGTGGGGATCAGCTTCGCCAGGGAAAGGCGTCTTGCTGCAATCGGCGAAAGCCCAGTCGCCGGGCTTCAACGGAATCACTTCGCGGCCTTCGCCTGCGCGGCGTGTCATCGTGGCGCGCGAGGTATCGAGACTCGCGGGTTGCGGCGAGGGCACACCGGCGCCGAGTCCGCCGGTCATTTCGAGCGTGGTGGTGCCGGGGCGCATATCGACGAAGCGCACCATCACCGGGCCGGTGATTGGCGAACCGTCCGGGTTCTTCGCGACCGGCACTGAGAGAGTTTCCATGCCGTTCGCAGGCGGGATGTCGCCCTGCCAGCCGCTCGAAACCAGCACATGTCCGAATTTGAAGAAGTCCACCATTGCGCCGGCGCTGGTGGCTGAAGCCGCGAGTGCGACACGCCCGCGATTCGGAACTTCGTAGATTAGCACTCCACTCGCCTTCGAGAGATCGAGGGGCTTCGCGAGCGAGAAGGTGCCCGAGTATTCTACCTTTCCTTTCGGGTTGCGCGGTGCAAGCGCGAGGTCGGTGATCATCGCGTTCAGCGGGTCCTTGGGGTCGAGTTCGCCGTAGAAATGACCGGTCAAGCGCTCATAGGAACCAGCCGTTCCAAATCCCTGGCCTTTGAACGCGGGCGAGTCGCGATGTTCGATGACGATGCGCGTGACACGGGCTTGCGAAGTAGTCGCAAAGGCCAGAATCGCTGCGAGACTAGAGAGAAAGCGATGCGGTTCCATTCCCAAGACAATATAGGAACGGCGAACCCGGGCGCAACCGAGCGGTTCAAAGGATCGGACGGACGATTTCCCACACGCGCGCCGCGATTTCTTCCGGCTTTGCGTCGCCGTTAATCAGGCGGAACCGCGCAGGCTCGCGCCGCGCGAGCTCGTGGTACGCCGCGCGCGCCTTTTCGTGGAAATCCACCGACTGCTCGTCCAGCCGCGATTCCTGTTTGCCGCCGCCGGTCCGATTGCGGGAGTGAGCCCGCGCCAGGCCGGTTGCCGTGTCGATGTCGATGCAGAGCGTCAGATCAGGCACCAGTCCGTGGCAGGCAATACGGTCGAGATCGAGAACCGTTTTCCATCCCAGCCCGCGGCCTGCACCTTGATAGGCGATCGATGAATCCGTGAATCGATCGCACACCACGATCTTGCCTTCGTCGAGCGCCGGCAGAATCCACTGCTCCACGTTTTGTGCGCGCGCGGCGAACATCAGGAGCAGCTCGGTGGTCGGACGCAGTTCCTGATTCGTCGGATCGAGCAGGATCCGCCGGATCTCGCGGCCAATCGGCGTGCCGCCGGGCTCGACCGTTTCGAGCACTTCGCGGCCTTCCGCCCGCAAGCGCTCTGCGAGCAACCGCGCTTGTGTGCTCTTGCCGCTTCCGTCGGGGCCTTCGAACGTCAGGAACAAGCCCCGTCTAGTCGTAGACATAGTGCAGGACCTTTTTCAGGTCCTCCCAAGCCTCTTTCTTGGCGTTTTGGTTGTATGGGCGCAGCAGGTACGACGGATGATAGGTCACCATCACCGGAATGTCGCGCCACTGCTGCCATTTCCCGCGCAGTCGCGTGACGCCGTCTTTAGTCCCTAGCAATGCTTTCGCGGCAGTCGATCCCAGCGCGCAGATCGCCTTTGGACGAATCGCCTGAAGCTGACGGTACAGAAATTGCCCACAGGTTTCCATTTCATCCGGCTGCGGCGTGCGATTCTCCGGCGGCCTGCATTTCACGACGTTGCAAATGTACACGTCACAGCGCTCGAGCGGAATGCCTTCCTTGCGCGCGGTGCCTTCGATCATTTGTGTGAGTAGTTGTCCGGCGCGTCCGACGAACGGCAGACCCTGCGCATCTTCATCCGCTCCGGGGCCTTCGCCGACGAAAACGAGCCTGGCCTGCTCGTTACCGGTTCCGAAAACCAGCTTGTTGCGGCCTTCGTGCAATCGGCAGCGTTTGCAGTCGCCGATGTCTTCAAGGATCTTAAGCAGCGAGTCGCCCTCTGGTTCGAGCGTGGGCAGTCTTACTTTCTCGCGTTCCGGCTCCGGTTCGGCCTCACGCGCGGGTAGGGGTGCGACGGCGTCCAGAGAACGCGCGGAAGCGGCTGCGTCACCTCCCGGCGCCCCCAAAAAGACGGTCTTCACCCCCAGATCCTGGTAAAACTCCAGATACCGTCGGACTTCTTCCTTGGTCATTGGGCCGCGTGCACAGCCAGCCGCAGCTTCAGGACCTGATCGAAAATCCGGTCGGCGATTTCGCGTTTCGGCGCGCGTGCGATTGGAATAGTCTCGCCCGTGCGCAAAACCAACACGACCTCGTTCTCATCCGACTCGAATCCCGTGGCGTCCTGATTCACCAGGTTCGCGACGACCATATCGCAATTCTTCGAGTCGAGCTTCTGGCGCGCGCTGTCCACCAGCTTTTCGGTTTCGGCGGCGAACCCGATTAGCAGACGATCGCCTTTCTTCTGCCCCAGCTCGGCGAGAATATCCGGCGTCGGCTCGAGCTCGAGCGACATTTTCATCGCGGTCTTCTTCAGCTTGTGCTGCGGAACATTTAAAATGTGATAGTCGGCCACCGCCGCAGACTTGACGATGATCGTCGATTCGTTCAGGTACTGCATCACCGCCGCGCGCATCTCGACCGCCGTCTTGACGTGAATCACTTCGACGCCTTGCGGCTCGGGCAGCGGAACTGGGCCTGACACCAGGATCACGCGCGCACCCCGGTCGACCGCGGCCTGAGCCAAAGAATAGCCCATTTTTCCACTGGAGCGATTCGAAATATAGCGCACGGGATCGAGAGGCTCCTGCGTCGGTCCAGCCGTGATCAGAATTGTCTCTCCGTCGAGATCATGCCGATGCAAGCCGAGCCCGGCAACAATATCGGCGATCCGTTCCGGTTCGGCGAGCCGTCCTGGCCCGGTCATGCCGCATGCCAGCATACCGTCCTCGGGCTCGACGATCAGGTGCCCGCGCTTGCGCAGAATCGCCAGATTTTCCTGCGTCGCCGGATGCATCCACATATTCACGTTCATCGCCGGAGCGAGCACGACGCAGCCGGTGAACGCGAGATAGCACGTGGTTAGAAAATCCACCGCGTGGCCATGCGCGAGGCGCGCCATCAGATCGGCCGTAGCAGGTGCGATCACCATCACGTCGTTTTCCTGCGCAACGGCGATGTGCTCGACGGCGCTCGACAGCGTCTCCTCGGCGCTTCCCGACGATGCAAACAGATCCGTGATCGCTTTGCGCCCGGTGAGCGCGGCAAACGTGAGCGGCGTGATGAACCTCTGCGCGGCGTTCGTAAGCACGGGCTGGACACGGACCCCGCGTTCCATGAGCGCCCGGGCCAGCTCGGCGGATTTGTAGGCAGCGATTCCACCGCCCACGCCCAAGATCGCGTTCATGGTCCTGCTCTCCTTCGCAGGCGACGGCCCGCTGAATTATTCTTGCGCCGCGGCTTCTTCCTGAGGCGTCTCGCGCAGAATATCGGTGTACTTCACCAACCCGCGGCGCACTTCTTCCATCGACGTAACGGTAGGCTTTTTCGACGTCGTGGGCAAGAACGGCCGAGCGCCGTTTTGAAGCTGCCGCGCGCGTTTCGCGGCGACGATGATGAACCGGTACGTACTCTGCTCGATGTCGTCAGGAATCGCGTACATCGCGTTGTTCTTTAATCTTTCAGCCATGCTATAGAAACCTCAATCTCGTTGTTCAAAGCTCTCGAGGATCGGCCGAACTTCCTCTTCCATGCGCGCCTTGCTCAGCCGCTCAGCCTTCACGATCGTAGCCAACCGCGCCGTCGATTCCTCGATCTCGCGATTGATTAGGACGTAATCATATTGCGAGTAATTCCGAACCTCGGCCGCCGCACCTTGCAAGCGGCGCTGAATCACTTCCTCGCTGTCTTGCGAACGGTTGCGGAGCCTTTGCTCAAGCACTTCCCGGGACGGCGGCAATACGAAGACACTAATCGCCTCCGGGATAGCTACTTTCAATTGTCGCGCACCTTGCACGTCGATGTCGAGCAGGAGGTCGCAGCCCTGCTGGATGGCGCGTTCCAGGCTGTCTTGGTTCGTACCGTAGTAGTTGCCGAAGACTTCCGCGTGCTCCAGAAACTCCCCGCGAGCCAAGCGCGCTTCGAACTCGTCCCGGCTGATAAAAACATAATCCACGCCGTTCTTTTCGCTTGGGCGTGGCGGCCGGGTCGTATAAGAGATGGAAAAGGTTAGGCCTGGAACGGTTGCCAGCAGCCGATGCACCAGCGTGGACTTGCCCGAACCCGACGGCGCGGAGATTATGAACACGGAAATCATGCAAAATCGGCCGGGCGAAGTTTCATTCCAGATTGAGAGCCTGTTCGCGGATTTTCTCAATGCTCGATTTGCACTGGAGAGCCAGATCGGTGATGCGCAAGCCCAACTCTCCCACACCGCCGGTTTTCGAGAGAACGGTATTCGATTCGCGGTTCATTTCCTGAAGTAGAAAGTCGAGCTTCTTGCCCACTTCCCCGCCCGCTTCCAAGATCTCTTCCACTTGGCGCGAATGGATGGAAAGACGGGCGATCTCTTCGCTGATGTCGCTGCGATCGGCCAATAGCGCCGCCTCTTGCGCCAACCGCTGAGGATCGAGCGGCGTGGTCGCGAGAATCTCGCTCAAGCGTTCCTGTAGCCGCGATTGAAACGCCGGTAACGCCTGCGATCGGATTTTATCCATTTCCTCCGCATTTTGCGAAATAATTCGGTTCTGTTCGCGGATAACAGCCACCAGTTCCGTGCCTTCGCGCGAACGGAATTGATTCAAGGCGCCCGCCGCTTCGTCAACCGCGCTCACCAGGGCGCCTTCCACGGACGCATCCGCCTCCTGTCCCAACGTGGCGCCGAACATGCCCGGATGCTGGAGAATCTGGTTCAGATCAGGCTCACCGGCGATCCCTTCCTCGGCCGCAGCTTGCCGGAAGGCAGCCAGATAGGCTCGAAACAGCGGGACGTTCAGGCCTTCACCAGAGCCATTTCCGCTTTTCGCAATAGTACACCGGATGTCGACGTGGCCGCGCAGAATAGCACGCTTGATCACCGCGCGAATGGCGCCCTCGAACGGATCCAATTCCGGCGGCAGATGGAAGTGCAGGTCAAGCCCGCGATGATTGACGCTCTTCAGACTCAGCGTGATCTCGCCGTGTGGCGTGGAGCGCTGCACGCGCGCGAAACCCGTCATACTGCGGATGGGCGCACTCATGAGCTTACAGAGCGCCGCTGCACTTCCGCCTGCGGACCCTCGCGGGGCGCGGTCCCGTGCGGCGCGCTTTCCGCAGCATCCAGCGGCAGATCCGCGTCGAGAAATTGAAGGCCGTGTAGCCGATGATAAATTCCGCCGTGATGGATAAGCTCCTCGTGCGTCCCGATCTCGGCGATGCGTCCGCCGTCCAGCACCACGATCTTGTCGGCGCGCCGGATCGTCGAAAGGCGATGCGCGATCACGATGACAGTTCGATTGCTCATCAGCGTCTGGAGCGCACGCTGCACCAGAATCTCGGACTCGGTGTCGAGATGCGACGTCGCCTCGTCCAGGATCAGAATCGGCGCGTTCTTCAAAAGCGCCCGGGCGATCGCCAAACGCTGCCGCTGTCCGCCGCTCAACTTGAGGCCACGTTCGCCAATGACCGTATCGTAGCCCTGCGGCATCTGCAGGATAAACTCATCGGCCAGCGCGTTGCGGGCCGCCTCGCGAATCTCGTCTTCTTTCGCCTTCGGCTTGCCATAACGAATATTGTTCGCCACGGTGTCGTTAAACAAGAAGGTTTCCTGCGCGACCATGCCGATTTTGGCGCGTAGCGAGGCGAGTTGAAGGTCTCGAACATCCTTCCCGTCGATCCGCACGGCTCCATGCGTCACGTCATAAAAACGCGGCACTAGGTTGGCGAGGGTGGTCTTACCGGCGCCGCTCTGGCCCACCAATGCCACTACCTCACCGGCTCGCACTTCGAGGCTAACGCCCTCGAGACAGAATCCGTTCGGCACACTGGGATAACGAAAACTTACGTTATCAAGAACGATTGATTCGTGAAATTTCGAGAGTTTGGACGCACCCGGCCGCTCGGAAATCTGCTGATCGCCGTCGAGGTAAGCGAAAACCTGCTGCGAGGCGCCGGCAGCCTGCTGGAAAATGTTCTGAATCCCTGTCAGCCGCTTCACAGGCTCGTACAGCATCAACAGCGCGATTACGAAACTCGTGAACTCGCCCGCAGTCAGCGTTCCGGCTTTAATCTGCAATCGCGCGTAAGTGAGCAGGCCCGCTATAGTGAGCGCTGCAAAAAATTCAATCAGCGGCGAGGCCAGAGCCTGCTGTAAAACATAACGCAAATTGCTCGATTTCAAGCGCGCAGCGGCCAGCCGAAACCGGTTCGACTCCACGTCCTCGGCGCCGAACGACTTCACCACCTGGTGCCCGCTGATAGTTTCCTGAAGAATCTGGTTCAATTCGGCGGCGTCGTCCTGAGCCCGTCGCGTCGTGCGCCGGATATGCCGCCCGATGCGCAGCGTCGGAACCAAAACGAATGGGAGCACGGTCAGGCTCACCAGCGCCAGCCGCCAGTCTTTCTGGATCACGACGAACAGCAGAAATATTACAGAGAACGACTGGCGTAGCCAGTCCGCCAGCATATGCGACGTCGCCACCTGTATCTTTTCGAGATCGATCATGATCGACGACATCAGGCGACCGGTGGAGTTCGACTCAAAAAAATTCGCGTCCTGGCGGAGCACGCGGTCAAAAACACGTTGCCGCAAATCCGTGACAGCGGAAAATCCCACGTAGTTCACGAAATAATTGCCGAAGTAATCGCAGAGACCTTTTACCGTGAACGAGCCGATGATGGCAATAAACACCATCGTCCAAACATTGTGAATATTCGCCGGCAGAAGATCCTGAAGGTACACTGTGCGCTGCAGCAGCGGGATCGTGAACAGGGCCACCGGCGCGTCTGGCGAGTCAGGCTTCAGGACGCGATCGAAAATCGGGCCGATCAGAATTGCCATCAACCCTTGGGAAGCGCCTACAAGCGCCATCAGGATCACCGACAAGATCAGCGGCGCGGCATACGGCTTGACGAAACGCAGCAGCCGTTTCATGTCGATCGAGGCGATTGCGCCCGAAGTGACAAGCAATCCTGCATGATGAATAAATGCGGGCTACTCTTCGACCTTCGCTTCATCGATCAGCATGACGGGAATGTCATCACGGATCGGATACACCCGCTTGCACTGCACGCATTTCAACCCGCTCTGATCGGGTTTCAGCTCCAAGTCGGCCTTGCAAAGCGGACACACGAGAATGTCCAGCAAGTCCTTGCTAATCGGCATTTCGATTTAGTGTAACAAGGCACGTGAGCGGAGAGCCATACTGAGTCAAGAGTGCTCTTGCGAGTGTTAGTAATCGTCCTGATGTTATCCGGGGCGGGATGCGAGCCGCGCGACCGCCCACTCTGGCCCGGATCGAAATACACAGAATGGCAGCGTCACGATGCCATGATGCGCGCGCTCGCTTACATCGATCGGTCGGCCGGCGTCCCGGGGAATTTCTCTGAGCACGGCAGCGATTACGTTTATTGCTTCTATTCGATCGCTGCTACAGCGCGGGACCCGGAATTGCAGGCCGCCGCCCGCCGGTCCGCAATCAAATCCGCGGCCCGCTGGGCACAGGCATACGGGACCATCCCGGAAAATGCGGACGCCGATGAAATTGCGGATCTCGTCTTCGGTTGGCTGGCAGCCTCCAAGCTCGGCCAAAACGATGCTCGGATCAAACCGGAGCTCGCGCGAGCCGCCTCACGGTTCGGCGCCATTGATTATCTGCTGTTCGACCCGACAAAGGAACCACCTCCCGGCGACATCCCCGACATGTGCCGGCACGATTCTACCCGGAATCCGCGCGGCGCAGTCAACTGCAGAAGGTGCGGGCGCCCGCTGAAAATCCGTTCGAAATATGACATCTGGATCGACGCGCTCATCACAACCTACACCGGCGATCGCTACGGCGTTCGGCTGGGCGCTTCCTATCGCGACGTTTTGAGATGGATGCCGAAGATGCGCCCCTATCTCGATTCCAACCAGACCAGTCATCGCTTATTCATCGATACGGTCTATTCGCTCACGCATGTCGTCTACACACTGAACGACTACGGAAGATACTTGCTGCCGCGCGATCTGCTGCCCGACGAGTTCTCGTATCTAAAGCGCAATCTGTCTGACGCCATCGCGCTTGACGACCCCGAGACGATGGGCGAATTTCTCGATTCGCTGAAGAGCTTCGGCCTCCCGACGTCGGACGCGACCATTCGCACAGGGATTTCATACCTCTTAGACCATCAGCGCGCCGACGGCACTTGGACGTCGGCAACGGACGTCTACACGCTCTATCATTCAGCCTGGACCGGGATCGATGGGCTTAAGGATTGCCGCTGGCGTGGCGAAGGGCTCAGTTTCCCTGAACTCAGACCGTTGCTCGAGCAGTTACGTGCAACGCCGAGATGAGGCGTCATCGATTCATTGTTCGGTCATAAAATCGCCCGTAAAATCGCGACTCTTGGCGGTTAGAATGGCGATAGGCAGGCCCCGAAAAAAAACAGTCACCGTTCGAGACGTCAAGCCGAGCGCCTCAGAGGCGATCGACTCCGAACCGGCCGTTCGAACCCATCAGTCCGCGATCGCCGCAGGCCGCAAGACTCTCGACTCGAAATGTTCCAATACGGTTGCTCTCAAAGCCAAAGCGGTGGAACTCTACGGGATTCCGCAAGCCGGAGTGGGTGCGATTCCCGCGATAGATGCCGGCTTCAAATTCGGAGCCGAAAGATTCCAATCAAAAGCTGAATTTCTTGCACTTGGAGGCCTTGCTTGAGGACGCTTCGAAATTTCTCGACCGTTGCCAGGAACTTCGAGCGGGCCATGATTCGCTGCACTTGGAAAATGGGGACTGCAACTGGATCTCGATCGTTTTTTTCCGGCTCGATCAGCTGCAAACTCGTGAGCTCCAAGCCGGGGCAGAAACGTTGCCCCATGAGAGGGCTCTCCTAGAGAGCGCTGCGGCAAAGAGGCTGGAGGAAAATCACAAAAATTCGGAAGCACAATTAAAGGCCTTGCGGGAGGACCTGATTGCCTCCGGATTCAATCAGCGTATGCTCCGGCCCTGCCCTCTTGAGTCAACGGCGCCGTGTAGTTGAAAAGCTGCTCCATACCGCGACTAGCGGCCGAGCTGCTGGAGATCACTCACGAGGGCGAATTGGTTAGGCGCTGCCACAACGCGTCCGCCGTAAACGCCCACGGTGAGATCGCGCTGCACATTGTGGTCAGCATCGAAGAATACTGGACCCGCTACGCCTGTGGCGGCCGTCTCTCGGCTGTTGCGGCCAGCCAGCCGGTCGCGAATCGGGCGCCGGTCCGCGCACGTGTCGGAACCCCGCACCCCCGTCGCACCGATTGCCTGGATGACTAATTGCGCGCACTCGCACCAGCGCACCGCTTCGGACTAGGATCGGTGCGATATCGCGCGCGAAAACGATTGGCGAACGCGGTCTGCGAATATCTGGCGATGTCCGCGCTGCGGCGCCGCAACTGTGAATCCGTTCGTGTAGAAGCCGGGCGAGCGCCGTTCGGCTTCAGTCTTTTGAGCACTGTGACGCCAGCAAGTCGGTGGCGAGCGAGCTGTAGCCCGAGTGTCTTAAACGGGCCGATCTTCTCGCGCAGAGCCTTTAACAATGGTCTCGGCGTACTGCGTGCCCAGCACGATCACCTTTCCTCGCGGCTGTTTTGATACTTTTGTACTATCTCGGCCAAGCTTCCCGGATCTTTCACATCGGCTGGCGCGAAATCGATATCTGCCAGCACACGGCTCTTTTGTTGTTTAGCCCTGTCGCGTACAGCGGCCGCGAATTCATCGCCCGCGGTTCCTCTTTCGCGAAGACGATCAACTCGCGCGCGTCGTATTGATAGCGCGCATAGTCAGCTAGGTCTTGACCTTGCCCAGCCGCGTCGCGCAGCAGCCGAAAATACCAGTCGTTTCCTTTTGTGACCCGCGACTCGGAGGCTGCGCACGTGAGCGCCGGAAGCTCCTCAGCTTTGTGAACCTCACCCGCAGATGCAGCGGCAGAACTTGCCACTTGTCCCAGCACGGCTACAGCACTGGACTTTGCGATTCGTCCAGCTAGTTCGTGCGCGCGATCGGGTTCGTCTTGATCATCGAAGATGTATTTGAATCGGGTGGCCGTTCAACCCACCGCCAACTCCTGGCTTCCATTGCGGCGAGTTGCGCGGCCTGCTGCAAATCCTTGCCGGCGCGCTGCCGTTGAACCCGTTATCGGCCCTACCGCGGCAATGTGCAATGCGGGCCTCGAACGGCTGCCGCAACCGGACCACAAAATCGCTAAAAGAGCTGAAAGCCACGCCCCCAAGGCTCGAAAGTGCCGTGTCGACATTTTACAGAGTGTACAACAGCAAAATGACGATTCTGCAAAAAACCGAG
>Ga0126373_10000559_pt1 | contig 24776 bp, 22 predicted proteins | sample PanSoiMetPlot_11_FD_92545 | JGI IMG/M metagenome (GOLD analysis project Ga0126373, IMG submission 92545) | Tropical forest soil microbial communities from Panama - MetaG Plot_11 | ecosystem: Environmental > Terrestrial > Soil > Tropical forest > Bulk soil | place: Panama | collected 2016-02-17 | reverse complement strand
TACCACCAGCCAGAATTCAGACGGAATCTCGTCGCGCCGCCCAAGCGCACCTCGCAATAGCGTCATCACAATTTCCGGGACAGTAATCGGATACGCGCCCATCTTCAACGAAATCACCACGCACACGAACAGCACCGCAAAAAGGACGCCGCAAATGCCGGCGATCCGCCGCGGTGTCAGCGGGCGCACGAAACACACTCCTTACGGCTGAATGCGGCGTCACGTTTTTGAAACGCATCTTCATGGAGCCGCCGAGCAAGCTGCTCGATCACATCAATCAGCCCGGGTGACGGCCGGATGACCTCATCGCTCACCGTTAGCACGTGGCCCGCCTGGACGGCGCGCAATGCGCGCCAAACCGGGCGCTCGCGCATCTTCTTCAACTGATCCTCGGCCGATCGTTCGTCGTCCGCCTCGCCGTGCGTCGTTGGCATCACGATGTACTCCGGCTGCAGCCGCACCACTTCCTCGATGCTGATCTGTGGCCAGTCCTGTTTCGACACGATCACAGATTCGGCGCCTGCCCTCAGCAACGCATCCGCGATGAACGTGTTCTGTCCAATCGTGATCAGCGGATCCTCCCAAACCACGAAAAGCACATGCGCCAGCGGCACATCCGCTAGCTTCGCCTTCAGCGTATCCAGCCGCTCGCGCAATCGCGTCGCTAACGCCCGTCCCTCAAGACCAGCTCCCGCCACATCCGCGATGCGCGCCACGGACTCGATCATCTGGTTCACGGTTCGCGGGTCGCTCGCGTACGTCGGAATTCGCAAATGATCGAGCGACGCGACCGTCTCCTCGCGGTTCGCCGTGTTCGCGGCGGCCAGCACCAGGTCCGGATGGAGCGCGATGATCGCTTCGAGGTTCGGGCTGAGCACCGATCCCACGTGCGGTTTCGATTTAGCCGCCGGCGGCGTGTCGCAGTAGTCCGTGTCGCCCACCAGCTTGTCTTCGAGTCCAAGCGCGTAGATCGTCTCGGTCAAGTTCGGTGCCAGCGACACGATCCGGTTCACCGTCACTGGCAGCACCACGCGCCTCCCCACTTCGTCCGTCACGGACCGGGTCGGCGTCGCGGGCGATGCATTCTGCGCCCCGGCTGCGATCGTCGCACTGCAGAGCGCCGCAGCACCAAAGGTCACCGCCGGTAGCCGCCACCTCCGCCGCACCTGCTGCCTCGCTTCTGCGAACATCGCGCAACAAAAAAGCCTCGCGAAATTCAACGAGGCTCATCGCCGCGCCCTTTCTCGCGAAGAGCGCCCGCTTCGACTGGCCTGTGAACGTTCCTGACTTTCGGCTACGCGCTTGACGCGCCTCGCAAGCCGATCACAGTGGCGGGACCGTGGCCGATTTTCACGGCCTTCCATTCGCCCAAGCCAGTTCAGTTGTGCATCGGCAGTGTATTCCGTGCGCGGCAAAACTGTCAATTCGGGAAACGCGGACGCCCAAAGCGCCAAAGGCAAGTTAGCGGTTCTTCCACTTCGGCGCGCGCTTTTCCACCAAAGCGCGCAGCCCTTCCTGCGAATCTTCCAGATCCGATAGTTCGTTCAGGAAAACCTTCATGGAATTCCGCACGCCTTCGCGCAGCGGCAGCCCCAGACTGCCCAGAATCGCTTTTTTCGCCATCGTCAACACCGGCCCGGATTGCGACGTCACCTTCGCAATCACGTCCGCCACTTTCTTTTCCAACTCCGCTTCCGGCACCACCCAGTTCACCAGCCCCAATTCCCGCGCGCGTTCGGCCGTCATCGCTTCGCCGGTCAGCACCAACTCCGACGCCAGTTTCGGACCCAAAATGTAGGGAAGAATGACTGCTGCGAGCGGAGGGAAAATTCCCAGCTTGATTTCCGGCTGTGCGAACCGCGCGTTTGGCGTCGCAATCACCAGGTCGCCCAGCGCCGCCAATTCCGCGCCGCCGCCGTACGCCGCCCCATTCACGACCACAAGCACCGGTTTCGCAGTGTCAAGCATCGCTGCAAACGCGGCATGAAACGCATCCAGCAACTGGAACACGCGCCTCGGCGTGTATTCGTCCAGCTCGATCCCGCCGGAAAAGGTCTTCGCGGCCGAATCCATCACAATGAGCTTGATTTCACTGCGCTCGGCTAGCGAATTGATGCCGCTCGTTAGCTCCCCGAGCATGCGCTCGTTCAGCAGGTTGTGATCGGGACGGTCGAGCGTCAGCCGCGCCACCTCGCCTTCCACTCGGAAATTGACGAACTGGAATTCCTCAAGTCGCGGAGCCGCTTGCGCCAGCGTGCCCAGCACTTCCACTCCGCCACCGCTTCCTCGACCGCCCAGGCCGGCGTTTGAAGACACGGATGTCTGCCGCGTACCCCTCGTCAGAGCCATGAAATCCCCCGCCCAAAAGCTTAGACGGTTTCAATTCCCTCTGCCACGCCCATCCCGGCCGATACACACAATGTGGCAAGACCCCTGCGACCACCCGCTCGGGCGGTGCTGGTGCGGAACGTTTGCAAACAGGAGAGTCTAACGTTGAGCTGAGGGAGCTTCTTTGACCGTATTCACATATTTCGCCAGCGCAGCAGCGGCGAGTTCATTTCCATGCGGCCCCAGGTGCATCCACCGATCCAGATACAGCGGGTCCTTCACTGCATCAAAAATTCCGCCCAGGAAAACGAACTGGCCATCCTCTGCCGCGCGCCGCTCAGCCTTTTCGTACGCCACCGCCATTAATGGAAACGCACTGCCCTCGGGACTATTCGCATCCAACTCCACAAGCTGCTTTTCATATGGCGCCAACTCGTGGCGTCCGGACGCGAGTGACGGCTGCCAGAAGCATTGCACTTGAAACCCATAGGCTACGCCCAGTGTTTTCGCGATTCGCAGATTCGCCTCGTAGTTATCGAGGACAGCCTTTGCCTTTGCGCCCAGGTTCGAGCTGGCCGCACCGCGCACTGCTCTCCGCGCCACCATCTCTCGCATGAACCGCAGCGCATACGAATTCCGCAAAAACTCGAGCTTGCCAGCCGCCGAACCCTCGACGCGCGCCTCGATCGCGCGGTAGTCCCAATGCGCGTCCGGGAATCCCGGCGCGAACATCCCAACGTAGGAATCGTTCACACCGTCATACAAAATCGCGATGTCCGGATGGTGTCCCGCCTTCAGCAGCTTTTCTAGCAGGATCACTTCCTGGTTCGTGTTGTATCCCTCCGCGCCAAGATTCAGCACCCGGTAGCAGCCGGCTCCTTTTTCATTCAAGTCGTGCTGCAAATACGACGCGATGGTCGCGAAATCCGGCACGCCCGACCCGAATAGTGTCGAGCCGCCGAACATCCAGATTGTCGTTGCCGTTTTTCCTGCGCACCTCCCGGAATCCGTCATCATCTCCGTCGTCCGGCGCAATGTTCCCAGCGGCGTCGCGTCCGCGTTCACATACTTTCCGTGCCATTCCGCGACGCCCCACAACAAAAACGGCACATATTGCCCCCGGTGCACCTTCCTTCGCGCTTCTTCTTCCCTCCAGAATTCCGCCGCCCACGGATACGACTGATAGGCCGGACTCGTGCGTCCCAGTTTTTCTTGCTTGTCCGGACGTGCGCCGTGGTACACGCGCCAAATTCCATACGCCGCCAGCTCCGTCAGCGCCCCGACGGCCACACATGCAAAGATCAAATATCCGATGAAGGCAAAAAATCCCTGAAATCGGCGTGAGGACCTGCTGGTCTCCGTCACCGGTGTTCCCGGCGAATTCATGCGCCGTTTATATCACAGCGGCTCGCCCACACTGGTTTCGCCGCTTCTCACTCAACTCTGATTCCGGTATTCTGCTTGGCCCCGCCGTCGCAGCGGGCCATTGTATGCTCGACCTCGGATACGTCCGTGATCATCTTGAGATCATCGAAAAAATGACGCGCGACCGCGCGCGCGAGCTCGACTTGGCACCGTTCCTCGATATCGACACCGAGCGCCGCCAGCTCATCACCGCGGCTGAGCGCCTGAAAGCCGAACGCAATAAAGCCAGTGAAGAAATCGCCCGTCTGAAAAAATCCGGCCAGGACGCCTCTACGATTCTCGCCCGCATGAAAGAAGTGTCCGACGAAATCAAGGCTTACGACGACCGCATTGGCGGCCTGAACGAAAAGCTCCGCGCTTTTCTGCTTACGGTGCCGAACGTCCCGCACCCTAGCGTGCCCATCGGTGCGGGCCCGGCCGACAACGTCGAAGTCCGCCGCTGGGGCGCGCCACCGGAGTTCGGTTTCACGCCGCGCCCGCACTGGGAGATCGGCGAACGCGCCGGCATTCTCGATTTCGATGCCGCCATCAAAATGTCCGGCTCACGCTTCGTCGTTTACAAAGGATTGGGTGCCCGCCTCGAACGGGCTCTCGCCAATTTTTTCCTCGACGTCCACACCCGCGAGCACGGCTATTCCGAGGTGTATCCGCCGTTCCTCGTCAACACCGCGTCGCTGACGGGTGTCGGCCAGCTACCGAAATTTGCTGCCGACATGTTCCGCCTGGAAGGCACCGATCTGTGGCTCACGCCCACGAGCGAAGTCGAGCTGACCAGCCTTCACCGCGACGAGGCGCTCGATGCCGACGCACTTCCAATCAAGCTCTGCGCTTGGACGTCCTGTTTTCGCTCCGAAGCCGGCGCCGCCGGCAAAGATACCCGCGGCATCAAGCGCGTCCACCAATTCCAAAAAGTAGAGATGTTCAAATTCACGCGACCGGAATCGAGCTACGACGAGCTCGAATCTCTCGTGCGCAACGCCGAAGAACTGCTTCAGCGCCTCGGCCTTCACTATCGCGTTGTGCAGCTTTGCACAGGCGACATGGGGTTCGCTTCGGCGAAAACCTACGACATCGAAGTCTGGCTGCCATCTTCCAAAGAATTCATGGAAATTTCTTCGTGCTCGAATTGCGAAGCCTTCCAGGCGCGCCGCGCGGGCATTCGCTTCAAGCCCAAGCAGGGCAAATCCGAATTCGTCCACACGCTCAACGGTTCCGGCCTCGCCGTCGGCCGCACCTGGATCGCCATCGTCGAAAATTTTCAGCAGCCGGACGGTTCCGTCGTTATCCCCGATGTCCTGCGCCCCTTCATCGGGACAGACTGCATCCCGTCTTCGCAAAAATAATGGTTGATGCAGCAGGAGGGAACTACGAGCCGTTTCCGACCAGGATCTGCGGGCCGGTTGGCTGATCTTCTCCGCCCGCAGGTTCCAACGTAATCGCGAACGCCTTTGCCTGCACGCCTTCCGGCAGCGACGCGATCCAGCTGGCGCGATCCTCCGTCACGGGATTAAACACGCCCACGCTGATCGGGCTGCCGTCCTTCGGTACAACCCACAGTTGGTAGCTCTTGTCCGATGGTGCAGGCTCGATCCAGCCGTCGTACACGAGCTTGCCCTTGCCAGCGTTGTAGTGAACTGTCGCATCGCCCTTCGGCATGCCCGGCATCGGACGCAGCGCCACGTTCAGTACATTCGGCCCTTCCATTACATCGGCTACACGTCGCTGATACTCAAGCTGTTTCTGAAGGTGCGCAACCTCTTTGCGCTGCTCGTCGATTACTTTCTCGACGATGTCGTTCTGTCTCCAAAGCAGTACGCAAACAATCAGCAGGCCTAAGGTCACCGGCACCAGCACCGCATTCCACCATCCGCCAAGAATTCCCGCGCGTGCGCGCGGTGCATCTTCCTTCGCCCAGGTGGTGGCTCGTGGCGGCGGCGCAAACACCGCAGGCGCAGCCGCCGCTGCGCCCTCGCCACGCACGCGCTGCAGCAGCCGCTCCTTCGCGCCAGCCGGAACATCCACGCGCGGCGCTCCGAGCGCCAGCAGCGCGATCCGCCCCTGCGCCTCGCCAAGCCGCTCTGTGCACTCCGCGCACGACGCCGCATGCGATTCCAAGGCCGCACGTTCTTCGCCTTCGAGCACGCCCAGCGCGTACAGCTCGAAGTCCTCTTGCCGAGTTGGATGCCCGCTCATGTCCGCAATCTGCTCTTCAATGCTTCTACCGCCGACCGGATTCGCGTCTTCACTGTGCCCAGTGGATCGCCGGTTCGCTGCGCAATCTCGCTGTGCGTCAATCCTTCAAAGTACGCCAACTCCAGGGTCGCGCGCTGCTCCGCCGGCAATTCCATCAAGACAGCCTTCACTCGCCCTATCAATTGCTGCTGCGCCGCCGCCGTTTCGAGCGTACACGGCATGGCGATGTTGCACTCCTCCAGCTCGTCGCCCTGCTCCGGCCGGTGCCTCCGCAAACGCGAAATCGCGCGGTTCCGCGCGATCACCGTCAGCCATCCGGGCAACGATCCGCGTTTCGGATCGAATTCCTTCGCCGTCCGCCACAGTTGGAAGAAAATGTCCTGCAGAATTTCCTCCGCGGCCTGGGTGTCTCGAAGGATCCGGTGCAACACCGAAAACAGCATTCCCGCGTAGCGGTCGTATAGCGCCGCCAGCGCCAATTCGTCTCGCTCCGCAACCCGATTGACGAGGGCCGCGTCCGAGGAGATTGCAGCTGGTCCCGCCTTCGAACTCACGCCTAACGCGGCTCCATAAGAGATACGCACAGAAAGCTTTGCCGGATTTATTCGCCACCACGGCTAGGCTCGGCTTGCCGCTGCGTTATGCCCTGAGGGCTCAGGGGCTCGGTGAAGGGTAACGTGCCCGCCCGCCGCCGGTCAATCAGGATGAAAAACAAGGCCTTCGGGCCGTTCTTGTCCGCTGTGCCGGACCGGATCGATATCACAGCCTGGATCCTTGTAAGTACCTGAAACTAGATACGTTAACAGATGCAGAAGTGCCCTTTAATCTTCCGCCCCTATTGCGCCTCTCGCACGCCTCACCCTTCTCCGCCGGGGGTTTTTATTGACATCCTACCTTGCTTGGCTAAACTTCGATTCGCGCACGACTTACGGGCACCCTTTCAATGGAAGCATCGTCTCGGGGCGAAGGGCAGCGCAAGTTTTTTCACCGCGTTATAGGAGGAAGGACGACCCATGGCCACTGTCGCGAAGCCGGCCCCGCAACCGATCCCTCGTATCGCTCCGCGTGAGGATCTTAATCCCTATCGCATCTCGCAGATTCAGTTCGACATCGCTGCCGAATACTTGAAGCTCGACCCTGGCCTGCGGCAAGTGCTGCGTACACCGAAGCGCGTTCTCGAAGTGTCGATCCCGACCAAAATGGACAATGGGCAGGTGAAAGTTTTCACCGGTTACCGCGTCCAGCACAATATCGCGCGGGGCCCCGCCAAGGGCGGCATTCGCTACCATCCCGGCGTCACTCTCGACGAAGTCAAAGCGCTCGCCAGCTGGATGACCTGGAAGACCGCCACCGTCAACATCCCGTACGGCGGTGGCAAGGGCGGCGTGATTTGCGACCCGAAACGGATGAGCAAGCCCGAACTCGAGCGCATGACACGCCGGTTCGCCTCCGAAATTTTTCCTATCATTGGTCCCGAGCAGGATATTCCCGCGCCCGACGTTTACACGGATTCGCAAACGATGGCCTGGATCATGGACACCTACTCCATGACCAAGGGCTATTCCTCTCTCGGCGTGGTCACCGGCAAGCCTGTTTCGATCGGCGGTTCCGAAGGCCGCAATGAAGCCACCGCTCGTGGGTGTCTCGTTGCCACGGAAGAAGCTTGCAAAGTAAAGAAAATGTCTCTCCGCGGCGCCACGGTCGCGATCCAGGGCTTTGGCAACGCCGGGTCGCTGGCGGCCCGCCTTTTCACCGAGAAGAAAGCCAAGGTCATCGCGATCAGTGATTCTCGCGGCGGCGTTTTCAATTCCCGCGGCATTGATCCGCTGAAAGCTGCTCGATACAAAGAACGTTCCGGCACGGTCGTCGGCATGCCCGGCACTTCGCGCATTTCCAACGACGATTTGCTCATCATGAAGTGCGACATCCTGATTCCCGCCGCGCTCGAAAACGTCATCACGCTCAACAACGCCGACCAGATCAAGGCAAAAATCGTCGCCGAAGCCGCCAACGGCCCGACTACTCCCCACGCGGACGAAGTCCTTGCGCGCAAGGGCATCATGCTTCTTCCCGACATTCTCGCCAACGCCGGCGGCGTCACCGTCAGCTATTTCGAATGGGTGCAGGATCTACAAAGCTTCTTCTGGTCCGAAGGCGAAGTGAACGCCAAACTCGAAATGATCATGCGCCGCGCTTTCACGGAAGTCCACGAGGCCGCGCGTAAGCACCGCACGCACATGCGCACCGGCGCTTACGTCCTGGCCGTCGGCCGCGTCGCCGACGCCACTCTCGTCCGCGGTCTCTTCCCGTGATAAAGACTCAGGTCATTTTGCTTGTCGTGGTTTCGGCATTGTTGGTAGGATGAGGGTAGTATGAAACAGAAGACATCTATCACACTCTCCTCGGATGTTCTTAAACAGATCGATCGTCTTGCGGGATCGGAGCTCTCGCGATCGGGCGCGATAGAGGCCGTGCTCCGTGCCTATTTCCGCCAGAAGGAGCGTCAAAGGCTGAACCAACGCGATTTAGAACTGATCAACGCCGCGGCCGACAGCCTGAATGCCGAAGCCGCTGACGTGCTCGAGTACCAGTCTATCGACGACTAACTGCGACCGTATCGATGAGGCGAGGAGAGCTCTATCGTGTGTATCGATCGGGAGGTGATCCCAAGCGTTACCGCGTTTTCGCGATTGTGAGTCGCCAAGCTTTAACAGACTCGAATTTTTCCACGATCGTTTGCGCGCCTGTCTTTACGAATGGACAGGGTCTTTCGACGCAAATTGCGGTGGGAGCCGATGAAGGATTGAAGCATTCCAGTTGGATCATGTGCGACAACCTCGCAAGCATTCGCAAATCGGAACTAACGCAATATGTGGGATCTTTGTCCCGCGTAAAACTCGCGCAACTGAACCAAGCGATCAAAATGGCCTTGGATTTGACCTAGCCGCGGCGAGTATCTTGTCCCCAAACACAACGTAGCAGTTGGCCTGACCTAGCAGTGACTTCCGTTCCGTCCTCTGCTCCTCATAAAAATATTCTTGCGCGGCCCAAAACATGCGCGTAAATTTTCACTTGCCGGCGTCCCCCCTGCAACCGGGCTGCGCCGGCATTTGTGCCTCGCGCGGAGGGCACGAGAAAGTGAACAACCACACGAACCATACTCCTCCGATTCTTCTCACGATCGCGGGATTCGATCCGTCGTGCGGCGCCGGCGTGGCCGCCGATTTAAAAACTTTTGCCGCCCACAACTGCTATGGCGTCGCGGCCGTCACCGCGCTCACCGTACAGTCCACGCAGGGAGTCAAGTCTGTTCATCCCACGCCCGCGGTGCAGCTTCGCGCGCAACTCGACGCGCTCGTCGAAGACGTCACCATCAGCGCCGTAAAAATCGGCATGCTCGGCAACCGCGCCAACGCAAACGCCGTCACCGAGTTTCTCGATCACCACAAGTTCAAGCACGTCGTGCTCGATCCTGTCTTCCGCCCCACGGCCGGGAACGCCGAACTCCTGGACATCAGCGGCCTGAAGTTCGTCCGCGACGAACTCCTGAAGCGCGTCAGCGTCATCACTCCCAATATCCCCGAAGCGGAATTCCTTACCGGCACGGACGTGAAAGATGTTGCGCAAATGAAAGCCGCGGCGCAAAAACTCATCGAAATGGGCGCGCGCGCCGTCGTCGTCACCGGCGGCCATTTGGAAAAACCGACAGACGTACTGGGCGAAGCGGGGGGAGAAGTGGAAACCTTTGGCGGTGACCACGTGAAGAGCCCCAACACGCACGGCTCCGGCTGCACCTTCTCTTCGGCCATTGCCGCGCAGCTCGCGCTCGGCCAGCAGCTGCGCGAAGCGGTGATCCTTGCGAAGGCCTACGTCACGAAAGCGATCGAGAAATCCTTCCAGATCGGCAAGGGCGCCGGCCCGCTGAATCACCTTTTCCGGTTCCATCAGGAAGCGCCCGCGCGCGGCGTTCACGAAGTCCCGCAGCACGGCATGCACCCCGCGGCCGAACCCGCGGCCCACTAACCGCGGCTACTCGCTCGCCTTCGACGCCAGCGCGTCCACTACCGCGATATTCTCGAGCAACTCCGCCGGCAGGCCATGCCTCTGCTTCAAATATTCCGCCGAGTTGTAGGAAATCGTCGTCTTGCCATCCGCGCCCTGCGCCACCAGAAGCTTCAAGGGCAGATCGATCGCCACGCTCGGTGCCGCCAGCATCAACGGCGTACCGCCCTTCGGGCTCCCGAAGATCAGCAGCTTCGTCGGCGGCATCTTCATTCCCACTTTTTCCGCTTCGCCGCTGTGATCGACGAGCGCAAACAACGTCACGCCTTTTGCCGCCAGCATCGCCTTCAATTTCTCCACCGTTTCGCCCACCGAATGATTGCTCGGCTTCGCCACGATTCCATTTCCCGCTGTCGCCGCTGAAGGTGTCGCACTCATCTCTTCTTCTCCTGCCGAATCATTTTCAAATTGCCCTTTGGATTCCCTGGTCCATCACCAGGCAGATCGCCAGCGCCGTCCCGATCACCGCAAGCAGCACCGCCACTCGAATCGCCGCCGTCGACGGCCGTTTGTGCTCCAGATGGATGCTCAGCCCGCGCACCAGCCGCACGTGATTCCACGCCGAAAGCACATTCACCGCCACGCCGATCACGATGAGAGCGGTCCGGAACGCGACCGACATCCCGGAGGAAGGCGCGGGAATCTCTCGCACCGCTGCGCCGAGTGCCTGAAGAAACAGTCCAAACCGCGCCACTCCGAACCCGAAGCCCATCCATGCGATGCCCGTGCGAATCGACGCCAGGAACGTTCGCTCGGCGGCGAAAAATCGCTCGGCCCGGATTTCCTGCCGCTCGCCGCGCCCGGCGTCGCATCCGCCGTCGCTAATTACTCGCTTCAAACGCGCGGAATCGCCGCTCGAGCTCCCACTGCTGGCGCGCCTTTTCGCTGCCTTTCAAAAATTCCGCGCAGCCGGCTGACGGCTTGTCTCCGCCGATCGCATCTTCCGCGCACGATGCAGCCGCCTTGGCAAAACGATCCGGCTCGGCCCACACGCTCGCGCCCGGCAAGAAAATGTGCTCGATGCCCGTCCGCGCAATCTGCTTCAAATCCGCGTAGCTCAAGTTGTATGTCTCCACCGCGCGCGCATACTCGTGCGTCAAATTTACGCGTTCCACGCCCTCGTCGTCCGTTGACAGCGCCACCGGCACGTGAAACATCCGGTACATCTCAAACGGATGCTGGTGCCCGCTGATGCCCAGGATCATGTCGTTGCTCGTCAGATTGATCTCCACCATCACGTGCTTCGCGGCCATCTCGCGCAGCAGCTCGTGGGGACGCTCCTCGAACATCACATCCACGCCGTGCCCGATGCGCTCCGCTCCCGCTTCTTCCACCGCCAGCCGGATGTGGCAGCACAATCCTTCATACGGCACCAGTCCGGCGGCCACTTCGCCCGCATGCAAGCTGACATGCACCTTGGGATACAGCGAGGCGAGAAACTTCACAATCTGCATGTGCAGCGTATAGTCCCGCATCGAAATGTAGCCGTCTTCCGGCATTACGTAGTTGATTCCCACGAATCGCGAATCCACCGACGCCGTCTCGAATCCGAGGAGCGTCTGCGCAAACACCTGCTCCTTCGGAAATCCTCGCAGTACCTGATACAGGAATCGGACTGTGACTTTGCACGCTGCCGTCGCATCCGGCTTTCCGCAATGTTCGCGCTCGTTGCGCAACGCCTCCGCCTCATCGAGCTGGGCCCGCGCCTCCGGAATTTCATCCCGTAAACCGTGCGACAGCAGTGCGTCGCGGAATTTCGCCATGTCGTCGTGCCACCCAATTTCCCGCGCAATTTGCGCCGCGTGTCCAAAAGGCGGCGTGTGCAACAGCTCCATGTACTGCTCGTTTTGCTTCGCCGCGCGCGCGGCCACTTCGTCCACCCACTCGCCCAGGTGCCGCTTGTCCGTGCCGCCAAATCGCGCAAACGCCGCAAAAAAATGGTCGTGCGCCGTCACGCCCGGCGATGGCACGAATCCGCGCATCGAAAACGCATCGATCAGCGAGTCGTACAGCCCCTGGTCCTTCAGCGCCTGCTCCGCCGTCACATTTCCGTCGCCGCAACCCCCGCCCGCCCCGGCCTTCGCAAACGCCAGTCTCGCAACGTCCACGCACAGCCCGTCTTCCGCAGCCGCCCGAATCCATCCTTCCGCGTACACGGCGCCGCCCAAATGGTTATGCAAATCCGCGCCCTTCGGCATCCCCAGCAAAAAATGATACAGCTCGAGCGGATTCTCTCGCGCCGCCTTCAGACTCCGCTCCATGCGCTGCTCGGTGGCACTCTTGGGGGCCGACACATCCCTGCTCGCCGTCGGCTTTGCTTTTGCCCGCGGCTGCGCGTATGCCCCACTACACAGCAACAAAGCTGCGACGGCAGCCGCGAAAAATCTCTTTCCCTTCTTTGAAAGTTCAAATCTCAAATTTGAAATCGCCTTTCGCTCTGAGGTTTTGTCCTGAGCCGACCCGCGCTTTGACTCCTTTGGCTACCTAACTCCTCGCTTTCGCCGCGGCCTCGCGCCGCCACACCACCTGCCCGCCGACAATGGTCGCCATCGGCCCGCCGCGAAACACCCTCTCATCAAACGGCGTATTCCTCGACTTGCTTGCTGTCTCAGCTGCGCGAAACGTCCACGCATGTTCGGTCGAAAAAATCGTCAGGTCCGCCGGCTCGCCCACCGCAATCTTTCGCGAAATGCCCAGCACCCGCGCCGGCCCCGTCGTGAACAATTCCACCATCCTCGGCAGCGAAATTTTCCCCGCGTGAACCAGCTCGCCGAGTGTTAGCCCAATCGCCGTTTCAAATCCCGTAATTCCGAAAGGCGCGCGGTCGAACTCCACGTCCTTGCTGGCTGGATGATGCGGCGCGTGGTCCGTCGCAATCGCGTCCACACTGGCGTCCGCCAGTCCTTCGACCAGCGCGTCCCGATCCTCCCGCGACGCAAGCGGCGGGTTCATCTTGTAATTCGAGTCATACCGCACATCCTCATCGAGGAGCGTGAAATGATGCGGAGCCACTTCGCACGTCACGCGCAGCCCCTGCTTCTTCGCCGCGCGCACCGACTGGAGCGCGCCTCGCGTGGACATATGCGCGATGTGCAGCGTTGCTCCCGTCAGCGCCGCCAACTCCACGTCGCGCCCCGCGCAAATCGATTCCGACTCCGCCGGAATCCCCTTCAGGCCCAATTTCATCGACCGCGGCCCCTCGCGCATCACCCCGCCCGCGAATAGCGATGCATCCTCGCAATGGTCAATCACCGGCAATTCGAGCGCGCGGCAGTAGTCCATCACCTGCCGCATCAGCCGCGCCGTCGCCACGGGCTTGCCGTCATCGCTCACGGCCACGATGCCGGCATCCTTCATCGCCGCAATTTCCGCCAGCGCTTCGCCCTTGCTTCCCATCGACGCGGCACCAATCGGCCACACTCGCACGCTCGCCGCGGCGGCCGCGCGTTCCACAATTCCGCGCGTCACGGAAGCGCGGTCGTTCACCGGCTGCGTGTTTGGCATGCAGCAAACAGCCGTGAACCCGCCGCGAGCCGCCGCTCGCGTGCCCGTCTCGATCGTTTCCGAAATTTCCCCGCCCGGCTCCCGCAAATGGCAGTGCAAATCGATGAATCCCGGCGCCACCACCAGACCAGCCGCATCCAGCATCTCGCCGCGCGTCTCTGCGCCGGACGACCCCGCGCCGCCCGTCCCTGATAGGTTCGCGCCCACCCGCGCGATCTTGCCGCCATCCACCAGCACGTCCAGCGTCGCATCCGTTCCGCTCGCCGGATCGATCACGCGCCCGTTCTTAATCAGCAGCATTCGATTTTTCCTTCGCCGGGTGCGGCGCATCCGCCGGCGCGCGCCCTACCAGTTGGTACAGCAGGCTCATCCTCACCGCCAGGCCGTTGGTCACCTGTTCCAGGACGCCCGACTGTGGCCCGTCCGCTACCGTCGGGTCGATCTCCAGGCCGCGAATCATCGGCCCCGGATGCAGCACGAGCGCGTGGCGCTCGGCCAGCCGCAGCCGATTTTCGGTGAGTTGAAACCCCAGGATGTATTCCTCCGGCGCCAGCGCCGGCTCGTGAATTCTTTCCGTTTGCACGCGCAGGACGATCACCACGTCCGCGCCGTCCAGCGCCTCCTCGATCCGCGCCACGCGCCGCACGTTCGGCGCCAGCCCCTCGAGTTCCCTCGGCATCCACATCGCCGGCCCGCACAGTGTGATTCGCGCGCCAAACTTCGTCAGCAGCAGAATATTCGAACGCGCCACCCGGCTGTGCAGTATGTCTCCCAGGATCGTGACGTTCCATCCTTCGAGCGTGCCCTTGCGGTCGCGAATCGTCAGCGCGTCCAGCAGCGCCTGCGTCGGATGCTCGTGCGTTCCGTCACCCGCGTTGATCACCGGAATTTCCAGCCGCTCCGCCACAAATTCCGCCGCGCCCGACGAGCTGTGCCGTATTACGATTCCATCCGGCCGCATTGCTTCGAGCGTCCGCACCGTATCGATCAGCGATTCGCCTTTCTTCAGGCTCGACGACTCCGCCTGCAGGTTCATCTGGTCGGCGCCCAGTCGCGACGCGGCCGTCGCAAAACTGATCCGCGTCCGCGTGGACGGCTCGAAAAACGCCAGCGCCACGGTCTTGCCGCGCAGCGTCGCCAATTTTTTTAGCGGATGCTTCTGGAATTCCTGGAATGGCTTCGACTGATCGAGAATAAAAGTGATTTGCTCGCGGGTGAGTTCTTCGATTCCGAGCAGGTGTTGCAGTCGCTGCTGCACTTTGACCCTTATCTCATTTGCTGCTTGTTCGGCGTCCCACTAATCGACCCTGTCCACCAGCATCACGCGCTCTTCCTGATCAATCTCATTCAGCCGCACTTCCACAATTTCCGTGCCGCTCGTCTGCACTGTCTGCCCGATGAACGCCGCTTCGATCGGCAGCTCTCGGTGCCCGCGGTCGATCAGCACGCATAGCCGGATTCGCTTCGGGCGCCCCAGGTCAAACAGCCCGTTCATTGCGGCGCGGATCGTTCGCCCCGTGTACAGCACGTCGTCCACCACCACCAGGTCGCGGTCGTCGACCGGAAACGCGATGTCCGTCGATTGCACCACCGGCTGCTGCGCCACCGTCGACAGGTCGTCGCGATACAGCGTGATGTCGAGCGTGCCCACCGGGATTTCGATCCGCGACGACGCCCGCGCGATCTTCGCCAGCCGGTCCGCCAGCGGCACTCCTCGCCGCCGTACCCCGACCAGCGCCAGGTTTTTCGCGCCGCCGGTTTTCTCCACAATTTCCAGCGCCAGCCGGTTCAGCGTCCGGTCGATCTCCGCCGCCGACAGCAATTGTCTTTTTTCAACGACGCGCATTGCGGCGTCATCCTAGCACACCGCCGCTCGCCTCCGCACCCGCGCCACTCAAAAAACTTCGTAGATGACGCGTCGCACTTCGGGCACGCGAAATCTTTCACCTTCGAAATTTTATGGAAACGCATTCGCACTTGTGCTATTCACTTAGCGTGGCTTGTTCTTTCCATTTGCACGCAACCCGCGTCTATCGTTCTCCTCACACGCTGTTCCGTCTTCTTAGCTACACCGCCAGCTATTTTTAACGAACGCTCCTGATCCATCGGCCCCCCGGACGGGTGTTTTCAATTCTCAGGAGGTGAACGCCATGAGCGCTACTCGCAGCGAATCAGTCAGCAAGCCGGCCGCAATCCGCACGAACTCCAACGGCAACTCGACGAAAGGGCCCATCACGGCCTTCGTCAAGCATCACTACCGGCATTTCAATTCGGCCGTCGTTGTGGACGCCGCCGAAGCCTATTCCGCGCATCTCGCCGCCGGCGGCAAAATGTTCGTCACTCTTGCCGGAGCCATGAGCACCGCCGAGCTCGGCCTCTCCCTCGCCGAAATGATTCGCCGCGACAAAATCCACGGCATCTGCTGCACCGGCGCCAATCTCGAAGAAGATCTCTACAATCTCGTCGCGCACGACCACTACGAGCGCGTCCCCGGCTATCGACATCTTACGTCGCAGCAGGAGCTCGACCTGCTCAATCGCCATCTCAATCGCGTTACCGACACCTGCATCCCCGAAGAGGAAGCCATGCGCCGCATCGAGCGCATCGTCGTCGAGGATTGGCAGACTGCCGACCGCACCGGCCAGCGCCTCTTCCCGCACGAATTTCTCTATAGGATTCTCCGAGAAGGCAAACTGAAGAAATTCCACCAGATCGATCCGAAGGACAGTTGGATGCAGGCCGCTGCCGAGAAAAATCTCCCGATTTTCGTTCCCGGCTGGGAAGACTCAACCCTCGGCAACATGTACGCCGCGCAGGTCATCCGCGGCGGCGTGAAAAATGTAACCACCATCCGCGGCGGCGTCGAATACATGATCGAGCTCGCGCGCTGGTACACGGAAACCGCGCCGAAGTCCTCCATCGGCTTCTTCCAGATCGCCGGCGGCATCGCGGGCGATTTCCCCATCTGCGTCGTCCCGATGCTGCATCAGGATCTGCGCCGCGAAAACGTGCCCTTGTGGGGCTACTTTTGCCAGATCAGCGACTCCACCACGAGCTACGGCTCCTATTCCGGCGCCGTGCCGAACGAAAAAATCACGTGGGGCAAGCTGGGCCCGGATACGCCACGCTTTGTCATCGAGTCGGACGCTACGATCGTCGCGCCGCTCATCTTCGCCTACATCTTAGGCTGGTAATGCGAATCGTCTTGTAGGGGCGTTGCCTTGCCCTTCTCGGCGAGATTCAAACTTCAAGTCGCGCGCGCGCCCCTTTCCCTTACGGCGCCTTCTCCGCCAGTACTCCAATATTCGCCACGTTGTCGCCTTTCTTCATGCTTGGCACCGCGTCCAGATGCAAAATCACTCCGCTCACCGGTGAACGCGCCTCAAGGAGCGTCTTCCCGAAGAAATCCGTCACATATCCAATCTTCATTCCCGCCTGCACATACGTCCCGCGCTTCACCAGCGGATAAAAAATCCCGTCCACGTCGCTCGACACGTCCACAATTCGCTCGATCCAAACCGGATCCTCGATCACGTGCGGCGTACCGGGAATCATCTTCAACGCCTGCATCGTGCTCAGCGTCCCATCCACCAGCCGCGCCACGTCCTCCGCCTCCACAGTCCCCGCGTATCCAGCTTCCACCACGATCGATGCCTTTCCTCGCACCGACGCCGTATTGTCCAAATATCTCGTCGCAGCCGGATCCGTCGGCCTCTCGCGCCAAATAATGATGTGGTCCAGCCCGAACGCCAGCACCATCTCCTTCGAAATTCGGTCCTGCTCCGCGCGCCCGGTCGGCCCCCAATAGGCGTACGGCCGCAGGCTCTCGTCCAAATCTCCGCCGTGGTAGTCAATCAAGTAGTCGCAACGATCCACCACCTGATTCGTAATTTCAAACAACGCCCGTTCCGTCTGCGTCCCGTCCGCCTTTCCCGGATAAAACCGGTTCATGCTCTTTCCATCTACCGGATTCACATGCGGTACCTTTTGCTCAAACGACGCCACATTCACCAGCGGCACCAGCATCACCGTCCCCGCCAGCTCCGCAGGATCGATCCGGTCGATCAGTTTCTCGACCGCAATAATCGACACGTACTCGGTCCCATGGGCCCCCGTCACCAAGGCCAGCACCGGCCCCGCCTTCGCGCCATTCACCACCACCACCGGAATCCGTGTTCCCGCATCCACTCCCGCCGCCACATCCATCCATCCGTTGGCCTTCGTCCCCGGCCCGGCCGTCGCTGTCCCCACTGTAAACGGCCTCTGCGCGCTCGCCCCGGAAGCCCCGGCGAGAATCGTTAACACACTCACGGCCCAAACCCGTAATCGTCTCATCCGTCCTCCGCCCCTGCTTAACGGCCGGCGCCGCCGGCTGCCTGCGCCGTTCTGCCGCTCGGCACTGCTCCAATCTTCATCCACTCCGCCATCGCATCCCTCGCCGGCGCAAGTCTCCCCGGGTTCATGACGCTCCCGGGATCCAGCCCGCGCTTCAGCGCCGCCACAGCTTTTACGCCCGTCTCGGAAATATCCGCCGCCAGCCAGGGCAAATGCTCCGTTCCGACCGCATGATGATGCGACAGCGTCGCGCCTCGATCGATAAACACCTGCTGCGCCGCCCGCTTCACCCGGAGATACTGTTCCATTTCTCTTCCTGCCAACTGCCGGAACCCAAAAGTAAAATACAAGCTCGCGCCGCTGTGATACGTATGGCTGACGTGGCAGCCAACCCACGGCTTCGCGCCGCTCTCGGCAATCTTCTCGCGGATTGCCCGCGTCGTCGCGCCATACAGCGGCATCAGGTTGCTCCACACCGTCGCCGTTTCGCTCACGTCCGTCGTTACGTCGCGCTCCAGCAAAAAGTCCCGAATATGCGGAAAGTCGTACTTCGTCGCCTCAAAGCTTTTCCCGCCGCTCGTTCCGAGGCTCACGCCGCCAAACTTCCGGTACATCGCGCTCACCAGCCGCAGTTGCGCCCCTACATCCGCCTCACTGCCCTCAAACGCCGCCAGCATCAGGCACGCCTTCGGCATGTCGAATCCCTTGGCGCGCAAGTATCCTTTGAAAACTCGGCTCACCGCCTGCGTTAGTTTCGAGGCCTTCGGCTTGAACGCCACCGACAGCGCGGTCTTGTCCGCATCATTCAATCGCACCATCGCCGGCACGCATTCGCGCCGCACGCACTCCCGAATTGCTTCGATCCCTCCCTCGAATTCGCGGAATAAGAAGGCCGGCACCACGCGCCGCTCCGCCCTCTCGTGCACCTGCATCGTCGCCTCGGTAATCACGCCGAGCGTCCCTTCGCTCCCGATGCATACCTGCTTCACATCAATCCCGTTCGACGCCTTTGGCACCGCGCGCGTCACCAGCACGCCTTCCGGCGTCACCATCCGCAGCGCCACCACCATGTCTTCAATCTTTCCGTACTTGTCGCTCTGCATTCCCGCGCTTCGCGTCGCAATCCAGCCGCCCAGCGTTGAATGCAAAAACGAATCCGGAAAATGCCCCAAGGTCATCCCGCGGCTGGCAAGCTGCTCTTCCAAATCCGGGCCGAACACTCCCGCCTCGATCCGCGCTGTCCCCGAATTCGCATCCACCTCCAGCACCCTGCGCATCCGCCGCATGTCGAGCGACACCACCATCCGCTCGCTCGTCATCCGCTCCAGGCATCCCGCAATATTCGATCCGCCGCCGAATGGAATCACCGCCACATCAAACTGTGCCGCCGCCCTCAGCACCTTCACCACATCGTCCTCGCTCAGCGGATAAATCACTAGATCCGGCGCGCCGTCTGCCACTCCGCGCTGCATCCGGAACAAATCGCGAAACCCCTTGCCGTATGCGTGCACAACGCGCTCTTCGCGCGAATCGCAAACCTGCCCGGCATCGAGCGCATCGCGCACCTGTGCGAGAAATCCCTCATGAACCCGCGCCTCCGGCAGCCGCACATCTTCGAGCGCCACCGGCGGGCCCACCCCACCTCGCGCCACATCCGGGCCGTCGCCATCGATTCCCAACACCATCTTTGCGAACGGCCAGAATCCGGGATGCCGCGCCGCGTCAAACTTCACCCGCGGATCGCCCCAGCCCCACCACTTCATATGCACGGGGTTGTACGCCATAGGGACCTCCCGCACGCCTTTGAATCGCTCGCCACCACGGTCTGATTGTAATGGGATTCTGGCCGCCGACGATGAGAATGCGGCGGTGCGGGCGGCGCCGGGGTCTTAGGAGGCCGCTCGTCGGCTCGGGTTCACAAGCTTTTGAAACTCGGGATCGTCGTGCAGGCAATCGAGATCCGTGTCATTCGCCGCCCAATCCCAGTTGCCATATCCGGCCGCAAACGATTTCTTGAGCGTGTCGAGCGCTTCTGCCTTCTTCCCTAGCAGGCCATAGGTGCAGGCCGCGTTGTAGAGCGTGCTCGGATCGTTGGGCCGCAGGGCCACGGCGGTTTGCAAGTGCCGGATGGCTTCGTCTGCGTCTTCGTTGAAGGGAGCGAGTTGCGTCGCCAGCAAGATCCGGGCACGCACATCATCCGGCGCCAGCTCCAATTGTTGGCGGAGCACCTTGATGATTCCCTCTCGGACCTTCTCCCCTTCTTTTTTTCGCCCCAGCTTTTCCAGTGCGCGGCCGTACGGAATGTACGTGTTGTAGTCGTCGCCGTTGGCTTCGAGCGCCCGGTCGGTCAGCGCCGCGGCGTCCTCGAATCGCCCGGAGGCGAAATACGCCCGGCCGAGGATGTTCCACGAGCCGTCGCAATCGGCCTTGCGCTCAATGGCCCGCTGCGCGAGCAGCGCCGCTTCGTCGTACTTCTTTTGCCCATAGGCAAGGCGCGCGTGGGCCACGAGCACTTCCGGCAGGTCAGGCGCCAGCGCCGTGGCCCGGCCGCAGGCTGCCATTCCCCGTTCGATCCACTTCGCATTCTGCTCGCGAAGCTCGTAGATCTGCCCGCACATATGGGCGATCCCGGCGTGCGCCAGCGCAAAATTTGGGTCGAGCTGAATGGCCTGCTCATACATCTGCACCGCGTAGTCGAGGTTTTCGCGGCGGGCGTAGTTTCTCCCGCGCAGGTAAAAATCATATGCCTGAGGATTTTCTGTCGGCTTGCGCGCGATGGTCTTTTCTTCCTGCGGCGTCAGCGTGATGCGCAGCGCCTGCGCGATGCTCCGCGCAATCTCCTCCTGGATCGCAAACACATCTTCCAGTTGCCGGTCGAAGCGTTCGGCCCAAATGGAATGGCGTGTGGACGCTTCCACCAGCTGCGCCGTGATCCTCACGCGGCTTCCGGCCCGCCGGATGGATCCTTCCACGACGTAAGCGGCGCCCAATTGCTGGCTCACCTGCTGGGCCGTCACCGGTTTGTCGCGGTACGCCAGCATCTCCGAACGCGGGAAGATCTGCAGCTGCGTGATCTTCGACAGCTCCGTGACGATGTCCTCCGTGATCCCGTCGCGGAAGTATTCGTCTTCCTTCGCCCCGCTTTGGTTTTCGAAGTAGAGCACCGCCACCGATTTTTGACGGACCGCCGCCCGCTGCTCCCCTGACCTCACAGCCCCTTTTTCCGCTCCCGGCCGCCTGCCCGATTCGATGTCCCGCTGCAGACGCTTCAGGTCCGCGCGAAGCTCGCCAGCCGTCTGGCAGCGCAGATCAGGGTCCTTCTCGAGAGTCTTCGCCAGAATGCTTTCCATCGCTCCCGGCAGGCGCGGATTCAGCTCCCTCGGAGGTGCAGGCGTGGCGTGCAGAATCCCGTCGTAAACCACCGCAGTGGTCGAGCCGGAAAACGGAACCGATCCCGTGGCCATTTCATACAGAACCACACCGAGCGAAAACAAATCCGATCGCGCGTCGAGCTCTTCGCCGAGCGCCTGCTCCGGCGACATGTAGGCGACCGTCCCCATCGAGCTTCCGGGGCTCGTCAAATGCTCGTCAGGAAGGCCGTGCGCCGGCGTCAGCATGGCGGTCGCGCCCCCCGATTCCGCCGCCGGTCGTTGCGCCAAGGTCAGCTTCGCCAGGGCGAAATCCAGGATCTTCGCCTGGCCGCGGTCCACCAGAAAGATATTGGCGGGCTTGACGTCGCGGTGCACGATTCCCTTCGCGTGCGCCGCATCGAGCCCGTTCGCGATTTGAATGCCAGCTTCGAGGAGATCGGATATTTCGAACGGCTTGCCCTCAATCCGGTGCTTCAGCGTCCGGCCCTCCAGCAGTTCCATTGCAATGTAGGGCCGTCCCTCGAATTCACCGATGTCGTACACCGTGCAGATGTTCGGATGATTCAGCGCGGACGCGGCGCGCGCTTCGCGCCGGAATCGCTCCGTCGCCTGTGGATCGTGGGAAATGTCGTCCGGCAGGAATTTCAGCGCCACATTCCGCCCGAGGCGTGTGTCGGTGGCCTTGTAAACTACGCCCATGCCTCCACCGCCGAGCTTTTCGACGATGCGGTAGTGTGAGACCGTTTGCCCTACCAGTGAGCTTGGAACCGCCATGAGAGCGGCCATTCTAGATGTGGGCCGCAAACTAAGTCAATCTAGCCCGCGTGAGTTTCAACCCAAATTCGGCCGACTTTATACAGGCCATTAGTTCTCGAAGTAGTACTCCACGCTCGTCACCACTCGCACCGTCTTCACCAGTCCGCGGTCTTCATTCGTCAGCCCGAACCCGGGGCCACCCTCGCTATCGCCACCCTCCGTCCCCGCGTGCTCCGGCGAAATCGAGAACACCCCCTGGCTAGCCTGCCGGATCGATCCCAATCGGCTCCCGGAGTCCGCCGCAAACCGGTCCGCCACCGCCCGCGCGTTCCGCGTGGCCTCGGTGATCATGTCCGGCTTAATCGCGTTTAAACCCGTGAACTTGAACGCCACACCGTTGTTATTGCGGCTCTCGAGCACCACCCCTCGTTCGAGCAGCGCCAGCGTCTTCTGCGCGGCCGCCGCTACTTGGTCCACCTTCGGCGTCACCACCAACACCTCTTGCTCCACGATGTACCTGCGCGGCGCCCGGTTCGCGTTGCCATACTCCTGCGCCTGCGTGTCCACCACATTCACCACGCCCAACTCAATCTCGCCCGCCTCGATCCCTTGCTCCTTCAGGAACTGCAGAATCGTCTTCCGGTCCGCTTCCGTCTTCGCATAAAGCGACGGAAGATCGTCTCCCGCCTCCTTGTAGGCGATCGGCCAGACCGCGATGTTCGCCTTCACTTTCCGCTCTGCGAGCCCGCGCACGCTCACATACCGGTCCCCTAGCCGAATCGCCTTCACCTGCGAGCCGAGCGCCCAACCTCCTCCCACCAACCCCGCCGCCAGAAGCGCTGCCATCAATGCCAGCCCGGCTGCCGTCGCCCGTCTTCCCTCGTCCATCGCATCGCCTCCCAAGGCCCATCATTCGCGTCATCGGGCCTTGCCGGAGTCGGTTAATTGCAGCTCCCGTTCCGTCTCGCGAAAGGCCGGGAGCATCAGGAAGAATCAGCGATTTGCCCACGATTTCGCAGTCTCGATCTCATCGCGTGCCGCCGTCCACAAGCGCGCGCGTATCCCGCCGCACACACTCATGGCCCGGTAGACACGAGAGTTTCTTGGAGGTTGCAGGAGCAATCAAACAGCGGCCTTGCGCTCACTTTCGACCGAACCGCCCTCACCGAACGAGCCGCCGTAGGTCACTCACCTTGACATTCTACTGGAAGCCGGGTATCTTCACCTAGAATGTCTACTAAAGAACAGAAGCGCATCGAACTCCTTCAGGGCACTCTCGACCTCCTCATCCTCCGCACCCTCCTCCTCGGCCCCGCCCATGGCCACGCCATCGCCAAAGCCATCGAATTCACCTCCGACGATGTTCTCCAAGTCGAGCAGGGTTCTCTCTATCCCGCTCTCCATCGCCTCATTCAACGCAAATGGATTTCCGTCGAAGATGGCACTTCGGAAAACAACCGCCGCGCAAAATTCTACCGCCTCACCCCCAAGGGCCGCCGCCAGCTCGCCCTCGAAACCATCAAGTGGGACAAATTCGCCGGCGCCATCGCGCGCATCCTTCGTCCGGCTGAGCAGGAAGGCCGGTCATGAAACGCGGTCACGGCCGCCGCGAACGCATGCTCGACGCTCTCGCCGACGACATCGGTCATCACCTCGAGACCGAAACCCAGGACAACATCGCCCGCGGCATGTCTCCCGCCGAAGCTCGCATCGCCGCCCTTCGCAAGTTCGGCAACCCCACCCGCGTCACTGAAGACGCCCGCGAAGTCTGGTCGATCGTCTGGCTCGAGCAGCTCCTCGAGGACGCCCGCTACGCCCTCCGCTCCCTGCGCAAGTCTCCCGGCTTCACCGCCGTCGCGATTCTCACGATCGCTCTGAGCATCGGCGCCACCACCGCCATCTTCAGCGTCGTGGACGCCACGATCCTCCGCCCGCTCCCTTACCCACATGCCGAGCGCATCGTGACCCTTACGGGAACGAAGTCTGAGGAAGGCCTCACCAACCCCGGCATCCCCTATCTCGATTTCGAAGAACTGCGCGCGCAAAACCACGTCTTCGATTTTCTCGCCGCCAACAATGCCCACCAGCTCACGCTCACCGGCCGTGGCGAGCCTTCCGTCGTCACGTCGTGGGACGTCACGCCCGATTACATGAATGTCCTCGGTTGGCAGCCGCTCCTCGGCCACAGCTTTTCTCCAGCCGACGGCGAAAAGGGCGCCGCCCCCGTCGCGATCGTCAGCGAAAATCTCTGGCGCGCCCGCCTCGGCTCCGATCCCGCCATTGTCGGCGGCACCATCACGCTCGACCAGCGCGCCTTCACCGTCATCGGCGTTATGCCGGCCGCGTTTCGCAATCCGCTCGGCACGGACACAGAAGTCGTCTGGATTCCCGTCCCCCAGGATCCTTTCTTCAGCACCTTCATGACTCAGCACGAAATGCGCGCCTACCGCATTACCGGCCGCCTCAAGCCCGGCGTGTCGGTCGCGCAGGCCCAGGCTGAAATGGACGCCATCTCCGCGCGGCTCGCCTCCGAATTTCCGGCCGTTGACAAAGGCTGGGTCATCCGTCTCGAGCCCATGCAGGAAGAAATCGTCGGCGGCGTGCGCACAGCTCTCCTCGTGCTGCTCGCAGCGGTGGGCTTCGTTCTGCTCATCGCCTGCGCCAATATCGCCAACCTGCTTCTCGCCCGGGCCACCACTCGCGTAAAGGAAATTTCCGTCCGCATCGCGCTCGGCGCCGCCCGCGCGCGCATCGTTCGCCAACTGCTCACCGAAAGCCTGTTGCTCGGCGCCCTCGGCGGCG
>Ga0126373_10000558_pt1 | contig 24781 bp, 21 predicted proteins | sample PanSoiMetPlot_11_FD_92545 | JGI IMG/M metagenome (GOLD analysis project Ga0126373, IMG submission 92545) | Tropical forest soil microbial communities from Panama - MetaG Plot_11 | ecosystem: Environmental > Terrestrial > Soil > Tropical forest > Bulk soil | place: Panama | collected 2016-02-17 | reverse complement strand
TTGAACTGATGCCACCCCCGCGCTGGCGCTCGCTCCCGCCGTCACTGTGACCGTACCGGACAGCGTTGCCCCTGACGCCGGCGATGTGATCGATACCGTCGGCAGCGGGCCCGAGGTATTGTTGTTCACTGTCACTAACACTCCGGAGCTTGTGACACTGTACCCAGCCGAATTCTTCGCGATGGCCGTCAGGGTGTGCTTGCCGTTTGCAACCTTTGCGGTATTCCAAGAAAGTATGTACGGAGACGCCGTAACCGCCGTGCCCGCGTTGGCCCCGTCAACCTGAAACTGAACACTGCTCACAGCGACATTATCGGTCGCCGCTGCCGCCACCGTTGCCATGCCGGAGACGGTAGTTCCGGAAGTCGGGGAACTGATCGAGACGCTCAGCGCGTTGCTCCCTGGCTGGCTGTATCCGGTGCACCCGGAATTCGCGAGCGCGAGCAGGAGGACTAGGACCAAGCCGACCGGCCACAGTTCCTTGGTCGTTACCGCAAGCCGTCGGTTTCGAGTCATAAATTTCCGGTCCCCGGTTATGAGTTGAGTTCGGGGCGGAGGCATGCAATTGCCTTCCTTTCGCCCACAATTCAGACTACAGGCAAAGGAAAGCCCCTCGTAACTGGTCTGCCGGTCAGTTTTGGTTCATTGTTCGCGGGTCAGGGCACTTCGGCATGGGCGCTGGAAGGTTAGGTTTCGGAGCGAGTAAGCCTCGAGGGGTCGGTAGCCCAAACCGAACGAATTGGCCTGACTCTTGCAGGATTTCGAGGGCGGAGCCGGCTAGCTAGCTACTCGACGGCCAGCCGTTGGCAGCGGCGGAAGAAGATCTGCTAATCTTAGACAGGTGTTAGCCGACCTCCGGACGTAGGGCCAGCCAACCACACTCGTCTACCACTTCGTCACGATAGCCCACCTATTCTCGTCGACCTCTCGCTCCACGCGCTGAGGTTCTTCTGGCACAATCTTAGGAATCTTGCAAATCGGGCACGTGAACCGATATTTCTCGTCTTCGACCTGGCCTTCGGCTCCCAAAGACGCTCGGAATCTCTGCTTGCAACCACCACATTGCCATTCGTAGGATCGCGGAGTCATAGAAGGCAAAGTAGGCTTGTAATGCAGAAGGGCCAATAGTACGGAATGGCTACCGGCTTAGGAAGGGAGTCTTGCCCAAGTCAGAGAGGGGGTATGAAGTCATAGAGTTCATGACCGTACCGGAAGGATTCACGAGAATGACGACGTAAGGGAACGGAGAAGTTGGGAGTGACGTTTCCCTAACGCTCCCTGGTTGGTGACGTGCTAGATCGCGCGGCCCGCCATTTTCTTAGGCACAAGCAGAAAGGCTAGGCGATAGCAGAGGAGTTTGGGGAGTTCCTTCAGATCGAAGGCGAAGATTCGCCCGGTGTCAGTCCGTCCTTCGGAAGTCGAAGGAGCAAAATTCGGCGGAACCGGCACCAATTCCCATTCAATCGAGGGCTTGAGAAGGTGCTGGCAGCAGAGCCGTATTCGCGAGAGGTGCGAATGGCTCGAGACGATAAGGACACGCCGCACGTTGCGGTGCGTCTCGAGCCAGGCGGCGAGCGCGCGAATTTCGCTGAGCGTTCCCCAGCGGCCAACAACGATTTGGTCCACCGTGACAGAGTCCCCAGCAAAACAAACGAAGAAATGGCGCTCCGGCGGATGGACGGATGCGGCGATGTCGCGGAAATTGATTTTCTTCGGCCAAGGAAGGCTCGAGAAGCGGCGGACCTCGTAGCGTGCAACGCTGAGCAGTAGGCGCCCAGAGTAATTCTCGCGGTACAGTTCCAGTGCGTAATGCTTCCGGATTTCACGCCCGGCCAGGACAAAAATCAAATCAGCTCTTGATGTGGCGTTCATGAGCGAGCGGATGCGCCCCGTTTGCGAGCATACATTTCGTCTGCCAGAAACCCAAGGAAACCTCCGGGTGTTTTGGCATGGCGTTGCAAGCTGATTTTTGTGAACATTGGAAGAATAAGGGGCACAACTTCTTGGCCATACAGCGGACATTTTGCGCAGCAGTGCTGGCGGCTGCGATTTTGGCGGGATGCTCGCGCGATCCAGAAGTGCAGAAGAAAAAGCACTTCGACCGCGGCGTTTCGTATTTTCAAGCTGGCAAATACCGTGAGGCGGCGATTGAATACCAGAATGCGATTCAGATCGACCCGAAGTACGCGCAGGCTCACTACGAATTGGCACAATGCTTCCTGAAGCGGTCGGAGTGGTCGCTTGCCTACCAGGAATTGATGCGAACGGTGACGCTCGATGCGAGTAACGCGAAAGCGCAACTGGACCTTGGGAGCATTCTGCTGGCAGGCGGGAAATATCGGGAGGCTGGCGAGCGAGCGCAAACACTTCTTGCAGTAGATCCGCACAACGCGACTGCGGAAATGCTGCTGGCGGATTCGGATGCGGGCCAGGGCGATCTGAAGAAGGCTCTCGAAGAGGCCAAGCTGGCGGTCCAGATGGATCCTCAAAGGACGACCAGCTACGTGAACCTGGCGCTGATTCAGGAAAAAAACAAGGATCTGGCCAGCGCCGAAAAAAGCTTGCAAACAGCGCTGACGACAGACCAGAAATCGTTGGCGGCGATGCTGGCGCTGGCCAATCTGTACCAGCATCAAGGGCGCTGGCCCGAAGCGGAAAAGCAGTATCAGAACGCGATCGCAACGGAGCCCAAAAACGCGGTGACGCGTGCGGGCCTTGCTTTGCTTCTGCTTCATGAAAACAAGAAGGATGCAGCCGAGCAGACGCTGAAGGATGCGAAGGCCGCTATGCCGGACAACCCGGCGGCCTACCGAATGCTTGGGGATTTCTACGTTGGACAGCGCCAGCCGGAGAAGGCTTTCGCGGAGTTTTCGTCTCTGCACACAGCCCATCCGAAGGACGCAGCTGTCTCGAAAACCTACGCGCAATTACTGATTGATTCGAACCGTCTGGATGAAGCCGAGCAAATCACCGTTGCGCTGCTGAAGGATTCTCCCTCTGACGCCGACGCATTGATTCTGCGCGGAGAGGTTCAGGAGCGTCAAGGAAAGCCATCCGAAGCCGTGGTGCCGTTGGAAAAAGCGGTGAAAGCCGCACCCAACAACGCGGTGGGCCACTATTACCTTGGTGTGGCGTACGCGACGTCGACGAACATCGGCCAGGCGGAATCCGAATGGCGCGAAGCGGCACGCCTAGAACCGAGGATGATCGAACCCCAGCGGGCCCTTGCTATGGCCGCCGCTCAGCAGCGCGACATGAAAACGCTGGGCGAGGCAAGTCAAAAATGGATCGACCTTGACCCGAAAGCAGCCGACGCCTATCTGTACCGCTCTCGAACGCTACTGGCAAAAAAAGATTTCGCCGGGGCGGAAGCAGATTTGAAAAAGTCGATTGACCTGGCGCCACAAAGCGCCGTCGGTTACGCGCGACTAGCTGATCTCCGCGTCTTAGAGAAACGCTACGACGAAGCGGACAAACTCTATACGCAGGCGCTGAACCTGAATCCTTCGGCGACCGATGCGCTGACGGGCCTCGTCAACATGGACCTGTTCCGCAAGCAGCCCGCGGAAGCTGTGGAGCAAGTGCAGAACCAAATCGCAAAGGTCCCGAATCGAAGCGATTTCTACGTTCTGCTCGGTCTTGCCCAGCGGCAGAATCAAAATCTTGCCAAGGCGGAAGAGGCCCTGCAAAAGGCCGTTGACCTGGACAACAAAAACGTCACAGCCGTAACGCTCCTAGCTGATGTGCAACTTGCGCGACACATGGTGGACGACGCGATCCTGACCTATCAGCGAGCCATCGCAAACAATCCACCGACTGCACGCTTGTTCACATCCCTCGGCAGCCTGTTTGAAAACAAGGGCCAATGGGAACAGGCCGAAGACAACTACAAGAAGGCGCTCGATCTGAAGGCAGACGACCCACAGGCCGCGAACAATCTGGCGTTCCTGATGCTCGAACATGGTGGGGACGCGAATGCTGCTCTGAAATTAGCGCAGACGGGACGCCGCGGTCTGCCGAATCTGCCGAACACAGCCGATACGCTTGGCTGGGCTTACTACAAATTCGGCGCTTACGATTCCGCGATTGACGCACTGAAGGACGCCGTGAAAGGGAATCCGAAAAGCCCGGAGTATCACTATCATCTCGGCATGGCCTACAAGGCGAGTGGGAACTTACCGGCGGCGCGCCAAGAATTGCAGCAGACCTTGAAGATCAGCCCCAAATATTCGGCGGCTGCGGAAATTCGCGCTGCGCTTGCGGACATCGCGAAAGAAACCGGGACCAGCGACTGATTCAAGTCAAACACATCTCCGGAGTAGAGCAAGCTAAACAGGAAACGTTCAGTTATAAACCGCGAGTTGCCCGCATCGAACTCGGCAGAGCTGGGTATCTGCGGCTTTCTGTCGCAAAACGAATGCCTACGCGGCTAGGTAACATCCTCGAAGCAGGGCATTGAAGGCGCGTATGCTTCGCGTTATAGTTCGCGAATGATTCCGGAAAAACCGAGGACCCCTTCCCCTACGCGGGCAGATGCTTGAATCTCACGAAACCGCGCGCACTGTAGGGCAGGAAGCGGACCGCCGCTCCAACGTACGCCGCAAGGTCACCGCGCTTTCCTATATCCAGGCGGGCGAAGCCAATAGCGGCTTCGTTCTCGACATCAGCGAAGGCGGTCTGTCGTTTCAGCCCTTCGCGGGGATCGAGTCCGCGCCTGGCGACGTGGTGGCGCCGATTCGGTTTCAGTTGCCACATTCATCGGATTGGATCGAATCCGCCGGGAAAATCATATGGACGAGCGAAGAGCGCGTGGCAGCCGGCATCCAGTTTGTAAACCTTTCGGAGTCTGCCCGCGCCCGCATTCGCGAATGGATTCTATCGCAAGATTTGGAAATCGAATCGAATACGACGAGGGGCGGGGAGAGAATCGTGCCTGCAGCCGAAGCCCTCGCAGATTTGCCCCGCGCCGCGTCGCTAGCGCCCACATCGAAAGGTTTGAACGAAGCGCCCCCGGACAAAGGGATGAGCGCGCACGTACCCGCGCGAGAGCCATTGATCCCGAGCATGTTTTCTGCGCCCGCTTCTGTGCCCCAGATGTACACGCACTCGCAGCATGCAACGAATGGCTCAGTGCAAGTTGTCGTGAAGCTGCCAAGCCGATGGATGGTGCCACTTCTTGTGAGCATTCTGGTGGTTGTTTCATTCGCGCTGGGTGTTTCTGTAGGCCACGGGTCGCTTGATCATTGGCTGGGCACAGACGCGCCAGAGGCTCCCCCCAAACAGAACTCAACCTCCGGAGCCGGCGGCCCACCTAGCGTGCGTGAGCCTGCCGCGACCGATGCGCCAAGCGCACAGAATCCTGCAGCCGACGACGGTGAGGGCAATCCCGGACCTGTAAACGCCGGGACGGCATGGTCGCCACCCGACGACGGACCAGGAGCTAGCAGGCGAGCTAGCAGCGAGTCCAGTTCACGCGGTGCGCCTTCATCAGGTCAAACGATGCTGCAAGACACGCCGCAAGGTCTCGTATCGATTTTCATCGAGCGAGAACACTCCGTGACCGCAAGTGCAACTGCTGCAATCGCGTCGCGGCGATCGATTGCGTTGCTCTTGAGCGCCGACGGAAAAATCGCCGAGCCGCCGCCGACTTTTCATTTCGGAGCGCTGCTGAACCACACCGATCCGACGTATCCGCCTCAAGCGATCGAGCAGCAAATCGAAGGAACAGTGGAACTGCGCGCGACGATTGGAAAACAGGGGAACGTTGTAGATGTACAGCCTTTGAGCGGACCTGAGGCGCTTGTGCCGGCCTCAATCGCCGCCGTACGAATCTGGCAGTACAAGCCGACCTACCTTAACGGGCACCCCGTCGAAACTATTGACACCCTCCGAATCACCTTCCGCCTTCCTCACTAACTGCGTTCAGCCCCGCACTGAACACAGGTCGGCGCAAACTCCGGAATTGGCGGAGGACCGACTCGCAGAGGTCGGGCAGGCGGGCCCTGTCGGCTGCGGGATGGAGGCTCCAAACCGGCACGGCAGCAACCAGACGGCCCAAGACGCCAAACTCGTCAGCATGGCACTTTGAATCCAAGGCGTTCGTGGCGTAGGAGTTTGCGAGCAACGCGACGAGGGCTTCGCGAGGAGGGACCGGCCTGGCAGACTCACCTGCTTCGCGACGTTCGCCTAGGAGGAAGATACCGCCCAGCGGCAGCGGCCTTGACTCAAAAGGCAGGTGTGGGGCACCCAGTGGCAAGCGCTGCTTTTCCCAGTTAACCGAAACGCGCTGTGCGGGGCTCCCGTGGCCAAAAATGGCACCCACTGAATCGGGCCAAAGTGACAGGTAAGGATAAGCGGGGAGAGCAAGGAACGCGACGCCTCGTTCGATCAGTCCCACAATATCGTCTGATATCGCCGGGAAACCGCGCGAAGCGAAAGCAGCAGCCATGGTTGACTTCCCAGCTCCCGGAGGACCTACGAACGCAACCGCGCGGTCGCCAACTGAAATTGCACTTGCGTGGAGACAAAGGACGCCTCGCAGACGAAGGAAAAAGCCAAACACGGGCCCGAGCAGATAGGAAGCAACGTCATCGACCGTAAGCGGCGCTTGCCACACACTCCAAACTTGTCGCGCCGAACGATCGAGCCAAAACTGGGCGCCTTCGTCAAATTCAATGCGTAAAAAATCGCCTGGCGGCATGCGGAAAATGCGCACGAGAGGCCCGCCCGATTCGTTCGTTTCCGAACTGGCGTACGTAATTTCGTCGCTATCTGACGGCACTCTTTGCAAATCGACCGGTGAAATCCCGAGATGTATTTCGACATCCGTCGAAAACGAAACCGCCGCCGTCCGCAGCTCCACGAGTCCGGCGATTGCAGTATTCGAATGAAGCGTAAGACCGAACGCGGAATAAAAGTGGCTCACTGAGTCTACATAGCGGTGCGGCGAATGCGGCGGCCCGTCACCTGTCCGTCCGGCTTGCCGGTACCGACGACCTTCTGGGTAAGCTGTTGGACGGTGCCGTATACGGTAAGCACGGGCGCGCTGTAAGGCTTCTTTTTTCCTCCTTTTACGCGTTCATCCATTCCGTGCCTCCACTAAGAAGTTATACCGTGGCCTGCGAACCGACTGCAACCAAAAGTTCAGACAGTGCGGGCGCAGGCGAACGCTGAGCGCTTCTCCTTCGCTGAAATTTTCGATTGGCGCAAGCGCGGCCACATCAATAAATTCCTTCGCTTCGCTATTCCATTTCATGTTGTCGAGTGCTGCCGTGCCGTGATGCTTCAGAGCAAGCGCGAGAGGATCAACGCCGAGCGGTGTCTTCGGCCGCGTGCGAACGGCCTCTGGCAAACGGCCAGCCATCGCTTCGCGCAGAGTGGTCTTTTCAAAGAGATACGGGAACGGAGGAAGCGCAAGCAAGAAATTAACGAGGCGTAGGTCAAGGAATGGATAGCGGACTTCGACCGGTACACGGGTGACGCCCGGCTCTTCCTGTTCGAAAAGGCAGGACCAGTGAGGTAACGCGAGCGAAGCATGGGCCTTTGGCAGAAGCGGGTGAGCCGACGACGCGCCAATACGCCGGCTCGATTCTCTCCAGCGCGCTTCGAGCTTCATGCGGCGGGCAAACTCGGGAGCAACCCAGCGCGGGTACACCGGCGAGTACGGATCCTTGCCGAGTAGCGACCTCACACGCTGCTGGATTCCCCGCCAAGGCATTCTTCGCACGCGCAGATATCCGATCGCATTGGTCATCGCATGCAGCCAGTCGCGATTCCGCAGCTGGCCACGCAGCTGCGGCCACATCTGGAAATGCATCAAGTTATCGTTGCCTTCGCCCGACAGGATCACACGACAGTCTTGAGAGATTGTGCGAAATTGCTCGAAGAGTCCGCCGAAGAGAGGGTCGTCCACCGGCTCGGGATACGGCGCCGCATCCTCCTGAAATTCGAACGGACGGAAACCGTCGGCCGGAAGCAGCCGAATTGGAATGCGGTGCGCCTTGGCAGTGCTCCGCGCGTAGGCAATCTCCGGGTCGGCATACAGCGATTCATAACCTGCGGTATACGCGCGCAGATCAATGTATTCGCCTAGCGGCGGTGAAGAGACTTCCCGCGCGATCGTCGCGACGGCACCTGAATCCAGCCCACCACTCAAGAAGATGCCGACACGATCAACGCGAAGGCGATCCGCGACGGCCTGCTGCAGGAGATTCTGGAAATGCTCAACGTACTCCTCGCTGTGGCGGTAACGAATGCACCCGTCAATCGGCGGACTCCAATACCGCTCGACGCGGATACCGCCAGCGGTAGAGGTCAGCGAGTGCGCAGGCGGCAGTCGGCGAATATCTCGATAACTCGTGGTGGCCGGATCGCAATTGAGTCCGAACAGCAGAAAATCGGCGATGGCGGCATGATTCAACTCACCGGAAACATCGGGGTGAGCTCGCAAGCAATCGAGCGTATTGCTGAAAACAAATTGACCCGGAAAATCAACGTAGTAGAAGGGCTTGATGCCGAAGTGATCGCGAGCGCAGAAGAGTGTGTGTTCTCGCGCGTCCCAAATCGCAAACGCGAAATCGCCCCGCAAATGCGAGACGCAATCCCGGCCCCACAGGGCATACGCATGGAGGACCAGCTCGGGATCTGCGATGGCCCGTGCGAGCTTGTATCCGCCGGCTTCGATCGCGGCACGCAGTTCGGCGCGGGCGTCGAGGCGCACGTCCGCCGTAACGGTGAAGCGGCCGTCCAGTGTCGCGGGTTGGTGCTCGTTGGCCGATTCACGCGTGGTGCGCAACAAAGCGTGCGCTAGGCCGGTGCCGCCCGAGGTCCACACCGCCTGCGCGTCCGGACCGCGAAACGCGAGGTAATCGGCGAGGGCCTTCAGCAGCCCGCGCTCCACGTGAGCGTTGTTCGGCAGAACGATGCCGGCGATGCCGCTCATCAGAGCTCCGCCTCCGTCGGGCGGATGGCGCTGCCGAACAGTGAAAACTTTCTGTGAGTGCCTTCGGGATCGTTGATCACCTGGTCGTCGAATTCCACCCAGGCATGCGCTTCCAAGGACTTTTGCTCTTTGCGCGCGCCGATCCGAAGCTCCGCGCGGATGCCGCGGCGGCGCAGCAACCACCAAACAACGAGCGAGCGCTCAAGGCAATTGAAATGAACGAGGGCATGCCGTGCGGCCGCAGCTTCGAGCCGCGCAAGCGAATGGATCGTTTCCCAAGCCGCCGCCCGCTCACTCGCGCGCGATGCTGGCATGTCTTGAGGGATCGCTCGCTTCAAAACTGCTTGCCAGAGGCGGAAACTACAAACGCGGAGCGCAGCCCACGTAGCTGCGAGGGACGCCGCCGCAAGTAACACCGTGCCGCGTTCGCCTGGCGTCAAGCGCCAAAAACGCGCCCAGTTATGCATATGAACCGTCAACCCAACGCTCCGAATAAAGTCGCGTGGGCAACGCGCGAAGGCCCTTTGGCTGGGAGGCGTTGCTCGGGGGCCGCCGAGGGAACGCTGGAGAGTTTTGTAGCAATCAACGCACCGTTGGGTCTTTGACTTCGATGAGGCCTTCCTTCAGCATGTGTTCAAGGAACGCCAGTAGATCGCGCTCACAGCGGGCGCTATCCACTTCGTATTCCTCGACGAGGCTGTCTCTCAACTGGCCGACGCTCTTCGGCTGCTGCAAGAGATTCCACACGCGCGCGCCCACAGGATCCACGCCGTAGTACACGCTGTCTTTGAGGCTTAGGATGGCCGCTTCGTCGCCGAGCGGACAAGAAATCTGCTCGCCCGAAACAGCTATGACTGAATGCACCGCGAGAGATGTATCCATTCGTTCCGCTAGCGCTCTCAGGGCTGGTTGTTGCATGCCACGAAGAACCCGCGGCATGGGCGCCTGGCGAATCCGCCCGACCCCAGAGGACTCACCAATCGCTCAAGCGATTTAACCAAACTCGCCAAGTAAGCGCAACGGTAGAGCGCCGAAGAAATGGCGAAGAAGGAAACTGGATTGCCGGAGGCGAATTCGGTTATAACGCGATGGATGCCGGAACCTGCAATCCGATTGGATGGCGTTGAAAAATACTTTCCTCCCACGCCTTCCGGCTGGCGCGCCCTGCTTCAACCTTTCTTGAAACCCACGCAACGGGCGCTGGCAGGAGTGTCTTTCGAGGTGGCGCGTGGAGAAGCTGTCGCGCTGGTCGGTTCGAACGGCGCCGGGAAGTCTACATTGTTGCGGGTCTTGGCTACGCTGCTGCTGCCGACGCGCGGCCGCGCCAAAGTGGGAGGATTCGATGTGGAGCGCGATGCGGCGCGCGCTCGGCAGCAATTCGGATATCACACAGGTGGTGATGAGGGCTTCTACGGCCGCCTAACCGCCCGCGACAATCTGGCGTTCTTCGCGGCAATGAACAACATCACCGGGCCCCTCGCACGCGAACGAATAGCACAGGTGGCTGAATGGATGGGCCTCGGTAGCGACCTCGGCCGGCCCGTCCGAACTCTTTCGACCGGCATGACCCATCGGCTGAATCTCGCGCGAGCGTTGTTGCACAGTCCCGGAATTTTGCTGCTCGATGAGCCAACGCGGAGCCTGGATGTGTTGGCGGCGCGGGATTTCCGGCGCCTCCTGAAAGACAGCCTGGTGAAACGGCACGGCACCACGCTGCTTTTCGCATCACACACGCTGACCGAAATTGAGCAAATCGCCGATCGCGTGGTGCTGCTCGAGAAAGGCCACCTGGTGGCGTGTGATTCCGTTCGAGGGCTGATAGCAGCAACCGGCACGGCAACCCTGGAAGCAGCGATCGCCAAGCGGATCGGTGCGCGGAAGCACGGGCTAGTGGGCGAGGACCCGTTGCCATGAGCCTTGCCAAGACTCTGCGCAAGATTGCGGCGTTCTTTTGGCGCGATTTTGCGATCGCGCGCGGCTACCGGGGCGCCCTCATTCTGGAAACGCTTGAAGCGCTATTTGGCGTCGCGACCTTCTTTTACTTGTCGCGCTTCGTTGAAAGTCCGGAAATACAGCGCGCGTTGCCAGCGGGAACCGACTACTTTGCGTTCGCCCTGGTGGGCTTCGCTTTTTTTGACTATCTGAGCGTGGCCTTGAGCGCGTTCGACGCAAGCATTGATGAGGCGCGTCAGAACCGAACGCTCGAAGCACTGCTCGTGACCCAAACGCCGCTGCCGGTGATTCTCGCAGGCTCGGCAGTGTATCCCTTCACGGTGATGGCGCTGCGAACGTGCGTGTACCTGGCCTGGGGGGCGCTCTTTTTCGGTTTTGCGCCGCGCGCGGCTAATTGGTCCGGCGCATTCGCCGTGATGGCAGCGAGCGTCCTTTCGTTTGCGGGGCTCGGAATCCTCTCGGCAAGTTACTCGGTGCTCTTCAAACGCGGGAATCCAGCGAAGTGGGTTGTGCTTGGCGTATCAGGCTTGGTGGCCGGATTGATGTATCCAGTGAGTGTGCTGCCGCCATGGCTGCAATTCGTGGCCCGGCTGATTCCCGTTACCTACTCGCTTCAAGGCATGCGGGCCGCCCTACTCGCCGGCGCACGCTGGGGCGAGATTTGGCCTTCCGTCGGCGCGCTGTTGCTGTTCGCGGCGGTGTTGCTGCCGATTTCGTTTGGAGTGTTTGCGTGGGCGCTGCGCCGGACACGCGTAACCGGAACCCTCACGCACATCTAGCGCGAGCCCGGGCTTCAATCGAACAGGCTGTAGCGAACAATGGTGTAGAGCGCTTCGAAGCCGTCGCGCCAGGTGATTTTCTTGCCTTCTTCGTAAGTGCGGCCCGAATAGGAAATCGGAACTTCGTAAACGCGCCATTTGCGGATCTTCGCGATTTTCGCAGTAACTTCCGGCTCGAATCCAAAGCGATTGGATTTCAGCTGAATGCTTTCGATCACCTCGCGGCGGAAAACCTTGTAGCAGGATTCCATGTCGGACAAATTCAGGTTGGTGATCATGTCCGAAAGCAGCGTAAGGAACTTGTTACCGATGTAGTGCCAAAAAAACAGAACCCGTTGTGGGCCGCCGAGAAAGCGTGAGCCGTACACCACATCCGCGCGACCGTCTAGAATCGGCTCCAGGAGCCGAGGGTAGTCTTTGGGGTCGTATTCAAGGTCCGCGTCCTGCACCAACAACAGATCACCCGTGGATTCGTGGAAGGCCCGGCGGACGGCGGCGCCTTTTCCTTGGTTTCGTTCCTGAAAGAAAAATCGAATGTTCGCAAGATAGAGGGGCCCGCGCCCGTCCGTCGCTGGGACTTCGCGGTGCCCCCCGGATTGCTGCTCCTGAAGTTGTTGGAGCAACTGGCGCGTGCCGTCGGTCGACGCATCGTCAACAATTACGATTTCATATGCCAGAGCCGAATCCTGCACGCGGCGCAGAATTTCCTCGATATAACGACGCTCATTGTAAACGGGAATCACTACAGAGACGCGCAGGGTGTGAGGCGCAGTGTCGTGATTTTCCAGTACGGACGATTGCATCCTTGGCGCGTTTTCGGAGTCACTGCGGGCAGTCGCCATCGACCGAAAAGCTTAGCACGAGCGCTGAGCTTGGGAAAATATCAGCAGGGGCCCCGAAAAGCATGCTGCCCCCGAACTTGAAGCGCGCTCTAGCGTACAGTAAAGTTTTTGGGCGAATTTGTGGGGACAGGAATCGATGAAGGTTCCAATCCTGGATCTGCAGGCAGAATACGAAGAGATCCGTAACGAAATCATGCAGGCACTCGATCGAGTGTGCCGCAAATCGGCTTTCGTGCTGGGCGAGGAATCCGATGCTTTCGAGCGCGAATTCGCGGAGTTCTGCGGCGTGAAGCATTGCGTCGCCTTGAACAGCGGCACCGCCGCATTGCACCTTGGTTTACTGGCGCTGGGCGTAGGCCCGGGCGATGAAGTGATCACGACTCCGAACACTTTCTTGGCGACCGCGGAAGCAATCACTTACGGCGGCGCGCGGCCCGTGCTCGTGGATATCGACCCCGCAACCGCAAATTTGGATCCGTCGCAACTGGAAGCCGCGATTACGCCGCGAACTCGTGTGGTTGTGCCGATCCACCTCTACGGGCGACCCGCCGATATGGATGCGATTCGTGCGGTGGCTACGCGGCACAAACTTCTTCTCCTCGAAGATGCCGCGCAGGCTCACGGCGCGCGCTATCGAGGACGCGCGGCAGGCGGTCTGGGCGATGCCGCCGCGTTCAGCTTTTACCCCACGAAGAATCTGGGGGCTTATGGCGAAGCGGGTGCACTCACCACGAACGATGACGCTGTGGCCGAATTTGCGCGCAAGGCGCGCACGCACGGCCAGTCGGCGAGATATGTCCACGATTTTGTGGGCTATAACTACCGGATTCACGGATTCCAGGCTGCCGTGCTGCGCGTGAAGCTCCGCTACATCCAGGAATGGACAGCGCGGCGGCGCCAGATAGCGGCCGAGTACCGCAGACGGCTCGAAAGAGCGCCAGTGGAGTTGCCGGTGGATGATCCGCGCGACGAGGCCGTGTATCATCAGTTCGTGATTTACGCGGACAATCGCGATGCGCTTGCAGCGCAGCTCGCACAACGCGGCATCGATACCGCGGTTCACTACCCCACGCCGATTCACTTACAGCCCGCGTATCGGTCGCTTGGATGGGAAGGGGGAGCGTTTCCAAACAGCGAGCGTGCGTGCCAGCGCGTGCTGAGCCTGCCACTATTTCCTCAAATGACGGACAGGCAGGCGTCCTACGTCGCAGACGCCGTGGTGGACATCACACTGATGCAATAAGGATTTCTGCTTCCGGCGCCTACGAGTTGCCGCCGTTGGCAGCGGCTTCGCTCCGCGGAGACGGAGATGGTTCCGTGAACTCTCGGGATGCAGGCGGGACGAAACCGGGAACGCCCGTCGCGCTCGCGTTGCGATCGCGCAACGTTTCCGAAAGCCCCGCAAATACTTTTGCGAACGAATCTCGGATGGCCTGCTCGGCTGAACGCAAAAGCGTTTCGATCGTATCCTGGCCGTGCTCGTGGAGCTTCCTGACGGACGCCACCATCCAATGGTCACTGCTTGTTTCTAGGCGCTCGCGGTGTGCCCGTGCCGATTCAGCGCTCATCTGTTCAAGACTCGCGAGCCACGCGCGCTGGTGGGCGTCGCGCTCGGCGCGATAGTTGTTCATCGCCGCCGCAAATTCGGCACTTAGAGCTTGGCGCGCGTCGCCCACGCTTGCTTCCACGTGTGAGCCCATCTGCGCCTGGAATGACTGTACGGAGTTGCCGGCCGTGATTTCCAGGCTGCGCAACAGCTCTTGGGTCGCAACTTCGAACTCCTGCGAACGCTTGCCGGAAGCCGCCCGGCTGGTCTCGGTGAAGTTCCGGGTCTCTTCGTCCGAAATCTCGCGAAGCACCTGGCCAAAAGACGCAGCCGCCGCTGCGGCAGCTTCTTCAATCTGCGATTTCGCACGGCTTGTCACTTGGCCGGCTGCTCCCTCGATGCGTCGCTCAATGTCCGCCAGGTGCGCTGCCGTGTTGGTGGCCAGTTGCGCTGCATACCTCTGGCCAGCGTCGGCCGTTTTCTGATCGAAATTGGCCGAGGCGCCGGCAAGAGCTTGCTCCACCAGCACCTGCATACGAGCCCGGGCCTCCTGCTGGAACCATTCGGAGGTGCGGCCAATATTCTCGGCGGCAGCGTGCGATGCGCGCACACCGCTCGCATCCAATTCTTCGTTCCATTTCGCCAGAGCTTCCCTGCGTGCAGCCTCGAAGCTCGCGCGCAGATCGCCGAGCATCGATTCCAGCTGTGAAGCGGTCTCGCGGGCGTGGTGCTCAGACACCTGACGCAGCCGTTCGCGATGCAGGCGAAGGCTATGGTCGGCTTGTGTTTCACGCGCGGAAAGTTCGCGGAGCAATTCCGGAACGCGATCCACATGCGGCCGCAGCTTCGCTTCCAACTCGGCGGCGCTGCGTTCGATGAACTCACGGCCGAGCGCATCCAGGGCCGGCCGCGTGCGCTGGGCGAGCCCCGCACCAAGAGCTTCGGCCCGGTGATTCAGCTCTCGAGTCTCGGCATCCAGAACGGCGCTAAGGCGGCGATGGAGTTCGTTTATGGAATCCTGGCTCGCAGCTTCCAATTGCGAGGATTGTTCCTTCAATCGGCCGACCGCATGCTCAACTTCGGCCAGTGACGCCCACGCGCGCGAAACTTCCTGCTCGAGCTGCGACTTGATAGCGGCCGCTCCCTGGCTGGCTGCTTCCGAGGCGTCTTCCAGCGGTCCCCGAATTTCCGTGAGACGTCCCTGCACTTTTGCCTCCGCCGTACGGAGGACTTCCTCTGAGCGCGTCGTTAGCCGTTCCGTCAGGCGCTGAGCGCCCGCGTCGAGCGACGACTGAAGGAGTTCCTCCCACTGCGCCCACGCAACTTTCGTTTCCGATTCCAGTCGCTGGCGCCAGCCAGCCAAGGCGGCGTCCACCGCGGAATCTTCCTTTGGCGACTCGAACCCCTTACTTGACGCTCGCGCGGCTTCCGCAGCCTCCAGCTCGAGTCGCGCTTGCGCAAGCCTCTTTACCGCATCCTCAGCCGACTCAGTTTCAGCCCGCAAAGCTTTCGCCGAACGATCCAGGTCGGTTGCCACTTCGCGGTTCGCGTCGTGCGTGCGCCCGACATTCCGCTCGAATTCGGACTGCATGGACGTGACGAATGCTTCTTTTTGCGCAGCCAGCCGCGATGCGAACTCCTCATAAGCGTCGCGCTGCAACTGCTCGAACTCACCGCGAAACATGGCGAACCGCTCTTCCACTGACGCCGCTTGTCTCTGGGCGCTTTCGTCCGCCGTGCGCCGAATCTGCTCGCGCGCATCGGAAACCGCCGCATTGACCGATTCCCGCGCGTGCTGCTCGAGGGCAGCGCGGAGTTCGCGAAGCAGTGGACTGTCGCTTGCCGGCGCGAAATCGAACGCCCGCAGCGCGTCGGCATCAGGCGCGGCCGGCGAATGCGAGATATCGTTCATTAGTTTCCCCATGAAACTCGCAAGAACGGACGGAACTGATTCGGCGTTAACGCCGGCAGCTTCGGTTTGAGTGCTGACGGAACCGGTGGAAATGACTTCCGGCGAAGACGCCGCAGCAACAGGCATGGAATCGACAACCCAGTTAGCAGGAGGGGTTTCAACCCCCCAAATGTTGGACGGGCTCTCGAGCTCGACCGCAATCTGGAAAAACTCGCGAATCGTATGCGGGCGCTGAATCCAGGCCACGCGGGCTCGCACATTGCGGCGGTCACGCGTTTGCGGCAGCTCCAACGTCACCCATGTGTTTTTGGGCAGGTGGTGCTTGGAGGTGTAGCGGCAACCGTGAAGGTTGAACGAGAGCGTCGAGGTTCGCTCCTCGAACGGCTGGCCCAGCAGATCTACACCGCGGACGATCAGGGGGAGGGACTGCGAAACGCGTTCACTGCGACGGCGTTGAGCGTTGATTTGAGGGGAAGCCACGATGAAACCACGCCCTTAGGAAATATCGGATGACGGAGGCAGGATATCACTGTGGCGGCTGCGGGTCGAGAATGAAACTCCATGCCCAAAATGGGAAAAGCTAGGAGCCATGGATCGGTGCGCCGGCGAGATACGTTCACCGCAGAGATAGGCTAACTCTTTTTCTTCTTCCCGCCGATGGTCGTGGCTTGCCCGCCCGTAAGCTCTTTCAATCCGTCGAGCGACTCCTTGCACTGCTTTGCGTAAGGCCCATTTGGCTCGGTATCGATGCACTTCTGGTAGGCCTCAAGCGTTCCCGGTTTTAAAATGGCAACTTGCTTGTCGCCCTCCTGCTTGAATTCCGCGCCGTTAGTAAGCGCGTTGCCAAGCAAGTACCAGACTTGCGTGTCTTTCGGCGTGGCCTCCGCGGCTTTTTGCAGCGGCGCTATGGCCTCCGCGGGGTTCTTGTTCGACATCACGATTCCGACGTTCTTCCAGCAGCTTCCGCCGGAAGCTGGATCGAGAGCCGTCGCCTTATCGCAATCCGCTGACGCTTCAGCAACCTTGCTTTTTGTGACGTTCGGGTCGTTCTGCGCGGCCGCAGCTTTCACCAGATTCGTGCTCAGACCCACGTAGTAGTTCCCCTGCGGGGCCAGGTTGACGGCATTTTGGAAGGCCGTCGCCGCGTCGTCATACTTGTTCGCACACTCGTAGGCTCCGCCCAGGTTGCCCCATATCATCGCGTGATTTTTCACGTCCTTTTCGCCAACACCCTGTTCGGCCTGCTTAAACTCGTTAGCGGCCGTTTCGCACGACGTGACTCGCTTCTGCTGGAGCGCAGACTTCTGATCGGCGGCCGCTGTCTTGATCTGCTTGCCGGTTTCATTGGCGTCGTTCATTGCCGTGACCCCGGCGTCGAAGTGTGTCTTCATCATTTTGAATTTGTTTTCGGCTTCTTCCTTCTTTTTCACGTCCTCAGGATGGGCCACCGCGGTTTCTTCCAGCAGCTTCTTGAAATCAATTTTGAACTCGTTCTCCTGGCCGTCCTGCACCTGGAATTTCTGCGGGTAACTGAGGTTATCTTTCTCGCTGATGATCGTAATCGTGTAGATACCGCTGCGGAGGCCCAGCTGCGTAAACTTGCCGTTCTTGTCGGTCTTCGTGGTATTGGACGTTCCCGTGTCGGGATTCTTGATGTCGACGGTGACGCCCTCCCAAGGCTTGCCTTCCTTGTCGATTACTTGGCCATTGATCCTTCCGGTGCCTTGAGCGGCCGCAACAGCGGCAAAAGCCAGAACCAGCGCGAACGCCCCACACACAGAAATCAGTCGCCTCATGACCACGCTCCCTCCGGCAGCAAAACTCGATGACGCATTATGACGCAACTCGAGCCTGATAAGCGATAGGGTCGGCTGCGCCCGCTTCCGCAAACGCCTGAAGCCGCAGGCGGCAACTGTCGCACACGCCGCAAGCGGCTTCCTCAAATTGATAACAGGACCAGGTGAGCTTCAGCGGCGCCCCTAGCGCGATGCCGCGCCGCACAATTTCGCTCTTCCGCATCGCGATTACGGGCGTGTGTATCCGAATGTTTGTTTCAGGCCGCGTTCCCTCTCGAATCAAATTCTCGAACGCCCGGTAATACTCCGGCCGGCAATCCGGGTAGCCGGAACTGTCCTCATACACGGCGCCGATAAAAATCGCGGTCGCGCCGATCACCTCGGCCCAACTGACCGCAGCCGACAGGAAATGCGCATTGCGAAACGGCACATACGTGACGGGAATGCCGGCCCCGTGGCGCAGTGCCTCTCCTGATTCCGGCACTGTGATCTGGTCATCCGTGAGTGCCGACCCGCCGATTTGCGCAAATGAGTCGAGCCGTACCACCAGGCGATCGCGGACACCGTAGAAGTCGGCGATTTCGTCATACGAGCGCCGCTCGCGCTGCTCGGTGCGCTGGCCATAGCTTGCGTGAAGCAATGCAAGCCGATAGGTCTGATTCGCGATCGCCGCAGTGACGCACGAATCCATTCCGCCGCTGAGGAGCACCACCGCTTTGGGTTTTTCTACGGTTCCGTTCGTCAATTTCTACACGCCCTTCATCACCGGATCCCAAATGAATTTGTGGAGCTGCAAGCCAAGCCTTACCGGCAAGCCGTCAGCGAGAATCCATTCTGCCAGCCGCGCGGCGCTCAAGCCTTCCCAGGAGCCGGCAGGATCGCGAAATACAGGCGAGAACAGCACCTGCCGAACGCGACGGGCAAGATCGTGACGCGCCGTGAAATCGCGTGCAAACTCATAGTCGCGGCGCGTCGAAATCACGAATTTCACTTCATCGTTCGACGTGAGCGCCTCGAGATTTGACATATTGAAGGAGTCCGCCTCGCCAGAATCCGGGCACTTTACGTCCACAACCTTGATCACGTCGCGCGGCAGCGCGCCGACGAATCGCTCGCCGCTGGTCTCAATCATCACTTCGTAGCCGGCGGCGTGCAGCTTTTCTGCCAACTCGGGTGTCTCGGACTGCAGTAGCGGCTCGCCGCCCGTGATTTCCACCAGCCGAACTTGCGTCGCGCCCGAATTGCCCCCGGAAAGTTCATCTACCTGCGCGATTACATCCCCGATCGAATGCTTTGAGCCTCCGTAAAACGCGTATGCGGTGTCGCACCAGGTGCAGCGCAAATTGCACCCTGTGAGTCGAATGAAAATGCAGGGCAACCCCGCGCGTGTGCCCTCGCCTTGGATGGATTTGAAAATCTCGGTGATCACCATGGACAAATCTCTTCGAGCCTACGATCCCAATAAATCAGCGGTTCGCTTCCGACCCGCCTGCCTGCGCTCGCTGCCGCCGCAGGATGTAAACCAAGGCGGCTCCGACAACCATCAACTCGATCACGCTCCCAATCACCGCCACGCGCCAGCCCCAGCCGAATGCAAGCCAGCCGAAGCACGTGGCGAAAGCTGGAATTGCGATGATGAGGAAGGCCTTGTTCATGACGAATGACGAAATTCTCGACTACGGCCGATACGTCGCAGCCGTCTCGTCCGCTTCCCACACGGTGATGCTCGCGACGCTCGCTCCATTCGGCGTGGCCTGCAGTTGAGCCGAGATCCTGTCGTAGATATGGCGCGCAATGTTCTCAGCCGAAGGATTCAACCGGTCGAACGGCGGCATCTCGTTCAAATACTTGTGATCGAGCGTCCGGATCACGTCTTGAATCACCTGCTTCAAATGGACAAAGTCGTAGAGCAGCCCCGTCGAATCAAGCTCCGGACCCTGCAGAGCCACGCGCACCTTATAGTTGTGGCCATGGAGGTTCTCGCACTTCCCCTTGTAATTCCGCAGGTTGTGTGCGGCTGCGAATGTCTGATCGACGAAGACTTCGTACATGTCCGGCTGGATCCTTGTGATTGCCGCTGGTCAAGGCGCCAAAACACCAACGCGGCGCGACGCCCAGCAGCCGCTACTTCGAATGATTTTCCATGAAGCGGGCTACTTCGGCGAGCTCCTGCGTAGTGGTGTAATTCGGCAGCGACTCGAGAAAAATTCTACCATATTGCATCCGCTGAATCCGGTTATCGAGGATCGCCAAAATGCCGCGGTCCGTTTTCGAGCGAATCAGCCGGCCGAAGCCCTGTTTGAGCGCCAGCACCGCCTCCGGAACTTGGTACTCCCCGAAGGCGTTGCGGCTGTCTTCCTGCAGTCGACGCACCCGCGCGGCCACAATCGGATCACTCGGCACGGCGAATGGTAGCTTGTCAATAATCACACAGGAAAGCTGCGAGCCGGGAACATCAACGCCCTGCCAGAAGCTCGCAGTGGCGAAAAGCACGGCATTCGGCGTCGAACGAAAGCGGTCCAGCAACACCGACCGCGGCGCGGTCCCCTGCAGCAACATCGGGAATCCCACACGGCCTGAGACGCGCTCGTAAACGTCCTTCATTTGCGCGTAGCTCGTAAACAGACAAAACGCGCGTCCTTCTGAAATTTCCAGCACGCGGACGATTTCGTCCGCCGCGCTCGCCGAAAATGACGGACTCCGCACGTCCGGCATCGAGCGCGGAATATAAAGGATCGCCTGCTCGCGAAAATCGAATTCGTGCGCCAGCACGGACTCCTTCGCGGGATTGACGCCCAGCCGCTGCTTCACGTAGTCGAAGCGGCCCCCGACCGCCAGCGTCGCGGAAGTGAGAATCACGGTGTCGAACTGGCCGAAGAGCTTTTCGCGCAGCAGTTCGCTGACATCGATGGGCGTCGCCGCTACGAATACTCCCCTGCCTCGGCGCTCGTACCAATACACATGGGTCTTTTCTTCGCTCTCCAGCAGGAATTCAAGTTCGCGGCGCAGCTCCGATGCCCGCCGCGCCATAGTGACGATCTCTTCAGGCTTGGGGTTCATCGCCGACAGTTCCGTTTCGATCCGCTTCGCCGCGGCGCAGATCTCGTCGTAGGCTTCCGTGTGCTGCTCGAGGAACGACTTCTTTTGTGCTGGCTCGAATGGAAAACGCCCTTCGCGCTCCGGGAATTGTTCGAAGAAGCTGCGCGACCGCTCGCGAAGGCGCGCCAGCAGGCGGCGCAGCGAAGGCGCGCCGATCTGCAGCATCCGAAGAACATTTTCCGTATCGCGGGCCAGCTCCTCGAAGCGGTAGCTTGAAATTTGCCGGCCAAAGTAATCGCTCGCCACATCTTCGATTTCGTGCGCCTCGTCGAACACGACAGCCGAATACTCCGGAAGAATCGATCCAAAATCGTCCTGCCGAATCGCGAGGTCAGCGAAAAACAAGTGATGGTTCACGATCACGATGTCCGCTTCCTGCGAACGCTGCTTCATCGCCCTGATGAAGCACGTCTTGAACTCCGCACATTTCTGGCCGGTACAAAGGTCGCGCCGTGCATCGATGCGATTCCATAGGTCGGCATCGTCGGGAAGGAAGGTCAGTTCGCTGCGGTCGCCTGTCTCCGTCACCTTCTCCCAATCCTTGATCTGCGAAAACCAGTCCACTTCGTCCATGCCGCGCAAGCTGGCTTGATCGCCCATCTGATGGACCTTTGCGCGGCACAAGAAGTTGTTGCGCCCCTTCATCAGCGCCACTTTCAGCTTCGGCGCGAAGTGCTTCTGCAGAAATGGAATGTCTTTGTTGAAGAGCTGCTCCTGCAAAGACTTCGTGGCTGTCGACACCACCACGCGCCTCCCACTGCGAATTGCGGGGATCAAGTACGCCAGGGTCTTGCCCGTGCCCGTGCCTGCTTCGATCAGCGCGTGCTGCTTCACCCGGAATGCTTCGTCGGCAATCCGTGCCATTTCGAGCTGCGAACGGCGGAACTCGTAGCCAGGATGGCTCTGCGCCAACATTCCGCGCTCGCCGAAAATATCATCGACGGTCACTTCTTCTGGTTTTTGCGCGACGGCGGCCTTTTTAGGCATGGTCGGCCTGTTGTGGGCGATTCACGGAAACGTTAAGCATAAACCAAAACAGAAGACCGAACCGGAAATCGCAACGCTGAGCGGCCGCCTTCTCGAGAACGCAAGGAGCGTGAGCGTGCAGGCCTCCAGCGGCTAGTGAACGATCAGCTTGTAGCCAACGCCTACGATGATGCCAGCGACGATCAACCACGCAGAATTGATTTTGAATCGCAGCAGGATCGCGAAAGCCACCAGCGCTTCGAGCGCCGTAAAGACGTCCACAATCGCGCCGCGCGCCAGCTGCCACGAAACCGCGCCCATCAACCCGAGCGTGGTTGCGTTGATGCCGTCGAGAAGGATGCGCGCGTGAGGCCATCCTTTCAGCTTCGGGATCAGCGGAAACACGATCGCCACGTATGCAAACGACGGGAGAAACATCCCGAAGGTCGCGAGCAGTCCGCCTTTCAGTCCGCCCAAGATGTAGCCGATAAACGTGGCCGAGGCGAAGACGGGTCCCGGCGTGATTTGGCCCATCGCGATTGCATCCAGTAGCTGCTTGTCCGTCAGCCAGTGCAGGTGCGCCACGAAATCGGCGCGCAAGAAAGCCAGCAGCACGTAGCCGCTGCCGTAGCAGAGGGCGCCAATCTTCAGGAACGTAAGAAAAAGGCGCGCCATCGTGAACGGGAACGCCGCAACGGCCACCGCTGCGGCGCCTCGGGCACCTGCCGCCCATTTCGACATCGGTATCGGCAGAATTGTGGCGGCGTCTTGCTGCGGGCGTATGCTCCACACCGCGACGATTCCGGTCAGCGCGATGGCGCCAAAGAGAATCGCGATGATCGAAATGCCGCGAAAGTACAGGACGATTGCGGCGGCCGCGAGCATCGCCAGCCAAATGCTCTTCATCGCGGCGCGCCCAAGATTCCACAGGGCGTCCGCAATAATCGCAATTACGATGGGATTGATTCCGTAGAGAATCCACTGCGCCGCAGGCATCGCGCCATACCGCACGTAGGCCCACGAAAGGCCGAGAATCATCAGCATCGCCGGCAGGATGAAAAGACCGCCGGCGAGAATCAGAGCGGGCCATCCCGCGCGCAAATATCCAAGCGCGATCACCGTCTCCGTGGACGACGGGCCCGGAATCAGATTCATAATGCCGAAAAGATCGAGGAAATCTTCCTGCGAAAGCCAGCGCCGCCGGTCAACCAGTTCCCGACGCATCATCGCGATGTGTCCGGCGGCTCCTCCAAAGGCCAAAAGCCCGAGCCGCAGAAAGTACGACGCAACCTCGCGGTAGTTACCCGGTGGCGCGCTCGCTACCTGCGCGTCGAGACTCGATTCAGCCGTCGCTTTCATCCTTGCGCTTTAGAGGTGCGCATCTTTTTTGACCGTTTCCACCAACGCCTTCAACTGCTCGTATGCCACTGGCTCCAGCAGGATGTCGTGTTCAAGGCCGGGCGCAACCGTAACCGTGGCGCTGATGCCGTCCTTCTCGAGCGCGGCCGCGTACCGTTCGGTCAAGTCCGGCGGAGCAATCGGATCCTCGCTTCCTACAAGCAACAGCACGCGCGTGTGAACCGAAACATTCGACGCAAGATCAATCGGCGAGAGACTTCTTACCGGTTGGAGCCAAATCGGATTCGACGCCTGCCGATGAAACATATGCTCGCGCCAGGCTCGCAGGTCGCACGGGCATGAAATCAACAACGCCCCTTGCGCAACCGACGGCGCGCGGCCAATCAAGTCGGCGGCGATCGCAGCGCCTCCAGAGTGCCCTGCAACCAAAACAGAGGAGGCATGATATTTCGTCTTCAGCTGCCCAATCACGTTCGCGACCGCGTCGATCACCTCTGGTGTGTAGTTGTCGCCGGTGGTCAAGCCTCGCACGCCCGCCGAGCAATCGCGTTCCTCATCGCAGTACCCCGGGCGAAGCAGCGCCGCAACGACTACGTTTTCAAGCTGCGCGGTCGCCCTTTGCGCGAACTCGTGTTGATACGACGGCGGCCGAAACGGCGAATCGCCATGCAATACCAGGACGAGCACCGGACTCTCGCCGATTTTCGCGGTGCGGAACGCCCGGACCTTCAGCCGCAGGTCGCCCGCCATCAGCCATATTGTTTCCCCTGTCTTGGATTCATGGGCCGACCCCGGTTCTTGCGCTCGCACGACAGGCCAGCCCTGTACACTCACGAGCGGGAGAAGAGAGAGCATCGCGACAGTGAAGAGCCTTCGATATCCCCTTTGCCGTGTCTGATGAAGCTCGGTCACGGCGGCCAGTATAGCGCGGCCGTGATACGCTATTTGATTGCGCCTTCCGAGGCGCCCTCATCGTGTCGGCAGCGCGAGTGAAATGACGGAAAAACTTCCATCCATGGTAATCGTTGGCCGGCCCAACGTCGGCAAATCGACGCTATTCAACCGCCTCACTGGCACGCGCCGCTCCATCGTCACGAACGAGCCTGGCATCACGCGCGACCGCATCTACGGCACGGCGAATTGGGAGGGGCGCGCGTTCGAAGTGGTCGATACCGGCGGCATCGTCCCCGAGGAGAAAGCCGGCATACCGGGCGAAATCCTCCGCCAAGCGAAGGTCGCGATCGAGAACGCGACGCACGTCGTGCAGGTGGTCGATGGCCGCTCCGGCCCAGTGCCCCTCGATGCGGAGCTTGCGCAATTGCTGCGCCGCGCCGGTAAGCCGCCGATCGTAGCCGTCAACAAAGTGGATTCGCCCAAGAATGCCGACCTCGCGGCGCCGTTTTACGAAATGGGCGCGCAGGTTTTTCCCATCTCGGCCGAGCACGGCTTCGGCATCGATTCGCTTCTCGATGCGCTCACCGCCGATTTTCCGCGCGCCGAAGCGGCCGAACCGGCACCGGACGTAAACATTGCTATCATCGGCCGCCCGAACGTCGGCAAATCCACGCTGCTGAATCGCCTTGTCGGC
>Ga0126373_10000557_pt1 | contig 24802 bp, 20 predicted proteins | sample PanSoiMetPlot_11_FD_92545 | JGI IMG/M metagenome (GOLD analysis project Ga0126373, IMG submission 92545) | Tropical forest soil microbial communities from Panama - MetaG Plot_11 | ecosystem: Environmental > Terrestrial > Soil > Tropical forest > Bulk soil | place: Panama | collected 2016-02-17 | reverse complement strand
GTCGGGCAGGCGAATGCCCGTGCCGCCTGGCGGCGGCGCCGGGCGCCCGGGCGCCTTGGGAGCCTCCGCATTGGGCGCCTTGGCTCCGCCGGACACGGCGGGCGGCGGTGCCTTGCTCAGTGGCGCCTTGGCCGCGGTATCGGCCTTTGCGGGCGGTGGCGCAGCCGCCACTTCTTCCGGCGCATGGGGCGGGAGAACCTCCACCGAGAGCGTGAAGGTGCGCTTTTCCGCGCCCTGCAGAGCGCCCACATTGACCACCTGGCGGTCGACCTCCTCGCCGCGGTCGTTGCGGATCGAGATGGTGACGTAGTACTCCCACGGCTCCTCGACCGGGGGATGGCGGATCATGGCCTCGACTTTGAGCGCCGAGGTTGCAGCCACCTGGCGCTTCGCCGCTTCCGAATCGAAGCGCAGGTGGTGCATGCAGCCCGGGCAGATGCTCAGGCTTTCGAGGATGACCGCCTTGCAGTGCGGGCAGGTGCGCGTCTTGCCCGTCGGGGACGGGCGAGAAGCGACGTTCATCAGCTGCCGTATCCCTTCGTCTCAGCCTTGCTCCGCGTCTCGCCTTCCCAGCCGAACTCGACCTGGCCGCGCATGCGGGAGCCCGCGGCCACGGTGAGAGAGCCGGCCTTGACATCACCGCTGATCACGCCGCCCTCGAGGAGCTCTACGCGCCTGGCATTCTCGATATTGCCGACGAGCTCACCACCGACGACCACCACGCTGGCCTTCACCTGACCCTCGAGATGCGCGCCGGTGTCGAGCGTCACATTGCCATCGACCTGCACGTCACCTTTGAAGCGGCCGGCGATGCGCACGTGGCCGGAGCCTGCGATCTTGCCCTCGATGGTCAGGTCCGAGGCAATGACGGATTCTTTCATTTCGCTGCGCTGCTCCTTGGCGGGACGGCGGGAAACTTCCGGCGTGAGCGGGGCGACGTTGCTCTTCTCCGGCGCTGCGGCCGGCGGCGGCGCGCTGCCGAAGGTCGGCGAGCTTCCCGGCGGAGGGGTTGCGGTTCCAGTGTTCGTATCTTTCCAAAGCGCCATGTGATGGCCCCCGATCAGAAAATGATGAGAAAGGAACCTGGAAAGGTACTCGTCGCCGAGGCCAAGAGCCAGTGTCTCTGCTAGCCGACAAAATGCAGCCAAGGCCACGACGACGCCCCTCAGCGGCGCTTGCGGGGCGATGGACGGCAGCGCGGCTCAGGCGATCTGCGATCCGCGCCTCACGGCATTGAGGAGCACTTCGAAATCTGCGCCCTTCGTCACGAAATCGGCCGCGCCCCGGCGCTTGGCCTCGCGGGCGACATCCTCGCTGAAGGCGAGTCCGCTGAAGACGATGATCCGCAGCGACGGCAGGGCCTCAGCCAGCTCGCCGATGAGCGGCAGGCCGCTGCCGCCCTGGAGCATTAGATCCAGAATGAGCGCATCCGCGGCCGTCCGCCGCGCCGTATCGAGCACCTCGCCCGCCTCGGCCACCTGCCCCACGCAACGCATGTCCGGCTCGGTATTGATCAGCTGGCTCATGATGTCGCTGAGATCCCGGTGATTCTCGGCGATGAGCACTCGCAAGGGTGGTGTCTTTTCCTGCAAAGGGGTTCCCTGCCGAATGGGAGTCGCGCACGCGCGCAGTGAGCAAATCACATGCCCGGCCCCATCAGGCCTCGATCAGCCGCAGCAACTCCTCGGTCTTGTGCCGCATCAGCGCTTCGCTGCCGCGACTCTCCACGTTCAACCGCACCAGCGGCTCGGTGTTGGAGCCGCGCAGATTGAACCGCCACTCGGGGAATTCCAGCGAGATTCCGTCGGTGAAGTCGACGCTGAGCGCATCGCGCTCGTACTGTTGCCGCACCCGGGTCAGGATCGATTGCGCATCGGACTCGAGGTGCCGGTTGATCTCCCCGCTGATCGGGAAGCGGCGCATCCGCTCGGCGACCAGCGCCGACAGCGGCCCGCGCTCCGCGATCACCTGCAGCACGATGAGCCAGGGGATCATGCCGCTGTCACAGTAGGAGAAGCTGCGGAAATAGTGGTGCGCGCTCATCTCGCCGCCATAGACGCCGTCGACCTCCCGCATCTTCTGCTTGATGAAGGCGTGCCCGGACTTGCAGAGCACCGGCTCGCCGCCGTGGCGGCGGACCAGATCGACGGTGTTCCAGGTGAGGCGCGGATCGTGCACGATGCGCCCGCCCCGCTCCCGCGCCAGGAAGACCTCTGCCAGCAGTCCGACCAGGTAATACCCTTCGATGAACCGGCCGTGCTCATCGAAAAAGAAGCAGCGGTCGTAATCCCCGTCCCAGGCCAATCCAACATCAGCGCCGGAACGGCGCACGACATCCGCCGTAGCGGCCCGGTTCTCCTCCAGCATCGGATTGGGAATTCCGTTGGGAAAGGTGCCGTCCGGGCGGTGGTTGACCTTGATGAACTCGAAGGGCAGATGCGGCTCGAGCTGATCGACCACGAGGCCCGCGCCGCCGTTGCCGGGGTTCACCACGACCTTGAGCTTGCGCAGCTTCGAGCGATCCACATACCCCAGCAGGTGCTCGAGGTACTTCGCGCGGATGTCGAGCGGGCGGTCGCTGCCCGGCCGCGCCGCTTTCGCGGGCAGGCGGCCCGACTCGATCATGGCGCGCATCTCGTTCAGTCCGGTGTCGCTGCTCACCGGCCGCGCCTGCTCGCGTACGAACTTCATGCCGTTGTAATCGGGGGGATTGTGGCTGGCGGTGACCGTGATGCCGCCGTCGAGTGATTCCGCGAAGGTGGCGAAGTAAGCCGCCTCGGTACCCCACAGGCCGATGTCGAGGACGTCCGACCCGGAGTCGGTGAGGCCCCGCTTCAGGGCGGCGGCAAGCTGTGGGCTCGACAGGCGGATGTCGTAGCCGACCGCCACGCGCTTGGGTCTCACCAGCGCCGCAAATGCCCGGCCAATGTCATAGGCCAGCGAGTCATTGATCTCGTCCGGGATGCGCCCGCGGACGTCATAGGCCTTGAAGGAATTCAGGTTCGTCATGTGGCGCTAGGTTGTCGTGCCCTTGCGGCCGTATTGATCCTCCAGCCGCACGATGTCGTCCTCGCCCAGATACGATCCCGACTGCACCTCGATGATGTGCAACGGGATCTTTCCCGGGTTCTCGATGCGGTGCCGCACGCCGATCGGGATGTAGGTCGACTGGTTCTCCTCCAGCAGGAAGACCTCATCCCCGCGGGTAATGCGCGCCGTCCCGGACACCACGATCCAATGCTCCGCCCGGTGATGGTGCAGCTGCAGCGAGAGCACGGCGCCAGGTTTGACCTTCAGGCGCTTCACCTGGAAGCGCGGGCCGTTCTCGATGCTGTCGTAGCTGCCCCAGGGCCGAAAGACCTCGCGGTGCAGGGAATGCTCATACCGCCCCTGCTCCTTCAGCTTGAAGACCAGCTTCTTCACATCCTGCACCCGGTTGCGCGGCGCGACCAGCACGGCATCCTTGGTTTCCACCACCACGTGGTCTTTGAGGCCCACCGCTGAGACCAGCCGGCTCTCGGAGTAGAGATAGCAGCCCTCCGAATCCTCGCAAACCACGTCACCGCGCGCGACATTGCCGTGTGCGTCCGGCTCGCTGGCCTCGTGCAGCGCCGCCCACGAGCCGACATCGCTCCAGCCCGCGGCCAGGGGCACGACGACCGCATCGGAGGTCTTTTCCATCACCGCGTAGTCGATCGAATCGCTCGGGCAGGACTCGAAGAGCCGCTTCTCGATGCGCGTGAAGTCGAGATCCGCCTTGGCGGCCGCGAAGGCTTCCGCGCAAGCGCTCGCGATGGCGGGCGCGAGGCGTCCCAGTTCCTCGAGGTAGCGCCGGGCACCGAAGAGGAACATGCCGCTGTTCCAGTAGTAGTCGCCCGAGGCGACGAAGTCCCGGGCCACCGGGGCGCTCGGCTTCTCCACGAAGCGAGCAATCCGATAGACCGGACCGCTCGCCGGTCCCCGTTGGATGTACCCGTACCCGGTCTCCGGGGTCGTGGGGACGATGCCGAAGGTCACGAGCTGTCCCTGCTGTGCGGCATCGCGCGCCGCGTGCACGGCCTTGTGGAAGGCGGGGACGTCGCGAATCACATGGTCCGCCGGTAGCACCAGGAGCAGCGGCTCGGTCGCACCACCCGCCCTGAGGGTCGCGTGGGCGGCGAGAGCTATCGCGGGCGCCGTATTGCGTCCCATGGGCTCGAGCACGATGGCCTGGGGCTCGATGCCCAGCTGACGCAGCTGCTCAGCCACCAGAAAGCGGTGCGCCTCGTTGCACACCACCACCGGCGCTCCCGCCGCCAGGCCCTCCAGCCGCAGAGCGGTCTGCTGGATCATGGTGCGCTCGCCCGTGAGCGGCAGAAGCTGCTTGGGGTAGAGCTCGCGCGACAGGGGCCAGAGGCGCGTGCCGGCGCCACCGGAAAGGATGACTGGGATGAGCATGAAGACTACCGGTTCAGGTTGGCCGCGCCGCCGACCGTCCGCGCCCGATCGCGTGGTAGGTCAGGCCGAAGCGGCCGACCATCGCCGGATCGTAGAGATTGCGGCCGTCGAAGATGAGCGGCGTCTTGAGTAATTGTTTCAGGCGCTCGAAGTCCGGACTGCGGAATTCTTGCCACTCCGTGACGATCGCCAGAGCGTCCGCGCCCTCCACCGCCTCGTACGCATTCCGGGCGAGCTCGAAACTCTCGTGACCTGAATAGATGCGACTCGCCTCGGCAGCGGCCACGGGATCATAGGCACGCACCCGCGCGCCCGCCTGCAAGAGGCGATCGATGATGGTGCGGGAGGGCGCCTCACGCATGTCGTCGGTGTTCGGCTTGAAGGCCAGCCCCCAAATGGCAATGGTACAGCCCCGCAATCGCTCGCCCAAATGCTGCCGCATCTTCTCGACCAGGACCTCTTTCTGCCGGGCGTTCACCGACTCTACTGCAACTAGAATCTGCGGCTCGTGGTCGACCTCATGGGCAGACCGGATGAGTGCCCGTACATCCTTGGGGAAGCAGGATCCCCCGTAGCCGGTCCCGGGATAGATGAAGCTGTAGCCGATCCGCGGATCGGAGCCAATCCCGACGCGGACTTTCTCGATGTCCGCGCCCAGCCGCTCCGCAAGGTTCGCCAGCTCGTTCATGAAGCTGATCTTGGTGGCGAGCATGGCGTTGGCGGCGTACTTGGTGAGCTCCGCGGAACGGATGTCCATCACGATCAGGCGATCGTGGTTGCGAGTGAATGGCTCGTACAATGCGCGCATCAACTCTGTAGTCCGGGGATTGTCCGTGCCGACGACGACCCGGTCGGGCTTCATGAAATCCTGAACCGCAGCCCCCTCCTTCAGGAATTCCGGATTCGATACCACATCGAATTCGACCTGCGCCCCCCGCGCCTTGAGCGCCGACTCGATCTCGCGGCGCACTTTGTCCGCAGTCCCGACCGGGACCGTGGACTTGGTGACTACCACACAATAGCGGGCCATGTGGCCGGCAATGGTTCTTGCGGCAGCAAGCACGTACCGCAGGTCTGCCGCGCCGTCCTCGTCCGGGGGCGTGCCGACCGCGATGAGCTGGAAAAGCCCGTGCTCGATGCCACGGGCGGCATCTGTGGTGAATTCGATACGCCCGGCCTCTCCGTTGCGGCGGATCAGGGCCTCCAGGCCAGGCTCATGGATCGGGATTTCGCCGCGGTTGAGCCGCTCGATCTTTGCGGCGTCGACATCGACGCATATGACATGGTTGCCGGCGTCCGCCAGGCAGGCTCCTGTCACCAAACCGACATACCCGGAACCGAAAATTGTGACACGCATTAACAGACAGCGTAACGGAAGGCTGGACCGCCCTCAAGCACGAAACTTGCCTAGGCTGATTCCAGGCCTAGGCGGGTGTTTCGCAGCAGTCAGACCGAGCGTTGCGCGTGTCGGAAGTACTTATCCGACTTGAACTTTGTGTTTTCAAACCGCTCAAGGTCTAGGTATACTTCGCGCGGACCTGAGAAGAAGCAAGCAGACGAGGGGGATTACCTCAACCGCGTATGCGGTTGCTTGGCTGGACTGACAAGCTGATGCATGGTCTGACGACGGCAACATCTCTCGAACTCATGACCGGGGCGCCTCACGGGGCGACCGCCTTGCTCCACCTGCAGCGCCTTCTGTAGCCGTCATGGCCAGGCTGGGAGTCGGAAAGAACTCTGCGCCGTCCTCGGAGGACCTACTGGAACGTAGAACCCTCCGGGAGCGCGATTTGCTCACTGCAAGCTTAGGGGAACTGTGAGCTAATGCACGTTACTTGCATGCCTGCCGGGGGATTGGAACCGTACCGCACTGGTCAACTTCCACAACATGTCGCCGTTAACTTCCTGAAATGTGGAGGCAGTTCTTGAACACAACCGCGGGCACCGGAAATACTCAATGTCATCTCTGTCGCCTGCTCGCGACAGTGTTCGGTCAATGAGTCTGGGAAGGAGACTTGATCTTGTCGACGCAGCAGGCAAACGAGGCAGCACCCCAAAAATTGGCAGCCGCCGCCCCGACGCGCAGGGCGCCCGTGCGACCTCATCTGGTCTCGAGCGGGGAGAGACGCATGACACTTGAGGCGCCCGAAATGCCGGCGGAGAGCGCGGTGGCTCTCGATCACGCCGGCACCGGCGCACATCCATTCGATCCGCGGCCTTGGGAGGAGTCACCGGCGCCTGCTCGTGTGGAGACTGCGCCGCCAACCTCGCCCTACGCTCCCGGAAAGCGCATTCTGGATATCGTGGGAGTGATCGTACTCGCGATTGTCTTCTCACCGCTGATCCTCGCAATCGCCATCCTCATGCGGGGGGAGGAAGGCTCGATCATCTACAAACACCGGCGAGTCGGCCGGGATGGGCGCTCATTCGAGTGCCTGAAGTTTCGCACGATGGTGCCGAATGCGGACCAGGTGCTGCGGGAGCTTCTCGAGCGTGATCCGGCCATCAAGGCGGAGTGGCTGCGAGACCACAAGCTGCGGTGCGACCCGCGGGTGACGCGGGTCGGCCGATTCCTGCGCAGGACGAGTCTCGACGAGCTGCCACAGCTCTGGAACGTCATGCGGGGAGAGATGAGCCTGGTCGGACCACGTCCGGTGGTGCGGGAAGAGCTCCTCCGGTACGGGCGAAACGTCCGCACGTATCTCTCGGCGAAGCCGGGAATCACCGGCCTCTGGCAGGTCAAGGGCCGAAACGATACGGACTACCGGCGGCGAGTGGTGCTCGATACCTACTACGTGCGAAACCAGGGACTGCTGCTCGATCTCTACATCCTCCTCAGGACGACGCAGGTGGTGCTGGGCGGGAGCGGGGCGTACTGATCCAGCCCGCCCGGACCGCCTCGGCGCGCGGTTCGGGGCCTGCCCGACCGGTTATGCTGTGTGCTCATGTCCGCGCCCGAGCTGCAAACTGCTGAAAGCGCGTCCTCGCACCGGAGTGTCGCGCCACCGCCCGCCCCTCGGGTCCTGGTACTGCTCGCCGCTTACAACGGCTCTGCGTGGATCCGCCAACAGCTCGAGTCCGTTCTGTCGCAGAACGGCGTCCTGCTCAAGATCGTCGCGCGCGATGACGCTTCGAACGACGGGACGAGAGCTGAGCTTCTGCGCTTCGCGAGCGACGCCCGTGTCGGGTTGATCTTCGAGCCAGTACGAGCCGGATCCGCGGCCGGGAATTTCCTGCGGCTGATGCAGCTTTGCCCGAGCGAGGGATTCGACTTCGTCGCGCTCGCCGATCAGGACGATATCTGGTATCCGGACAAGCTCTCGCGAGCGTGCGGCACGATCCGCGCACACGCCTCAGCAGGCTACTCAAGCGCGACGCTGGCGGCGTGGGAGACGGGGAGAACTGCGCTCGTCAAGCTGTCCGGCAAGCCGAACCGCTCGGACTTTCTGTTCGAGGGCGCCGGCCAGGGATGCACTTTCGTCATGACGGCGCCGTTCTACGAGCGCGCAAGGCGCTTCCTGCTGGAGCGGCCCGAGATGACCGCGGAACTGCATTTTCATGACTGGGCGCTCTATGCCCTGGCTCGCTCCTGGGGGCTGGGCTGGAGCTTCGACCACGAGCCCTCGATGATGTATCGCCAACACGCCGGCAACGATACCGGCGCACGCGGATCCGCGCGCGGCGCGATGAAGAGGCTCGCGCTCATCAGGCGCGGCTGGTACCGGCGCCAGCTGACCGCGGTATGCGAGCTGTGTGCGGCCGCGGCGCCGGACAGCGACACCATCGCCTCCTGGCGGATCATACTTGGGCTCAGCAGTGGCCTGCGCCGCAGGCTGCAAATGCTGCGGTTCTGCCTGCGCGGCGGCCGGCGCCGCTCGGGGGACAATCTCGTCGTGCTGATCGCGGCCGCTGCAGGCTGGATCTAGCTCCCGTTTTCAGCTCGCCGGCGGCCCCGAATTTGTAGTACTCTCCCCTACATTCACCTAGGGGGACAAGAAACAGTTGGCGCAGACTCGCGGGCGCGGACCTTCGTTTGTCTTTGTAGGATCGAGCAGAGCCGGCAGTAGCTGGTTTTTCGAAATTCTGCGCGAGCACCCCGGTATTTTCGTCCCTCCTAACAAAGGGACACAATTCTTTTCAAGTTTCTACAATCTCGGCCCCGACTGGTACGAGGGGTTCTTTCCAGCCAAAGCGGCCGGGCGTATCACGGGGGAGGTCTGCGAGCACTACCTTTCCAGCGCGGAAGCGCTCGCCAGAATCAGCGAATACCGGCCCGATATGCGCCTCATCTGCTGCATTCGCAATCCGTACGAGCGCGCGCTGTCGGCCTGGCGCTTCTTCGCCCGCAATGGCCTGGCGCAAACCTCGTTGTCCGCCGAGGGCGCCCGACGGCCGGATCTTTTCTCCAACGGATATTGCGCCACGCAGGTCGGCACGCTGCGCCGCCTGTTTCCGGCGGACCAGGTACTGGTGATCCCGTACGATGATCTGGCGCAATCGCCCGCTGCCGTCACCCGCAGGCTCTACGAGTTCGTCGGCGCCGACCCTGATTTCCTGCCAGCGTCACTGCACCGCCGCGTCAATGGCACTGCGCGGCCCCGATCGCGTCTGCTCGCCCGGCTGGTCCACGACGTGCACATGCGCACCTGGGGCTCGTCGCGCTGGGTGTCGAACACCATGGGCACGATCAAGCGGTTCTCCCCGATGCGCCAGCTGGTGACCTGGCTACTGTACGAGGAGCAGGCGCAAACGACCGACTGGCACGCTTACCTCGCGGAGTTTCCGCCAAGCGTGACTGCGCGCTACGAAGCGGAAATCAGCGCAGTCGAGACGATGTTGGGAAGGAGCTTCCCGCGGTGGCACGCGCCGGCGGACCAATGCCGGGCCGCCCCCGAAGCCCTCCCCATCACAGAACCGATTCTCCCTGCGACGGAACCCACCGGCACCCCGGAAGAATCACCCCACCTTGCCGACGGGCCGCACGCACCCCTCGCCTAGCTCACCGGCGCTTCACGCCAACGTGGCGGAAGCGGCTAGAATTGCTGCATGGACTCGATAGCCCAGCCAACTTCCCCGACTGCGGTCGTGGACCAGAACATCACCCTGCCGGAGTACCTTGGCGTCCTGCGCCGGCACCGGTGGCTCATCATTACCTTCATCGCCGTCTGCACTCTCGGCGCGATGCTCGCCGGCATCAAGCGGGCGACCCGGTACACGGCCGTGATCGTCATGTCTCCGGTGTCGAGCTCCTCCGGCAGCGGGCAGCTTGGCGGCCTCAGCAGTCTCGTCTCGCAATTCGGCGGCATCGCCTCGCTTGCAGGAATCTCGTCCCTGGGCGAGGACAGCAAGAAGGCCCAGACACTCGCTGTCCTCGAATCGAGCGCCCTGACGGAGCGCTATATCGCCGCGAACAACCTCCTCCCGGTGCTCTATCACAAGCTCTGGGATCCAACCACGAAGCGCTGGAAAACCGCCGACCCGGCCAAGGTACCCACGCTCTGGAAAGCGGACCGGTTCTTCGCCAAGAAGGTGCGCACGGTCACGGTCGACCCGAAGACCGGGATCGTGACCATGACCATCGTCTGGACGAACCCCCAGGAAGCGGCGGACTGGGCCAACGGCCTGGTCGCGATGACCAACGAATATCTGCGCAGCCAGGCGATCGACGAGGCACAACGGAACATCGACTATCTCGACGCGCAGGCGGCCACTGCCACGCTGGTCTCGGCCAAGGAAGTGATCTACAGCATTCTCGAGAACGAGATCAACAACGAAATGCTGGCGCGCGGCACCAAGGAGTACGCTCTCAAGGTCATCGACCCGGCGCAGCCGCCTGAGATCCCGTCCTCACTGAATGCGATCGGCTGGACACTGATCGGGTTTGCCACGGGTGTTTTCATATCGCTGCTCCTCGCCTTCTTCCGTGTGGCCTGGAGCCGGAGTGAGTAACAGCCCGGAGGATTCCCGGTGGGCTCGCTACTAGGTTCGCTGGGCCCGCTGATCGCCGTCGGCGGTGCGGCCACTCTCGCCACGGCCATCGTCTACTACGGCCTGCTGGCGCGGGCCACCTACAACCTGTTGGATCCGCTGGTCATCGAGGGGATATTCCTGCCCTGCAGCGCCGCGTTCCTCGCAGTTATGTGCGCGGGGGGGCTGATCACCTGGGACAAGTTCGAGATCCTTGCGATCGTCATGCTCGGTTACCTCGTGGGAGCGCGAGTCGTCACCCAGCGATTCAGCCGTGCGGCCTTCAGGACCAAACTGCTCTCCGTCGCATCGAGTTTCACGCGCTCGGAGATGAACGCGCTGCTTCTCCTGACGGTGATACTCACGGCCCTGCTGGCGGTCCTCGGGCTGGCGCTCGGAGCCGCGGGCGACGCCCGCCAGCACTTCATGAAGGTCTTCCGACCCCTCGTCCTCTTTCAACACGGACTCTTCCTGGTCTGTCTGGTGCTGCTGCTGTCGCGGCGGTTCTCCAACTCCCGAGCTGCGACCTGGATCGCTTTGCTGGCATTCATGTCCGTTCCGTTCTCGGGCAAAAGCGTTTTCCTGCCGGTCCTTTACTGGCTCGGCCTCAGACGTTTCGTCAGCGGCCGCCGCATCACGCTGCGTACCATCACGATTTCAACAGTCGTGGGCATCATCGGCTTCGGGACGATGGCCGTCGTCGGCTACAGAACGACGAACCTCGCCGGTATCGTCCTCCTGCTCGGCTACCGACTGTGGCTTTCCGGCGATGTCTACGTCCTCGCTTACCAGGAGGGCGCGCTCGATGCGGTGCGCCAGTATTACCACCCCACGTTCTTTGGCTACATCTTTCACCCGGTCACGGATCTCGTGGGCATTCGCGGGTACGAATACCCGCTGGGCGCGATGCTCGCCTCCCAGGTCGTCAATACGACGGTGTTGACGGGACCAAATCCGCAATTGCCCGTACTGCTCGATTTCTTCTTTCCGAAGTCTCCGGTGACGATTGCCCTGGTCGGATTCGCCTTCGGCTTCGTCGTCCTCGGCATCCGCGCGGTGAGCCTGAAGCTGTCCGCGAGCCGCTCGCGATTCGTTGCGGTGGGGAGTCTTGCCGCCGCCATCTTCGCGCCCGCCGCCGGCTTTCTCGACAGCGAGCAGGTTCTCATGCGGCTGGTCGCGATCGTGGCGGTGATCGGCGCCGGCAGTCTGCTGGATCTCTTCTTCCACCGGCATGCGCTTGCGGCGCCGGAGTCGCCGCAGGATCAGATCGCGCGACAACCCGCCTGAGAGGCGACTGCGTCTCAGTGCCCGGTGTATGCGCCGGTCTTGTAACGGAAGCGCTCGACTATCTCTGACAGCACACGGAAGTACGCGTCATCAGCACCTTGGGTGTGCGGTGGAACGGAAACGGGTGACGTCGGCGACGGGCGACCTTCGCTCCGGATCCGCAGCAGGGCATCGGCAAGCGATCGCGGATCGCCGAGATCCACATACGTGACGGCATCGCCCAGATGCTCCCGAAACGCCGGCAAGTCCGAATAGCAGACCGGGACTCCCAGCCGCAAAGCCTCCATCGGCGGGATATTGGTCGGTCCGAAATAGGTCGGCATGACGAGCGCCAGTGCGCCCGCGTAGAGATAGGGGATGTGCGCGTCGGGCACGAATCCGCAGTAGTTGACGAGGTCGCGTACCCCTGCGGCATCGGCGTACTTCAGCACTGCATCCAGCGTGCCCTTGTCCGAGCCGCAGAATACCGCTTGCGGTGCCCACCCATGGCGCTCGCGCAGCGCGCGCAACGCCGCGACGATATAGCGGTGATTCTTGTGCGCCCAGAACTGGGCCGGATAGAAGATATAGGGGTCGGAGATGCCGTAGCGCTGCCTGACAGACGCCGCTGTCGACGCATCCGCCACAAATCCCTCTACGCTGAGCGACATCATGAACGGCGCCGCATGAACACGCGCGGCCGGTACGCGATACTGCTCAACGACCAGCCGGCGGCCCTGCTCGGAGTCCACCACCACGGCAACCGCTCTTCGGGTGGCATCGCCGTACAGCTGCTCGCGCCTCTCGAATTCCCCAAACAGCGATACCTCCGGAAATTCCGGATGCTCCAGGTGAGCGAGATCGAGTATGGAGAACACGTAGCTGTGTGAATGCAGCTGCAGCGCCCGCCGGTCGGGGCCGGCGAAGAACGCCAGATCGGCGCCGAGGCGAGTCAACAGCCGGTCGACCGGAGACAGCTTCGGCGCGAGCGAGCGGCCGAGATAGATTCTGGCGGCGCGGGATGCGAACAGCTCACCGATCAGCTGCCGGCCTCCCTTGCGTGGCTGCACCACGCCGCGCAATCCATGCTCGCTGACCGTCTTCAGAGCATCCTGACTTTCGCAGACGACGACCACTTCGAGAGTCGCGCTTTGCATCCGCCGCAGCACGCGCAGTGTCCCCACTTTATGCACGTAGCCGCCCCCGTCGCTCGGCTTGCCGTCAAAGAAGGCGGCCAGCACGAATGGCTCGAGATCCGCTCGCGGGGTGCCTCCCGAGCTAAGCGTATCCATCGTGCTTACGGAACATCAGTCATCCTTCGGGCGACGACAAAGCCGCTCCAGGATGCCAGGCTCGGATCGTTGTCGGTCATCCATTCTTTCGCGCATTCCCGCCGCATCCCCGCGCTTGCGAGCAGGTAATCGATCTCCGGCAGGAAGAGATAGCGCATGGCGTGCATCTCCTCCAGCCGCTTCACCGTCCCCGTAGCCCTGTCTTCTATGAGGACCGTAAACCCGACGTCGACCGAATTTGCATTCTCGCGCAACCGGGGCCGCGCGACGCGCAGCACGCGGATGTCGCCGTTCTCCAGATCGTGCGCTCGCGTCTCCGGTCGTTGCGTCAGCACCGCCGGGCCGTACCAGAAATCGAAGAGGAACACACCGCCGGGCGACAGATGCCGCGCCGCGGTGGAGAAGGCCGCGAGCAGATCGTCATTCGAGCTCTGATAGCTCATGACGTGGAACAGCGAGATGACGGCGTCGAACGCACGGTCCAGGCGTACGCTGCGTGCATCACCGTGAACGAACTTGAGCTTCGCCCGCTCCGCCGGCGCCAGCCCTTCGAGTCGGGTATTCGCCCGCGCGAGCATGCGCTCGCTCAGGTCGACGCCCGTGACTCCATAGCCGGCGCGAGCCAGCTCCGCCGCGTGCGCCCCCGTGCCGCAACCGAGCTCGAGAATCTCCCCGGCGCCGGCTGCGAATTCCTGCAGGTGGCGGGCCACGTAGCGCGCTTCCGCGCCATAGTCTTTGCCCGCGTAGAAGAGATCGTAGTACGAAGCGTAATGATCGAAGACGGTCACTGCAGCGCTTCCCTGGCAGCCGCGGCGCACCGGGCGATCTGCGCCTCGTTGAGACCCAGGCCGCTCGGGAGGTAGAACCCGCGCCGCGCCAGCGACTCCGCAACCGGGTGGGATTCGTCGCCGAAGTATCCGAGACGTCTGAGGACCGGTTGCTCGTGCATCGGCCAGAAGAACGGCCGTGTACCGATACGAAGCGCGCCGAGCCGCCGCATCGCCTCCTTTGCATCGAAGCCCAGCGCCTCCTCCAGGACCAGACCGTAAACCCAGTAAATGTTCTCCGCGTGGTCGCTCCGGGGGAGCGGCAGACGAACTCCGCGCAAGCCCTGCAGCAGCTCGGTATAAAGCTTGCCCATGGCGCGTTTGCGCGCCACGAACTCGTCGAGCCTTTCCAATTGCGCCAGCCCGAGCGCAGCCTGCAGATTGGTCATTCGCAGATTCCACCCGAGCTCATCGTGCACGAACCGCTGCTCGGGCTTGAAGCACAGATTGCGCAGGGACCTGCAACGCTCCGCGAGCTGTGCGTCGTCGGTGACGATCATGCCGCCTTCGCCGGTGGTCACGTGCTTGTTGGGGTAGAAGCTGAACGTGCTCAGCTCCCCGAAACTGCCGCACGCACGCCCCCTGTATGTCTGGCCGTGCATCTCCGCTGCGTCTTCAATTATCGCGAGACGATGCCGCTGCGCGATGCGCAGGATGGGATCCATGTCGGCAGGCAGTCCGTAAATGTGCACGACCATGATGGCACGCGTGCGCGGGGTGACGCGCGCCTCGATCTGTGCAACGTCCATGTTCCAGGTGTCAGGCTCACTGTCGACGACGACCGGACGCGCGCCGGCGCGGACTATGGCGGCGGCGCACGAGATGATCGTGAATGACGGCAGGATGACCTCGTCTCCCGGGCCGATGCCGAGCGCCGCGACGGCGGCATCCAAAGCCATGGATCCATTCGCCACCGCCACGCCGAATCTGCGTCCGACACGCTTTGCGAACGCCTCTTCGAACCGGGCGACGAACGGGCCCTCGGAGGAGATCCAGCCGCTGTCGATGCATTCGACCAGGTACTCGCGCTCCCGCCCATCCAGCAGAGGGATATTCACGGGGATCGCGGTCGTATCGGTGGTGCTCATTGCTTCAGCGCTCGAATCTGATCTGTCCGGGAGCGACGGGCTCGAAGCGCTCCTTGTCGCCTTCGCCGGCGTAAGGCCCCTGTTTGACCTCGATGATCTCACATTCCTCGAGCATCTCGAAGCCGTGGCCGCCATACGCCAGGAGTATGACGTCGCCTTCCTCCAGGAAGCTGCTCTTGAGGTAACACTTCTGCTCGTCGTAAAAGTCCACGCGCAGCCGGCCCGATCTGATGAACAGCACTTCCTTCGTGTAGTGCACTTCCCGTTTCACGGGACAATGTACGTGCGGCGCAATGACGTACCCTCGCGGCCGCTTCATGTATCCGAGCTGCTGCGAGAAGTTGTCCGGTGTCAGGAATTCGATGCCTTCGCGCCGGAAGTTGCGCCGCAGGATGATTGCGAGCACCAGCGCGTCGTGTTTGATGGTTTCGATCATGTCATCGCTCCGATCGTAAGTAGCAGCGCCGTCCGCTCCCCGCGTCACCTTGCGGCCACCCAACGGTGCAGCATGCTGCCGAGCAACTCACGCTGCGTCACGAAGAGAAACACCGCGAGCGGCACGGCAAAGACGGCCACACCGGTCGCCAGCGCGATCGGCTCGCCGAATACGGCGGTACGGGTTGCCACGGCCACTCCCGCGATTACGCAGAAGGTCACGACGATCATCTGCCACGCCTGGTTCTTGATGATTCCCGCGATCGGCTCCGAGAACTTCGATCGCAGCACGAAGAACGAGCCAAAGTAGATGGCGATCTCAAGGCCGATCTTGCCGAGCAGGAAGGCATGGAGACCGTACTTGGCCACGCTCAGGTAAACGGCCACCTGCGCGGCCACCGTCACGATCCGCATCACTGCCACCACTTTCGCGAGCCCATGAGCCCGCAGCAGCGAGGGCACGCCCAGTGTAGTGAACGATATGCCGTCGGCGATTGCGTTCAAGGCCATGATCGCGCCGATGCCTCGCCACTGGACGCTCAACATCCCGGCGACGGGCCGCGCGGCGACTATCACCAGACCGGCGGCTGCGAGCGACACGGGCGTCAGCACCCGGATGCTGCGCGCGAATACCCGCCAGGAGGCGCCGGCCTCCGCGGAAACCTCGCAAAAGCTTGCATACAGTACCGGAATCAGCGGATTCAGTATCGCGCCCAGGAAGAAGGTATCTATCCTGTCGCTGAGCCGGAACAAGCCGAGACCGTGGGTGCCCAGGAAGAAGGCGAGGAAAAACCCGCCTCCGGACATGACCAGCCAGGTGACTCCCATGTCGACCGCAACCCACGAAGCGAAGGCGACGACGGACCTGGCGACGGACCGGTCGAACTGCAGCCGAGGCCACCTACCCAGGAAGACCTGTGTCGCGATCATCTGGCCGAGCGCGGAGCCGATGGAGGCGGCGAGCAGAGCCCAGTATCCGTAGCCCAAGAGCGCCGCCGGCAGGCCGACCAGCAGGGACGAGCAGCTCGCGATGAGGCGCACCGGCGCCAGTTGCCGATATCTGAATTGTCTTCGGGCGCTCGCCATCTGCACCGAGCAGAGCGAGTTCAACAGCAACTGCGCGCTCAGGATCGGCAGAACGAACACGACGCGCCGATCATGCAGGACACCCGCCGCCAGGGGTGAAACCAGGCACAGCAGCAGGATCGCGCCCAGCGCGAGCGCCACGTTGAGCACGAAGACCGTGCTCAGGATCCGGTCGCCCTGCTCCGGATAGCGCATCAGCGCGAGCCCGAGGCTGTTGTCGATCACCAGCGGGAAGAAATTGATGAAGAGCAGGCCGAATCCGACCAGCCCGAAATCGGTGGGCGACAGCAGCTTCGCGAACACGACGTAGGTAATCGCGTTCACACCGCCGGCGATCAGCTCGGCCGCGATGGCCCACGCCGAGCCGGAAACCATGCGGGATTTCAGACCGGAAGATTCCATTGCGGTCACAATCCGTCGGTTTACCCGACGGATTGCCTCCAGAGCGTAGGTTCCAGCGCACCCGCAGGTCCATACCCGAGCTGCTTCATGACAGGTGCCGCTTCCTTTTCTATGAGCTCGCGCACGGCGTTGGAGATCGGCGTCCGCGCACCCCCCAGCGGTTGCCGCCGGACGAACTCGAGACCCTTCAGCGCGGGATGGCCCGCGGCAAACGATCTCTCCAGCTGCCGCATGTTGTCGATGCTGGAGCGCTCAATCGCCGTGGCGATGATCCCCGGCGTAACCGGCACCCCGAGCAATGCATACAGCCGCGCCAGCTCTGCGGCCGTGTCCGCGGTCAAGTCTTCGTAGCGGAGCAGCGCGAATGAGGCCGCGGCATCGATTCCCCGCAGCCAGCCGCCGACGTGATCCACCCACGCCCGGATGCCGTACTTGCGGTTCACGACGAGCTGGTCCAGTGTTCCGCGCCACCACCCCAGCCCCTGCAGAAACGACCAGTACGACACCATCACGTCCCGCGGGTCACGCACCAGGTAGACCACTTTGCGGTACGGCGCCAGGTACGGCGCATGGCTCTTGAAGCACCGGTATCCCGGCAGCGGCGCGCGCACCGGCCCGACATGCCGAACCGACTGCACGTCCGGTACGAAGTCGTTGATGTTGAAGAAGGTGACGGCGCGGGGATCACCGTTCAACTGCGCATTGACGTTCGCTATCAGGAACGTCAGCCAGGTCACCCCGGACTTGGGAAACTCCACGATGAACAGATCATCATCGTTGCGTTCGGCGGGCAGGAACTGCCCCGCCGCCAGGGACCTGGCCGCATCGGCCAGCTGCGCGCGTGTGCCGGAAACGAGCCGCCGCAAGTATCGCAATCAGTTCCCCTCGTAGTTCCCGCTTCGCAGCGACTTCAACGCCCGTGGGTCAGGTAGAACCGCACGGACTTGCGCGCGAAGCGCAATACGCAGAACAGATTTGCGACATACAGGCTCACACCCCTGACATAGCGGGCCCGGACCCGCATGTCTTCAACGTAATTCCGCCAGCGGGGGCGATCCGAGAGGCCGCCGCAGCCGAGAATACTGAGAAGAACGCGTGTGTTGTGCACACGCTTGCCGGAAGTGAGCGCCCACAGGTTGAACTCGTAGTCGTAGTAGATCCGCAGGCTCAGATCGTACGATTTCTGCTTGAAGAGGCTGCGCCGGTACAGGCTTCCCTGGCCGTGAATGCAGTTCTTCATGCGGATGTACTCGAGCCGGTTGCTGCGATAGAGCCTCCCATCCTCGTAGAGGGCGTGACCGGTGAGGATGTCGCAACCACGCAGATCCGCCGGACAGGCCTTGAAGAGGCGCTCGAGCGCCGTCGGACTCGCCAGATAGTCGTCCGCGCCGAGGAACAGGACCCATTCCCGGGTGGCGCGCAGGACACCCTTCCACTGCGCTTCGTTGACGCCCCGGTCCGGCTCCGATTTCCAGTTGATCCGCTCGGAGTACTTGCGCAACACATCGATGGTGCCGTCGTCGGAAACACCGTCGACCACGACGATCTCCACGTCCGGATGCGTTTGAGCGAGGACGCTGAGGAGGCAGTTTTCGATCTTCGACGCAACGTTCCGCGCGGCGATGATTACGCTGACGGAGCGGTCCCCGGCGCTCATTGTGCCCTCAGTGTATTCCGATGCTCGAGGAACCACGCGTACGTCGATCGGATGCCGTCCTCGAGCTCGATCCGCGGCTTCCAGCCCAACGCGGTGATCCGCGTCGTATCAAGCAGCTTGCGTGGCGTGCCGTCCGGCTTGCTGGTATCGAAGCGCAGGGAGCCACCGAACCCCACGACCCGCGCAATGGTTCTCGCCAGCTCGGCTATGGTCTCGTCCCGTCCCCAGCCCACGTTGATCCATTGCTCCTCCTCGTAATGTTCCATCAAAAACAGGCAGGCGTCCGCCAGGTCATCCACGTGCAGAAACTCGCGCCGCGGCGTACCCGTTCCCCACACTTCGACCGTCGGCTCATCCCTCTCCTTGGCTTCATGAAACTTGCGGATCAGGGCCGGCATCACATGTGAGGACTTCAGGCTGAAGTTGTCCTCCGGGCCGTAAAGATTCGTCGGCATGGCGGAGATCGCATTGAAGCCGTGCTGCCGCCGATACGCCTGACACATCTTCAGCCCCGCGATCTTGGCGATGGCATACCACTCGTTCGTGGGCTCCAGCGCACCGGTGAGGAGATAATCCTCCTGCAGGGGCTGCGGCGCATTTTTCGGGTACACGCAGCTCGAGCCGAGATACAGAAGCTTTCGGGTCCCGTGCCGATGGGCTGCGTCGATGACGTTCGTTCCGATCGTGATGTTGTCGCAGAGGAATTCCGCCGGATAGGCATTGTTGGCCCAGATCCCGCCCACCTTGGCGGCCGCCAGGAACACGTACTCCGGCCGATGCTCGGCGAAGAATGCGTCGACCGCCGACTGGCGCCTCAGGTCGAGCGAAGTCCGCTCCCGCAGCAGCAGGTTCCCGAATCCTGACGCGCGCAGCCGGCGCACGATCGCGGAGCCGACCAGCCCACGATGACCCGCCACGAAGACGAGAGAGTCCCGATTCACTCTCGATACCGGTATGTTTTGAACCCCTCGCGCGACAACGCTGCGTCGCGCCGTGCGAGCTCGAGATCGGCGGCGACCATTTCCCTGACCAGCGAGTCGAAGCCGATTTCCGGCTTCCATCCGAGCTTGGCGCGCGCCTTGCCGGGGTCGCCGAGCAGAGTATCGACTTCGGTCGGCCTGAAGTAGCGCTGATCGACCCGCACGATCGTCCTGCCGGTCTTGGCGTCGACCCCGTGCTCTTCGACCCCCGAACCCCGCCATTCGACGCTCATCCCGAGCTCCGCAGCGGCGCGTGTCACGAATTCCCGGACCGAGTGCTGCTCACCCGTCGCGATCACGAAATCATCCGGCTCCGGCTGCTGCAGCATGAGCCATTGCGCGCGCACGTAGTCGCGCGCATGGCCCCAATCCCTCAGGGAATGCAGGTTGCCGAGATACAGGCACGCGTCCAGTCCGGCGTGGATACGGGCGAGACCGCGGGTGATCTTCCTGGTCACGAATGTCTCGCCGCGAATCGGCGACTCGTGGTTGAACAGGATGCCGCTGCAGGCGAACATCCCGTATGCCTCGCGGTAGTTCACCGTGATCCAATGGCCATACACCTTCGCAGCGCCATAGGGAGAGCGCGGGTAGAAGGGGGTGGTCTCCCGCTGCGGAGTCTCCTGCACCTTGCCGAACATTTCCGACGTCGACGCCTGATAGAAGCGGGTTTTTTTCTCGAGGCCGACGATGCGGATCGCCTCGAGCAGCCGCAGGGTCCCCAACGCATCCGAGTTCGCGGTGTACTCCGGTGTTTCGAAGGACACCGCGACATGACTCTGTGCCGCGAGATTGTAGATCTCGTCCGGCTGCACCTGCTGGACGATACGGATGAGATTGGTCGCGTCGGTCAGATCGCCGTAGTGCAGGTGAAGATGAACGTTGCGCTCGTGCGGGTCCTGATACAGGTGATCGATCCGATCGGTGTTGAAAGAGGACGCGCGACGCTTGATTCCGTGTACCTCGTAACCTTTGGCGAGGAGGAATTCAGCCAGGTACGCGCCGTCCTGTCCCGTGATTCCGGTGATGAGTGCTCGTTTGGACATGAAAAAGACCGCCTATGCCAGAACCGCTACAGCCCGTGTATCGCCGCCACCGCGATCGCGACGTTGTACACGATTCCCGTCACAGCCTGCCAGAAGGGCAGCGGCAGCATCTGAGTGGCGTTGATGGGCACCACGATCGTATCCCCGGGCTCGATCTCGACATTCGAGCGGCTGAACCAGCGGCTGCCACCGTTCGCAACCACACTGCCGTCGGCGCGCACGACGTAGACCCTCTTCTGGTCGCCCTCGGCCGTAAACCCGCCGCTCAGGCGGATGTAATCGTCGCGTGACAGATCGGGGTTATAGAGGTGCGAGGTCGCGTCCTGGACTTCGCCGATGACCGTCACTTCCTGCTCGAACTTCGGCACGATGAGCTCATCGCCGTCCCGCAGCACCACATCGTAGGGGGAATCGGCCGGGTCGCGCACGATCCCGTTCAGATTGATGACCAGACGTCCAACTGCCTTTTCGGCTTGCAGCTGCGACAGCAGGGATCGTCCCACGACGAGCGCGCTTTCGGCACCGCCGCCCACGCTGTTGCCTCCCCCTGGGGTGGTGGCTACGGCCCGCAGAGCGAGCACGCCGAGCTCGACTTTCATGCGCTCGGCGAGCTGATTCATTTCCTCCTGTTCCCGCTCCCTGAGCTCCTTGCGGGTGAAAACGGCCCCCTTGGGGAAGGCGTACCGGGTGAGTCCCCCGGCCCGCTCGATCACCGATTTCAGCGTCTCGCCGGGCCTGATCGTGTAGATGCCGGGAAACTGGACTTCTCCCAGCAGGGTGACACTTTCCTGGTTCGCCCACTCGGAGACTTCCTTGACGCTCAGCACGTCATAGGGCTCGAGCTTGACATTCGCAGCGGGATTGCCGCTGAGGGCTTGCGAGAGATCCACGTTCATGATGTCCGTCCGGCGCGTGCCGCCCGGCGACACCACGTAACGCGTGAGCTCGGCCGTGCTGCCATAGGCGGCGTCGGCCAGGCCCCCGCCGGCACGGACGAGGTCAGCCACTCTCATGCCCGGCTCGAGGGGATACTGTCCGGGGACTTTCACCGTGCCTTGCACGTTCACCACCTGCTCGGGTTGCTCCGCGGTGGCTTCCGTCCGCAGCTCCTGCAGAATCGGCTGGACGATCTGATCGCGGCTCGAGGAGAGGTCGAACACGGTGAGCTGGTCCCGCGGCATGAGCACCGGGTCCGCAGCAGAACCAGGCGCCGCCAGCGCCGCGGTGGAGTCCGCGGATACGACCTCGATACGCCGGTCCGGCGGTACCTCCCGGCGGATCAGCACATAGTGCAGGTCGGAATTGGGTTTGAGGTCATCGACCGAATGGATGACGTCCGTCAACCTCATTCCCGGGTGGTACTCATATGGTCCGGGGGCAAAGACATTCCCCTGGAGCATGACCGCGGCATCGAGCGTCGGCTTGAGGCGCGGGACGTGGATGTAGTCCCCGTTTCGCAGACCTTCGGCAGCTCCGGCCGCGGTGAGATCCAGCGGCAGCACGATGCGCTCGCCGTTGGGCATGATACGGGTCACGGTAGCCTTGGAGGTATCGGCCTCGGGAGTCAGGCCGCCGGTGAGCGCAATCATCTGAGCAGGGGTCGTTTCCTCCTTGATCTCATAGATTGCCGGTCGCTCCACCTCGCCGTCTATCGCGACCGTACGTCCCACTGGCGGAATGAACACGGCATCACCCTGCAGCAGATTGATGTCATCGGCGGTGCTGCCATGGAGCAGGAGGTCGTAGAGATCGAGAGTGCGCACGCGCACGCCGTTGCGCATCAGCTCGATCCGGCGCAGGGAGCCGGTGCGCCGGATGCCGCCGGCCGCATAGAGTCCCGAAGTGATGGTTCCAAGGCCGCTGATCGTGTAGGCACCCGGCTCGAAGGCGTTGCCGACCACGAAGATCTGGATGGAGCGGGTCTGCGACATCGCGACGGCAGCGTGCACACCGATCAACTGGTGTGCGACACGAGACTCGATTTCTGCCTGGACCGCGCTGAAGAGCTGCCCGCCGACGTCGATCGGCCCGAGCTGCGGGAAATTGATGCGCCCATCCCGGCCGACCACGATCTGGTAGTAGTGATTCTCGTTGCCGTACATCTGAACGTAGAGCGCGTCGCCCGGCCCCACGATGTAGTTTGACGGGACCGGGACGTCAGTCAGGGGCGCGAAGCTCGCGGGGTAGTCCGCGAACAGATCGTAGCCGAAAGGCTTCAGCGCCTCCTCGCCGGTCTTCTTCAGCGGGAGCAGCGTCAGTCTGACTTGGAGGTTCTGGAATGCCGGCACCACGGAGAGACGCAGGGTGGCCTGATCCTGCGTCAATCCGAGGAGCGCAATGGGCGCCAGACCCGGCAGAGTCAACTCTCCGTCGGGCGAGAGTTGGTAGGGATTGCGAGTGCCGATCACCTTCAGGAGCGCCTTCTGTCGTTCCTCGTCCGCGGTGCTCAACGGCGGCGCGGTAGTGGCCGTTGGCGGCGCCTGGGCGAGTGCTGGGGCGGCGCCGGACGGGTTTGCCTGAACCGCCTTCAGGGCCTGCAGCTGCTGCGGCGACAGGTTTCCGCCCTGGGCCGTATAGGCCTGCTGGGCCTGCTCGAGTGCGTTCGCCTGCGAAGTCACTGCAGGCGGGAGGCGGGTTCCGATCTGCACGATGACCCAATCGCCGCCCTCGAGGACGGGTATCAGCGGCCGTTGTTGCTCCTCCTGGCGTCTCTGGCGAATCGACATCTGCTGCTGCATCTGCTCGAGTTGCGACGAGTTCGTCGCACCCATCTGTCCGCCCAACTGAGTGATGCCGTTCCCGAGCGTTCCGTTCGAGAGACCGCCCAGAAGCGCCTGCTGCTCAGGTGACATGCCCTGCAACATCTGCAGCATGTTGTCCGACGATGACCCCATGGACGATAGCGACGAGCTTTGGGCGTGCGCAGGCGCGGCAAGGAACCAGAAGGCAAAGAGCCCAAGCAGCCAGCCGGCAAGCGGCCCGAACGGTCGTCGCAACAAGCGCATCTGCAACCTTTTATCCCCAGTGCACGAGGTAGCGCACGCGCGAGCCCGTCCGGCCGTGTACCGGATTCTCAAGGCCCGATCGCCCCTGGCTCGCCCATGCGAAACTCTAATTGTAGCGGTAGAGCAACCGTTTTGGAGCAGAATCCGCCCGGAACGTTCAGCAGCGGGCAGCGCCAGGCATGATGTGCCGCGCCTGCCGGCCGCCGCCCGCGCGACAGGCAGGCGCCGGCAAGCGCGCGAACCGGGCTTTCACCTTCCCGTCGCGGTGTAATTGGTGCCGAGCCCGTCCCCGGCCGCCACCCGTACGAAGCGGCCCGCTGCCCCCGCTCTTGCGCCGCCATAAGGAGCGGTAACGGCATTGCCGCTGACGAAATTCGCCCGTGCCGGGCGAGCGCTGTCGACGGACAATATCCCAAAGCCACCGTAGGCTCCCGCCTCCGTAGCGGTGAGATTGTTCCCCGCGACGAGCACGTTGCGGCACCCGCGCAGCTTGATCACCGCGCTGGCCTTCTCAACATCCCCGCCGCCCCCCGCATTGCAGCCGCTGTTGTTGACCGCGTTCGATGCGACGGATCCGCCGTCGGCGTCGGTAATCTCCACCCAACTTTCCCTGCTCACGCCTCCCAGCGCCGAGTTCTGCGAAATGTCCACCAGTTGCGCCCTATCGAGGGCAAGGAACCGATGCGAGCCGATTTCCACGTCGGCGGCCTTCAGCGTGAATCGCTCGAAACGATTGCCGACCGTGGCCGCGTCCACGTAGGCGTCTCCGTGCCAGCGGCCGCTCTGATAAACCACACTCCCCGTGCACCGCTCGTAGCGGTGCATGGCGCCGAAGAACTGACATTCCTTGAACTGCAGGTTGAGCTCCGAGTCGGTGGCATAGACGTGCGTACACGACGCGTCGAATTCGCAGTTGACGACATAAAGACCCACAAATCGGCCTCCATGCCAACCGTCGCCGCGCTTGCCGCCGGCCGCCGTCACTCCCTTGATCCTGATTGCGGCCGGAGCGTGCTGAAACACGCAATCCACGATGCGGGTATCAGCCGCGTCAACATCGAACATCAGGCAACCCCCGTCCGGATACCTGCCGAATGGAATTCCCTCACGCATGGGCTGGTCGAACGTCCCGTACATCGTCACGTACCAGAACTCGAGATTCTGGATGGACGAGGTGATGGCCGAATTCATGAGAATGGAGTTGTTCAGCGTCGCGCGGTTGAAGCGGAAGATCGGTTTGTTGCGATTATCGACCGCGCCGTGCGAATCCATGATGATGCGCGTATGGTTGGTGGTGTTCGCCGGATGCGCCTC
>Ga0126373_10000555_pt1 | contig 24858 bp, 21 predicted proteins | sample PanSoiMetPlot_11_FD_92545 | JGI IMG/M metagenome (GOLD analysis project Ga0126373, IMG submission 92545) | Tropical forest soil microbial communities from Panama - MetaG Plot_11 | ecosystem: Environmental > Terrestrial > Soil > Tropical forest > Bulk soil | place: Panama | collected 2016-02-17 | reverse complement strand
CGGCGCCGGTGCCGCCCTCGCCGCCGTCGATGGTGATGTGGTCAGGTCCTGCCTTGCGCTTCTTCATGCGCTTCGCCAGTTGTTCCCAGAAGGCGCTCTCGCCGATGGCGGACTTGATGCCCACCGGCAGACCGGTCTTGCCGGCGATGCGCTCGATCCAGTCGATCATCCCATCCACATCGCTGAACTCACTGTGGGCGTTGGGTGAGATGCAGTCCTTGTAGGGCTCCACGTTGCGGGTGGCGGCGATCTCCGGCACCACCTTGGCGGCGGGCAGCACCCCACCCTTGCCGGGCTTGGCTCCCTGGGAGAGCTTAATCTCGATGGCCTTGATCTGCGGGTACCTGGCGCATTTCTCCGCCAACACGTCCAGGGAGAATTTGCCGTCCTTGCCGAGGCAGCCGAAGTAACCGGTACCGATCTCGAATATCACGTCGCCGCCCAGCAGATGGTAAGGGCTCAAACCCCCTTCGCCGGTGTTGTGATAGCAGTGGGCCATCTTGGCGCCGAGGTTCAAGGCCGAGATGGCGTTCTTGCCGAGCGCCCCGAAGGACATGGCAGAGATGTTCACCACCGAGGTGGGGCGCCAAGCCTTCTTGCGCTTGTGGGTCTTGCCCAGCACCTTCAGGCAGGGCACGGCGCTCGGGTCGCCGTTCAAGTGCACCGCCTTGTTCTCCGGGAAGGGAAAGGCTTTGTTCTTGATGATGGGGTAGCCGACGGAATACTGCTGCTCCTCGGTGCCGAAGCCGAAAAAGTTGTTCTGGCCCTTGGCGGTAGCGTAGATCCAGCTGCGCTCGCTGCGGTTGAAGGGCAGCTCCTCCTTGTCGTCCGCCACCCAGTACTGACGCAGCTCCGGGCCGATGAACTCCAGGAAATAGCGCAGGTGGCCGATGACAGGGTAGTTGTGCACCACCGCGTGGTGGCGCTGCAACACGTCGTGCAGGGCCACGAGGGCGAAGAACAGAACAATCCCAGCCACGATCCAAAGGAAGATCAGCATGACCCCTCCGACGGCTTGCGGTTACCCCACTCTCAAGGATACCAACTAAAATTCACGTTTGAAGATAATTTTCACACCTTGTCGGGCGCCCGACGTAGCGTAGATGCCCACGGAGCCGGTGGGGTCCAGGTAGAAGGCGAAACCGGCGTAGGCGCCGCCGTGACGGCCGGCGGTGAAGTCGCGCAGGACGTTCACGCTGCTGTCGGTTTCGGTACCGGTTATGGTCTGCAGGTAAGCGCCGAGGCTCAGCCTCCAGCGCTGCCAGCGCAGCTCCGGCCCGATGGCGCCCCAGCCTTCGTACCAGGTGAGGTTGGACTGGCTGCCGACCCCGCTCCCGTCCACATCGTGCCAGGTGTAGCTCGCCTCGGCGGAGAAATTGAGGTAATCGCCTTCGGTGGACTCGTACCGCGCGCCCAGCCCCAAGTATCGCCCGGTGAAATCCAATGGCATGGCGGCGGGCTCACCGTCCACGTCCAGGGTCAGATAGCCGCCCTGCAGGAAGAAATCGAAGTCCTCGGCAACGGGCTCGTAATAGCCGAGACCGTAGCGGCCCACGTGCGCCGTATGGTCGCCGTCGGCGTATTCAAACGGCGTGCGGTATTGCCCCAGGTCCAGGAGCGTGCTGCCGCCGGGGCCGTAGGGATCGTCGTAGGCCTGCGCGCCGCCCACCCAGGCCGTGGTGCTCAACAACATGGCGATCAAGATGCGGCGCATGAAAGACCATCCGGTGGAGAGTCAGGCCTCCACCGGATGATATACCGCCGCGCAGGCGGGGTTCTTCCCGGGCAGCCGGGAGAGCCCCCGTGGACAGGCGTTCAGTGCACGTTCTTCATGATGGCCGTGATGCGGCCCTGGTTCATGATCTGCTTCTTCTCGATGTCGGCGGCGGCTTTCTTCGCCGCGTCGGCGTTGACCGCGCCGCCCACCACGATCACGCCCACCATGCCGAACTGGTTGTGGGGGGTGCACTGGTAGATGTAGACGCCGGGTTTGGTAAACGTGACAGTCAGTGGCTGGGAGATCTCGGCCTTCCAAGGGGTAGCGCCGTCCGGCAGGAACACCGATTCGCTGTTGTGGCCCTGATCCGTGGGCGTGAAGGTCACGGTGTCCCCGGGCTGGATGACGATATAGGACGGGCTGAAGATGAACGCCCCGTCCGGACCGTTGTTGAGCTCCTGGACCACGTGGTCGGCGGCGAAAGTGCTGGCACCGAACCCCAGGCCGGCGGCGAGCATCAGGATACGGATCAGGTTCTTCATGGTTTTCTCCAGTTGAATGTCGGGGAAGCGTTGCGCCCGGCTCACCACAGCACCCACAGGGCCACGTATAGGGTGTCGTTGTCCGAGGCGTTGTGGCCGGAGCCGTCGTAATTGTTGGAGGCACCGTTGAACCTGTTGTAGACGATATACTGCCCAGTGACCTGCACATTCATGGCTGGCAGCCAGGTCCACTGAGCGATCCAGCCGCTGCTGTCAGGCGATCCGGTGGCGCTGCCCGTGAGCGGCGCTGGCGCGTACAACAACTTATCCACGCTCCCCTGTGTGCTGAAATAGCCCAGGGCTGGGCCGTATGTGCCGTCCCAGTAGTAACTGGCATTCGCGTTCCAATAATTGAGGTGGTCGCCAGGTCCGGACAGGTTCAGTTTGCTGCTGGCATTGAGGTCCTGCTGTTCATGGATGTAGTCCGCGTGGATGGCGAAGGAATCGCTGTTCTTGATGAACTGATACTGGGCGTCCACTCCGATGTCGCGGTAGTCATCAGTAGAGCCGACAAGCGCATGACCGCCACCGGGATACTGGTGGACGCTCATGGCCATTGCGCCAATCTCGAGATCGTTCTGACCGTCGTCGCTCGCCCAGGCATGTTCCCAGGCGAAGCGGCTGTAGGGCGCAAGGCCCGAGATCACATGACTCGCGGTGCTGTCATAGGGCTGAGCTTGGCCCGCCTTGCTGGAACGGTACAGCGTGAATTCCCCGTACCAGGTGTTGTTGAGCCAACCATAAGCGCCCATGCCGGCGACATTCTGAGCCAAAGGGCCAGCCAGCAGCGGCGTGGCGCTCGGAAGCGGCGCGACCGCGGAGGAGATGAAACGGAAGCTCCAGGCCGGCGTGCTATTCCACACGTCCTGCACCGTAGGATTGTTGTTGACGGTCAGCCCCCAAACGGCCGTCTGGCCGTCATCCCAGTTCACGTCCCGTGCATAGCGCACGTCGGTGTTATCCATGGTGAAGTGGTCGCTCGCCTGGGTATAGGTGAGCTGCGCGAATGCCCCCATCTGCTGCGTGATGGCCCCGGCGTAGAAGATACTCAGCTGCTGCGGGAAGGAAGCGGAACCGTTCTGGGAACCGGCGTTCGGTATCGCCGTATCAGGCTGCGCCTTGCTCGTCTGGGTGTCCGAGAGGATCACCATCGCCGAAAGCGGCGGGAACTTGTCGATACTGAGCTGGGTGGTGCCGCCGCTCAGCTTCTCGGTGCCCAATACGTAACCGTGCAGCTTGAAGAAGCGCCCGAAGGCATTCAACTGCGGGGCGATCGTATGGCAGGCGTTGCAGGCGAGCCCGGTCTGTCGCGCAAAACTCGGCACCGCTTGGGCCTGTTGCCCGAGGATGGCCGCGGACAGGAACAGGATGGCGCGCAGCCAAGCGGCAATCTGGCCTTTCTTTCCCATGACGTTCTCCTTAAGACCGGCGGCCGCTGGATGCCCAGCGTGAACCCAGCCTAGGCCCCTCCTGTGCGGATCGCCTTGATCCAGGTCAATTCAAGCACCCGCGCCCTGAGGCAGACTCAAGGTGGCCCAAGGGCGCAATATCAGGGAATCCCCGATGACCTTCTCCCGCGGCCACGACTATGATTTCATCCAGACTGGAATGAGGAGCTGCACATGGCCGCCGCCAGTGTGATTTCCCTGCGGAGTCCCCCCGCCGAACACCGGACCGAGACCTCCTGCAGCACCTGCAGCCTCGCCAAGCTCTGCCTGCCCACCGGCTTGAACCAGAAAGAGCTGGAACGCATGGACAGCCTCGTGGTCCGCTCCGCCCCCTTGCAGGAAGGTGAACACCTGTTCCGGGTAGGGGATCCCTTCAAGGCGCTGTACGCCGTGCGGGCCGGCAGCTTCAAGACCTATTGCGTGGATGACGAGGGCCGCGAGCACGTGCTCGGCTTCCATTTCACCGGCGAGTTGATGGGGCTCGAAGCCATCTACCCCGAACGTCACGTATGCAACGCCGTGGCCCTGGATACTGCCGCGGTGTGTGTCCTGCCCTATGCCGAACTCAACGCCTTGGCGGGCGAAATCGAAGGCCTGCGCTCCCAGTTTATCAAGCTGCTGAGCAAGGACCTCTCGGGCGCCGTCGCGCTCGCCGGGGATTTCACCGCCGAGGAGCGGCTCGCCGCGTTCCTGGTGGGTCTCTCGTGCCGCTTCCAGCACCGCGGATTCTCGGCCAGGGAATTCAACCTCACCATGTCGCGCCGCGACATCGCCAATTACCTGAGGCTCGCCCCCGAGACCGTCACCCGCGTCCTCACCCGTTTCGAGAAGGACGATCTCATCGCGGTCGAACGCCGCACCGTCCGGCTACTGGACCTCCTCAAGCTCCACGAACTCGCCCAGTGCATGGACGAGATGCACGCCTGAGCACCCTGTCCTCCCCGGCTTGATCCATATCAAGGCGCCCCTGGCGCACGCCGGATATAAAGGCGGCATGCTACCGGAGGGGAACGCCATGGCCGCCACACCCATCAACGCGCTGCGCCGCGAGCACGCCAACATGCGCAGCGTACTGACCCTGATCCACGACCAGTTGGACGTGCTGGAAAAGGGCAGCGTGCCAGACTACGTCCTGCTGGCCAACGCCGCCTATTACATGCGCAAGTTCCCGAGCCTGGTGCATCACCCCAAGGAGGACCTGATCTTCGCGCTGTTGGTGGATGCGGACCCGGACCTGCAGAAGCCCGTGGAGCTCGCGCGCCGCGACCACGAGGAGATCTATGCCTTGGAGGACTGGCTCATCGAGAACGCGCTGAACGCGCCGCGGCCGGGCACCCGCAACCGCCAGCGGCTGCTGGAGTTCGGCCGCGAATACCTCCGCATCCAGCGCGAGCATTCCCAGCGGGAGGAACACGAGCTGTTCCCGCGGGCTGTCGAGTTGCTCAAGCCGGGAGACTGGGCGGAAGTGGCGAGGCGCTTCAAGCAGGTGGACGACCCCCTGTTCGGCCGCCACGGGGGTGAGCGCTACGAGCTCCTCTACGAGCACCTCATGCGGGAGTCCAGCGGCGTTTGACTCAGGGACGTCGGTACACGACCTTCCCGCCCACCAGCGTATAAACCACCTGCGTCGCCGGGATGTCCGCCTCCGGCACGCTCATGATGTCCCGGGACAGCACTGTCACGTCGGCGCGCATGCCGGGGCTCAGGGAGCCGAACTGTTCCTCTGCGAAGAGCGCGTAGGCGTTGTTGGCGGTATAGGACTTGAGGGCTTCCTCCCGCGTCATGGCCTGCTCCGGGTGGAAAGGCACCTGGTCCTTGAGGGAGCGGCGCGTGACCGCGCAGTAGAAATTGGGGATAGGGTCCTCGTCCTCCACCGGCACATCGGTGCCGTTGACGATCATGGCCCCTGAATCCATCAACGTGCGCCACACGTAGGCGCCGTCCTTGGCGCGCTCCTCCCCAAGACGCTTCACCACGTAGGGTGCGTCGGAGCACTCGTGGATGGACTGCATCGAGGCGATAACCCCAAGCTTGCCGAAGCGCGGGATGTCAGCCGGGTCGAGATGCTGGGCGTGCTCGATGCGCCAGCGACGGTCCAGGTCCCGGTGGGTACCGATGACCGCCTGGTACACGTCCAGCACCTCGCGGTTGGCCCGGTCGCCGATGGCGTGCACCGCCAACTGGTAATCCTGGTCAAAAGCCACCTCGGCGATGGCGCGGATCTCCTGAGGACTCGTGACGCTGACACCGGAGCTCGTGGGCAGGTCGTCATAGGGCTTCAGGAACCAGGCGGTGTGGGTGCCCAGTGCCCCGTCCGAGAGCACTTCGCCGATGGTGCCCACGGTGAAATGATAATCGTCCTCCCCCAAGGCCCAGTGGCGCTTCAGGAAGCGCTTGAGCTGCTCCACCGCGCCGTACTTCGCGTAACTCGCCGCACCCGGGAGACCCGAGTCGTCGGCGGTGGTGTCCACCTGGGCGTAGAGACGGAGCGGCAGGCCGCCCTGATCCGCGATCTTCTTGAGCTCGTCCAGGGCCGCGAAACCCTCGCCCTGGTCCACGAACGTGGTGATGCCCTTCTTGACCGCGTCCTGCGTCGCGAGCCGCACCTTCTCCTTGAACACGGCCACGTTCTCCGCCTCGCTGCGGTGCTTCAGGGTCTCGGCGTAGACCCGGCCCACCAGTTCCATGGCGTTGTCCCGCAGCATGCCCACGGGCTCGCCCTTGGCGTCCCGCACGATCTCGCCGCCCGCCGGGTCCTGGGTGTTCCTGTCTATGCCCGCCAGCTTCAAAGCCAGGGCGTTCACGTAGATGCCGTGGCCGCTGGCGTGCTCCAGCATCACCGGATTGTTGGGCGAGACCGCGTCCAGGGTTGCGTGCAGCGGCAGGCCGTCCACGTTGGGCTGCGGCGGATGGCTCCACTTCTCCTGGTGCCAGCCGCGGCCCAGGATCCACGCGCCCGGTTTGGCCTGCTTTGCCGCCGCGGCGACGAGCGCCACGATGTCGTCCCAATCCTTGGCCTTGGTGAGATCCAGTTCCATGAGGGACTGGCCCAGGGACAGCAAATGGCCGTGGCCCTCGATGAAGCCCGGCACCGCCGTCATGCCGGTGAGGTCGATGATCTTGGTGTCCTTGCCCACGTAAGCCTGGATCTCCGCGTCCGTTCCGAAGGCCAGTACCTTCCCCTCCTTCACGGCCATGGCCTGGGCCTGGGGCCGGTCCTTGTCCACGGTCCAGATCTTGCCGTGCAACAACACCAAGTCCGCCGTGGGCGCGGCGAAGGCGCTGGACGTTGCGAAAAGGAACGAAGCCGCGAAAACGCGCGTGGCTTTAAGCATGGGACACCTCAGGCGGGGTCGTGTTCGTAATCGGCGGGACTAGTCTGGTCCGAACCCGCGTCGCTGTTCAAGGCACGCAGCAGCAAGCTCAGCACCACGGCCACCATGAGATTCACCAGCAGGGCGTAGAACGCGGTGTAGCCCGGCACCGTGAAGCCGCCGAGATGCAGCGGGTAAGCGGGCTTGAACTGCTGGGACACGGCCATCCAGGTACCGAGGCCCATGCCCACTAGCCAGCCGAGAGCCAGGGCCCAGCGGTGCAGCCAACGGGTGTAGAGGCCGATGACCACCGTGGGCAGAGTCTGGATGATCCACACGCCGCCCAGGAGCTGCAGGTTGATGGCGTACTGGGTGGGCACGAAGAGGATGAAGGCCAGCGCCCCCACCTTCACCACCAGGGACACGAGCTTCGCCACCCGCGCCTCGTCGGCATGGGAGGCGTCCGGCTTCAGGTATTCCTTATAGATGTTGCGGGTGTAAAGGTTGGCGGCGGCGATGGACATGATGGCCGCCGGCACCAGGGCGCCGATGGCGATGGCCGCGAAGGCCACGCCCACGAACCAGGAGGGGAAATACTTGAGCATCAGGGCCGGCACCGCGAAATTGTTGCCGTATTTCGCGAAGTAGCCCGCGTAGGCAGGATCGGAATGGACCCGGGCCGCCACCGCCACGTAACCCAAGAAAGCCAGGAGCGCCAGCGCCAGGGAATAGGCCGGCAAGAGCGCCATGTTGCGCTTGATGACGCTGCGGCTCTCGGAAGCAAGCAGTGCCGTCACGCAATGGGGATAGAGGAAGAGCGCCAGCACCGAGCCCAAGGCCAGGGTCGCGTAGGCACTGTAGGCGCCGGTGCTGTCCGCCGTGGGCGGCGCGAGCAGCAGCTTGTCCGACGCGATGCCGGCAAAGATGTGGCCGTAGCCCCCCAAGGCCGCGGGGATCACGGTGATGGCGGCGATGACGGTGATGTAGATGAGGAGATCCTTCACCACGGCGATCAGGGCCGGCGCCCGCAAGCCGCTGGTGTAGGTATAGGCCGCGAGGATGGCGAAGGCGACAATGAGCGGGACGTCTCCCACCCAGCCCTCGCCCGTAAAGCCCATGGCGGCGATCACCACCTGGATGCCCACCAACTGCAAGGCTATATAAGGCATGGTGGCGAGGATGCCGGTAACCGCCACCAGTAGCGCCAGCAAGGGGCTACCGTAACGGCCGCGCACGAAATCCGAGGCGGTCACGTAGCCGTGCTTGCGAGCCACAGACCAGAGCCGCGGATAGACCACATACACGAAGGGATAGAGCATGAGCGTATAGGGCACGGCGAAGAAGCCGATGGCCCCGGCGCCGAACACCAACGCCGGCACCGCCACGAAGGTGTAAGCGGTGTAGAGGTCGCCTCCCAAGAGGAACCAGGTCACCAGCGTGCCGAAGCGCCGACCGCCCAGGCCCCATTCATTCAGGTGGTTGAGATCCGCTGCCCGCCAGCGGGCGGCCACGAAGCCCAGCACCGTCACCAGCACGAACAGGATCACGAAGACCGTGAGGGCGGACCAATTCATATCTTCGCCTTATAGGCGAGGCCCGTCACCGCGGCGGCGATGACGATGAGCACGAACTGGAACCAATAGAAGAAGGGGATGCCCCAGAGGGAAGGCTCCACACGGTTGTAGAGCGGCACCCAGATGGCCGTGAAGAACGGCACGAACAGGATGACGTACCAGACGGTGCGCTTCACCCGGCCGGGTTTCGGCTCAGCCATGGCGTTCCCCCGCAATGAAACCGCCCCCAAGGTAGCGGACCCGGCCGCATTCAAGCAAGCGGCTTTGAGGTAGCCTAAAGACAGGTCGGAGCTACCGGATAATCCAATGAATTTCCTACCCCAAGTCGCCGTGTTCCTGATGGCCGCCTGCCTCGCCGTGCCGCTGTCCCGGAGGTCCGGCTTCGGCTCGGTGCTGGGCTATCTCGTGGCCGGCGTGGTCATCGGCCCCTGGTGCCTCAAGCTCATCAACGACGTACCCACCATCCTGGAGTTCGCCCAGATAGGCGTGGTGCTGCTGCTCTTCATCATCGGCCTGGAACTGCAGCCCTCGCGCCTGTGGGTGATGCGTCAGACCGTGTTCGGCATGGGCGCGGCGCAGGTGGCGGGTACCACACTCTTGCTCGCCGCCGGTGCCCATGCGCTGGGCCTCGCCCTGGTGCCTTCACTGGTGGCGGGCTTCGGCCTGTCCCTCTCCTCCACCGCCTTCGTTCTGCAGATGCTCGGCGAGAAGCAGCAGCTCGCCATGCACCACGGCCGTGCCGCCTTTGGCATCCTCTTGTTCCAGGACGTGGCCGCCATCCCGGTGCTGGCGCTGCTGGGCGTGTTCTACGGCGAGGGCAGCGGCACCCCCGGCCACATCGGCATGCGGCTCCTCATCATCGGCGCGGCGCTCACGGTGCTGGCCTTCGGCAACCGGCTGCTGCTGCGCTTCCTGTTCCGCCTGGTGACCCGCTTCGGCAACCCGGAGATCTTCACCGCCTCGGCCCTGCTCATCGTCATCGGCGCGGGCCTCATGGCGAACTTCATCGGCCTGTCCATGGGCCTGGGCGCCTTCATCGCCGGCGTGGTGCTGGCGGATTCGAGCTATCGGCACGAGTTCGAGGCCAACATCGAACCCTTCAAGGGCCTGCTCTTGGGCCTGTTCTTCATGGCCGTGGGCATGTCGGTGAACCTGGGATTGATGGTGGAGGCACCGCTCGCGGTGGCGGGCATCCTCCTGGGTCTGCTGTTCCTCAAGATGGCGGCGCTGTACGTGCTCGGCAGGCTCTTCCGCCTGCCGGACCCCGCTGCCCGCAACCTGGCCTACGTGCTGCCCGCCGGCGGCGAATTCGCCTTCGTGCTGTTCAACACCGCCGCCGACTACCAGCTCTTCGACCGGCATCTCACGGACCTGCTCAACCTGGCGGTGACGCTCTCCATGGCCGCCACGCCCTTCCTGGTCTTGTTCAACGAACAGGTGGTGCAGAAGTTCCTGGAGGAACGCAAGGAACCGGAGTTCGACCGCATCGACGAGCCCGGCAACCCGGTGATCATCGCGGGCTTCGGCCGCTTCGGCCAGATCGTGGGCCGCCTGTTGCGCATGCAGCAGATCCCCTTCACCGCCCTCGAAGCCGACGCGGAGCAGATCGACACCCTGCGCCGCTTCGGCAGCAAGGTGTATTTCGGCGACGCCTCGCGTCTGGAGCTATTACGGGCCGCCAAGGCGGAGCAGTCCAAGTTCCTGGTGCTGGCGGTGGACGGGGTGGAGGCCTCGGTCAGGACCGCCGCCATGGTGCGCAAGCACTTCCCCAACCTGAAGATCCTGGCCCGGGCCCGCAACCGTTACCATGCCCACCTCTTGCACGAGCAGGGCGTGGAAATTGTCGTGCGCGAGACCTATTACTCCAGCCTGAAGCTCGCCGAGGATCTTTTGGCAAAACTCGGCATGCCGCCCAATGCCATCGAGCGCCTGGTGGACGTATTCGTGAAATACGACGCGGCGCTGTTGGAACGCCAGTACGCCGTATTCCGGGACGAGGCGAAAGTGGTGCAGACCTCCAAGGAGGCCGCCGAGGAGCTGGAACAGCTACTGCAGGAAGACCGCAAACAAGTCGCCGCCGGTTGAGAGATATGTCGCGGACGCCGCAATCGTCTATGCTGCGCGTACGCATTGCCTGCATGGGATGGGGGCCTCGGCGGGGTGAGTTTCTTTTGCACGCGAATTAAAACCGGCACCCGTCTCGGCGCGTTGCTCGCGCTTTTGATTTGCGCTCCCGCCGGCTCAGCGCTCGAACCCGGCAAGGCCTTCCACGATTACGCCAGCGACTCCTGGTCGGTGGAACAAGGCCTGCCGCAGATCACCGTGCTCTCCATCACCCAGGACGCGCGCGGTTACCTCTGGGTCGGCACCCAGGACGGCCTCGCGCGCTTCGACGGCGTGTCCTTCCAGGCCTATCTCCCCACCCACTGGATCCAGTCCCTGGTCAACGGCCCGGACGGCAGCCTGTGGCTGGGCATGAACAAGGGCGTGGCGTGGATGAAGGACGGCCAAGTGCACGCGCTCGGCGCCGCCCGGGGCGCGAAGGACGTGAACCCCCAGGCGGACGTGCGCGCGCTCCTGTTCAGCGGTGGACAGCTTCTGGCCGCCACCAACATGGGCCTGCTGCGGGCGGACAAGGACGGCCTGCGCCGCGACCCCGGCCTGCCGGCCGAACAGTTGTTCGCTTTGTTGGACTGGCACGGCGCCCTGTGGGTGGGCGGCGTGGGCCACCTCTACGCGATCACCGGCAGCGGCGTGAAGACCGTGGCCGCCCCCGAGGGCGCGGCCACACAGGTAACGGGCCTCATCGCCCACGACGATTCCCTCTGGATCGGCACCAACCGCGGCCTGTTCCGTTACGCGGACGGCGCCTGGCGGCGCGCTGCGGGCGATCCCACGGAGCTCCGGCTCGCGGTCAACGCCTTCTACGCCGACTCCGACGGCAACTTCTGGGTCTCCACCAATGCGGGACTGGCGCGCCTCACGGGCGAGGCGATGCAGCAGTTCATCCGCGCCGCCGACTACGAGAGCGCCGCGCAGATCGAATCCATGTACGAGGACCGGGAGCACAACCTCTGGGTTGGCACCCACGCCCACGGCATCACCCGCCTGTGGAACGGCTACACCCGCCGCTACTCCACTGCCGAGGGCCTGGGCGAGCCCGTGAGTTTTTCCGTGGCGCCGGCGGTGGCCGGCGGCATGTGGGTCGGGACCGTCAACGGCGTGTACCTCCTGCGCGACCAGCGTTACCGCCTGGCGGTGGCGGGCGCGGATTTGCCCGCCCCCACGGCCTACACGCTGCTGGACGACGGCCAGCGCCTGTGGATAGGCACCTCGGGAGGGCTCGCGCAGTACGAGGGCGGCCGGGTGGTGCATCCGCCGGCGCTCGCGCCGCTGGACGGCCTCATCGTGCACGGCCTCGCCCGGGACCACACGGGTGCGGTGTGGATCGCCACCCTGGACGGCCTGTTCCGCTACGCCGACGGCGCCCTCACCCGCTACGGCATGGAGGCGGGCTTCAAGGACGTGCGCTGCCGCCTGGTGTTCGAGACCCACGACGGCCGGATCCTGGTGGGCACCCTGGCGGGCCTCTACGAATTCGACGGCACGCGCTTCAACCCACTGGGCGCCGACGCGGGCCTCGCCGACAGCTTCATCACCAGCCTCACCGAGCTCAAGGACGGCAAGCTCCTGGTGGGCACCTTCAATGAAGACCGGCTCTACCTCTACGACGGCGCCCATTGGCGCGTCGTCACCAGCGACCAGGGCCTGCCCAAGACCACCCCCACCTTCCTCACCCCCGGCGCCGCCGGTGAATGGTTGTGGGTGTCGGGCCTGCGCGGCATCTACCGCGTACGCCTGGCGGACTTCCTGGCGGTGGCCGAGGGCAGCCAAAAGGACCTGACGGTCCAGGGCATCGTCAGCGAAAAGGGCGACTGGCCCGGCAGCGTCAAGGCTGCCTGCTGCAACGGCGCCGGCAACTCCCGCGGTTTCTTCGATGGCGCGGAGATCTGGCTGCCATCCCGCGACGGTATCTTGACCGTGGACACGCGCCACGTCCGCACCAACGAGGTGGTGCCCGAGGTGGTGGTTGAGTCGGTGCGCTACTCCGGCAGCTGGCACGACGCGGCCGACAACCTGCACTTGCCGGCCCGCGACCGGGACCTGGCTTTCCGTTTCTTGGTGGTGAGCTTCCACAACCCCATGAGAGTGCAACTCTCCTACCGCCGGCGGGGTTACGAGGACGACTGGAAGAACCTGGACGACGTCACACAGCGCGTGGTCGATTACACCAACCTGCCTCCGGGGGATTACGTCTTCGAGGTCAAGGGCAGCAACAACGCCGGGGTCTGGGCGCCGGACCCGGCGAGCGTCGCCCTCGCCATCGAGCCCCGCTACTACGAAAGCTGGTGGTTCCGCGTTCTCGTGGTGCTGGGCGTAGTGCTGCTGGGCTACGGTCTCTACCGCCTGCAGGTGCGCAACCTGCGCCGACAGCGGGAATACCTGGAGCAGGTGGTGGCGGAACGCACCGAGGCCTTAAGGCAGCTCAACCGCCAGTTGGAGGACGCGAGCCAGACCGACCCCCTAACGGGCCTCAAGAACCGGCGCTATCTCGGCCAGCAGCTCCCCTCGGATCTCGCTCACTTCCGCCGCGAGCGGGAGCGGCCCGGCAACGCCGACCAAGTCATCGCCTTCGCCATCGCGGATCTCGACCACTTCAAGGACGTGAACGACAATCGCGGCCACTTCGCCGGAGACGCCTTGCTGAAGCAGGTGGGCGAGGTGCTGGTGAAGAGCGTCCGGGCCGGCCACTACGTGGCCCGCTGGGGCGGCGAGGAATTCCTGGTGGTGTTCCGCCCCATGCCCCGGGCCGAGGTGCCCCACGTGGTGGCCCGCATCCACAAGGCCGTGAGCGAAGCCCGCTATGAGCTGCCGGACGGAGAAGTGGAGCGCATCAGCTGTTCGATCGGGTTCTCTGAATACCCCTTCCTCGGCAACGCGCCAGACCGGGTGGACTGGGAGATGATCGTTAACCTGGCGGACCACGCCCTCTACGCCGCCAAGGAAGCCGGTCGTAACCGCTGGTATGGCCTGCGCCCCGGGCCCAAGTTCGACGCGGCGAGCATCCGCGACGACCTGGCGAAGGGATTGGCGGGATGCATCAAAGCGAAAAAACTGTTGATGCTGAAGGCCGAGCCAGCGAAAGCCTCGGCGAAATCGGCGAAGCGTCCGCGTTAACTCGCTACAACACGACCCGAGACCGTGTTGCCATTGCCCTGAGCGAGGCCCGCGGCAGCCACAGGAACCCCGCCAGGAAGTACAAAGGCGTCGAGGCGTAGAAGTTCGCCAACCGGTACATCTCGTGATGGGTCAGGCTGTTGTAGAACACGTAGCTCCCGTCCACCACCAACCAGGCCACGAAGAGCGCCAGGACGATGTGCAGCGGCCAACCCCGGGGCCGATCCCGGACCGCGAGCAGAAGGGTGCGCACGCTCCAGGGGGCAGAGAGGTAGGTGAGCCCACCCATGACGAGGCTGTCCCCCAAGTTCCAATCGGAAATGCCATAGTTCAGCGCACCATAGACTAGCCAGGCCATGCCGATGGCGAAGCTGACGAGCTTCCAGGGCCGCAGGTATTCGCGCAACTGGAGCTTGAGTTCGTCCCAGGCGAGGGGGTTCATCAGCAAGCCTCGGTTCAAGCCCTATAGATCAAGCCTATGACTATTCCCACCGCCAGCCATTCGATGAAGTAAGCGATCCCCGACTGGATGGTGAGCTTCGCGCCGATATTCAGGTTCACCCAGTTGTGGACCACGAAGGCGCCCAGGACAAAGACGCCGATGAGAGCGCCGAACTCGGCGCCTTGCACCAGACCAGAACCGCCCCGGTACGTCATGGCGTAGAGCACCGCTAGCACTAGAATGGACACGAACATGGTGGCCATGCCGAAAGGCATGGTCTTCATGATGCCTTCATGACCCCGGTAGACTGCCGGGTACTTGGCGAACTCCTGCTTCAGGCCCGACAGCAGCATGAACATGATGCCGCCGCTGCCGAAATACGCCACGAAGCCGCCCAGGGCGGCCAGGAAGACGCTCAGGTAATTCATGCCCCCTCCCCGTTTTTACCCGCCGGCTATTGATAACTGATCTTCGGGTACCAGTCCTTGCCTCTTCCTTCCGGCGTGAGGTCCAGGAGGTTCCACAGGGGCCAGAAGATATCCACATGCCGCTGGTTCTGTCCCGGGTCCGCCTTGGAGTAAAGCAACTCGCTCGCCCAGAAGTGGCGCACCTTGTCGCCGCGCTTCACGAACACGTTCATCATGGGGAGCTGGTGCCCCTCCTCGTCCTCCGCGTGGTAGATGCGGTTGTAGCTGTTGTCCGCCGAGGAAAGCAGGCGCAGGTTTTTCCAGCCGCGGTTGCGGCCAAAATTCAGGAGCCGGGGCAAAGGCGACTTGGCCACCACCGCGATGTTGGCCCGCTGGCCCACGTGCTGCACCTGGCCGTCCAGGGCGTCCAGGATGGAGGTGCACATGGGGCAGGGATTGTTCATGGCGAGGCTGTACATGTAGCCGTAGAGCAGCAGCGTGTCCTTGCCGGGGGCGAACAGCTCCGAGAGCTTCACCTTGCGCAGGCCGACCAGGTCCGCCGCCTCCTCGAACTCGAAGTCCTCCGGCACCACGCCGCCCAGGGGCAGCCGGCGGCGCTGCTTGGCCACCGCCTCCACCTGGCGGCGCAGGGCGATCTCGGCCTTGAACAGCTTGTCCCGCGCCTTGCGGTAGGCGGGCGTCTCGTTGGGGAAGCGCCCGATGGGCTTCTTGGTCTTGGTGGCTGCCTGCTTCACGGCCTTCTTCTTGCGGGATTTCTTGGCCATAGCCTGCTCCCTCATCTCTCATGCACGGCGGGGGTATCCAGTGTAGGCCCGCGGCGCGACGGCTTCCAAGCAGCATGGAATACCGCCCCGCCGGCTAGGCCGGCGGGGCGTGGATCAGGTGGAAGTTCAGTTGGGGCCGAGGGGCGTGGTGACGTAGCCCACGTCCACCACCGGCGTCTCCATGGGCGAGGGAGCCTGCTGTATAGGCTCTTCTTTGGGCATCGCCTGGGACGCGGGCTTGGGTTTGCGCGCCGTGGCTCTCTTCTTGTGAGCGGGCTTGCGGCGGGCCGGTTTCCGCTTGGCGGCTTTCTTCCGGGACGCCGGCTTCTTGCGGCGGGCGCTCTTCTTGCGACGTTTCTTTTTTGCCATAACGACACCTCATGCAGGCATGACGTTTCCCGGTCTCGTTATAAAAATACTACGAAGGCTTGCTGACGCAAGCGACGCAGGTCCGGTTTCCGACAAGTGTCAGGCGGAAAGACTTTTCACCATAAGTGCGGAAGAACTGGGGCAGAGCTCCCGGAACTGAGCGGTGGCCGCGATGGCGGCCGGGGCCTCGCCCCGCGCCACGGACTTGTAACCCAAGCCGGCGAAGAAAGTTTCTGCGGTGGTGGTAAGTAGGTAGAGCTGCCGCACGCCGGCTTCCTTGGCGTGTTCCTCCAGGGCCTCCACCAGACGCTTGCCCAGCCCAGTGCCCTGGTGCGGCTCGTCCACGGCCACGGAGCGCAGGAGCCCTGCCTCGCCGTAGGCCTCGAGACCCGCCGACCCCACGAGATGCCGGCCGGCGTGGGCGATGACGAAGTGCTCCAGCATCTCCGCCGTGATGTCCTCGGTGGAAAGCTCCGAGGTTTGCAAGAGGATGGACAGGGCGATCTCGTCCTTGGGATTGAACGGCGCGAGGACGATGTCGGCCACGTCAGTGTTTCGGCACCAGGTTGAGGATGCCGCTCACGGCGATCTGCAGTCCCACGCAGAACACCAGAAATGCGCTCAGGCGGTTCATGATGATCGCGCCCCGGTCGCCCACCCGTTTCAGGATGTAGGGCGTATAAGCATAGCTGAGATACACCATGGCGCAGATGACGCCCACCGCCAGGATCAGCGCCGTCATGTTCAGGAAATACTCCACCATGGAGGGCTCGGCCCCCGCGTGGGCGTCGGCGCTCAAGGTCAAGAGCACCGAAATGCTCCCCGGGCCCGTGGTCATGGGGAAGGCGATGGGATAGAAGAGCCGGTCCTCCAGGTCGCCCTGGCTCTGCTGCTGCGGCGTGGCGCGGGAATCGGAAGGACCGTCGCTGGATCCCAAGAGCTGCCAGCCCATGTGGCAGATGACGATGCCGCCCGCCAACTGCACCACCGGCAGGGACACGCCGAACATCTTGAAGCACCAGCTCCCCACCAGGATCACGCCCACGCAGAGCGCGAAGCAATAGAAGGTGATCTTGGCGGAGACCCGGTGGCGCTCCTGCCCCTCGATGCCGCCCAGCATGGGTTCGACCACGAGGGCGGTGCCCAGGGGATTGACCGGCGCGAACTGCGCGATGATTCCGGAAGCCAGGATGTGCAAAAACAGGATGGTGTCGTGCATTACTGGACTGTACCCGGCGTGGGCGGCTGGCGTCTACGCAGCAGCGAGTTGCGCAGCGCCCATTCGTTCTCGGGGGAAACCGCTTCCAGGAACTTCACGTCTTCCGCCACCTGCACCGCCACCGGCACCCCGTCCCGGTACAGCACCCGGTTCTCCCCCGTGACCGGCACCCGCTGGCCCGGCGTCACGATGCCCACCAGGTTCAGCGTATCCGCCGCCGAGACCGATACCAGCTCGCCGTTCTTGGGCCGGCGCCGCGTCTCCCGCAGCGCCCCGACGGCTTCGGCCAAGGCGAACTGCTCGCCGGCAAAGCCGTCCACGAAGCGCCCGCCCCGCACCTCGCCCCGGGCTTCAAGCCGCCTATATATATAGAGCAGGTCCCGCCAGGGGGGCAGCGCGCTCTCCCGCTCCAGCACCTTGCGGAACACCACGCCGTAGCGGCGCAGGAGTACCTCGGCGAGATGGGTCAGGGCCTCAGCATCGGCGTTCCGCGTCTCCCCCGCCACGCTCCGGCGGGGAACGAGCGCCCAGCGGCCCGCCTCGTCCACACCCGGCCCTCGGCCGCGGCGCATCCGGTAGCGGGCGGAGCTGGTGAGGGCCGGACGCTTGCCGGCCGGGGTGATGAGGGCGCGCAGGCCCGCGAAGCTGTCGGAGGCGGCGAGCCCCCAGGCGGTGAGCTCGGCGAGCGCCGCTTCCACCTGGGTGCGCAGGAGACCCGTCAAGCGCGTGACGTCGCCGAAGAACAGCGCGCCATTCGCGCGCAGCGCCTCGTGCACAGTGTGGGCGCCGTGGCTCAGGTTGATGGCGGCGGGATCCGGCAGCTCGGCGAGGGTGCGCCAGTGGCTGAGCGCGTCCCGCTCCACGAAGGCGATGGGCGTGCTGCGCACCGGCCCCGCGCGGCGCTCCTCATCCGTGGCGCGGGGCGGCACGAGGCGCATCCAGGCCACGGAACCTCCGGCGCAGAGCTGGTCCAGCATGTAGGGCGCGTAGTCGGCGACCCGTGCCGACAGGATGTCCTGCTCCCAGGCGGAGGCCGGCGCCGAGAAACCGGAAAGCTGGTCGAGGGCCGCGGCCAGGGCTGAGACCCCTTCGCTGCGCTCCGCCGCCGCGCCGTGCCAGTCGAACAGGAACCGCAGGTAATCCGCCGGCGTGACCGGCTCGATCTCGCTCCTCAAGCGCTTCAGGGTATAGCGATGGATCCGAGCCAAGAGGCGCCTATCCACCCATTCGGTGTCGGTGGCGCCAGGGCTGTACTTGCCGCGCATCACCCCACCCTCGGCTTCGAGCGCGAGGAGCGCCACATCGATTTCGGATTTGGCGAGGCCCAGCATGGCGGCGAGCGCCGCGGCGGTCACGGGCCCGGAGCCTTCCAGGCGACTGCGGATCAATTCCCGCAGCGCATCTTCTCGGGCCGGTGGAACTTCGTCCGTCAGGGACACGAGCGCGGGCTCGAGGTCCGCGTCCGGGAACACCGCCAGGAACTCCTGCAGGCGTTCCGCCGCCACCCAGAGCACCGGCCCCGCCTGCAAGCGCACGCGGGTGGCGCGGTTCGCATCCCGCAGGCTGTTGAAAAGATTTTCCCAGCCGAAATCCAAGGCCGTCTCAGCCTTGCCGGATTTACCTTCCTGTTCCGTGATGAACCCCAGCACCACCAGTGCATCGTGCAGTTCGTCCGCGTCCCGGGCCGTGGGCCAGACTTCCTCCCGCACCTGGGCGATGGCTTCGGGATCGAGCTCTGCGAGCGACCCTGCCTCCTCCAGGCTCATGGAGCCGCGGCCCTGCACGGCGAGGGTGCGGCGCTCCTCCGCGGGCGCATCGTCCAGGAAGGCGTAAGGCCGGGCCGAGAGGATTTCCTGGGCGAGCGGTGAAGGCGCGGCCAGGTCCCGCGCCAGCACCTCTATCTCGCCCTTCTGCAGGCGCTGCAGCAGTTGCAGGAACCCCTCCGCGTCCATGAGCTCGTAGAGGCAGTCCTTCAAGGTCTGGTGCACCAGCGGATGGTCCGGCACCTCCCGGGCGCCGGCCAGGTTCTCGGCGCAGGCCAGCTGGTCCGGGAACACCAGGGCCACCAGGTCTCCCGCGTCGGCCCGCTGGAAGGCCGGCGGATTGCGCTGGCCGTTGCGGTTGCGGCGCACCGCGAGCGCGGTGGTGGTCACCCAGCGCCAGCGGGTACCGAACATGGGCGCCGCCAGCACTGCCTGCGTCAGCACGTCGAGCGCGGTGTTGGGGTTGAGATATTTCGCGGGCTCTTCCAGAGGAAAGCTGTGGGTGGCGCCCAGGGACAACACGATGGTGTCTTCAAGCGCGGCGGCCTGCAGCTCGAAGTTGAACTTGCGGCAGAAGCGCTTGCGCAGGGCGAGGCCCCAGGCGCGGTTGATGCGTGCTCCATAAGGCGAGTGGATCACGAAGTGCTGGTCCCCCGCCTCGTCGAAGAAACGCTCGAAGACCACTTTGTCTTGAGTGGGCAGCGCGCCGAGGGCGGCCCGGGCGGCGGCGAGATATTCCGCCAACTGCCGCGCCGCCACCGCATCGACGCCGGTTTCCTGCATCAGCCAGGCGATGAGGTCCTCCCCCGCCGCTAGGCGCCGGTCCGCCTCGGCCCGGAGGCGCGACACGGCCCGGGACATCTCGAAGGTCCGGGCCGGGGCCTCGCCGAACCAGAAGGGAATGTTGGGAGGCATGCCCTTCGCGTCCTCCACCAGCACCCTGCCCGTCTCGACTTTAAGAATCCGGTAGCTGGTGTTGCCGAGCTGGAACACGTCGCCGGGGATGCTCTCGAAGGAGAAGTCCTCGTTCAGGGCCCCGATCCTGAGGCCCGAAGGAGACAGGATCACGTCGTAGTCGAACTGGTCGGGGATGGCGCCGCCGTTGGTGACGGCGATGAGCTTGGCGCCGCGCCTTCCCCTCAGCTTGCCGTTCACCTGATCCCGGTGGAGATGGGCGCTGCGCCGGCCGCGGCGGGTGGAGAAGCCGTCCGCCAGCATCTGCACCACGTCGGAAAAATCCTTGCGGGTGAGGTTCCGGTAGGGCCAGGCCCGGCGGAAGCTCTCGTACAACCCGGCCTCGTCCCATTCCCGGCAGGCCACGTCTCCCACGATCTGCTGGGCCAAGACGTCCAGGGGCGCGTCCAATATCTTCAAGGTATCCAACTCGCCGCGGTGCACTGCATCCAGCAAGGCCGTGCAGTCCACCAGGTCGTCCCGGGTGAGCGGGAACAGGCGCCCTTCCGGCAAGGCCCCGACGCCGTGGCCCGAGCGGCCGACGCGTTGCAGGAAGGTGCTGATGCTGCGGGGCGAGCCCAGCTGGCAGACCAAATCCACGTCGCCGATGTCGATGCCCAGCTCCAGGGATGCCGTGGTCACCAGGGCCTTGAGCTCGCCGCGCTTCAGGCGCTGCTCCGCGTCCAGGCGATGGGCCCGGGCGAGCGAGCCGTGGTGGGAGGTGACCTGCTCCTCGCCGATGCGTTCCGCCAGGTGCCGCGCCACCCGCTCCGCCTGCCGGCGGTTGTTGGCGAAGATGAGCGTGGTGCGGTGGGACTTCGTCAGTTCCGCCAGGCGGTCGTAGAGCTCCGCCCAGACTTCGTTGGCCATCACCGGCGTCAGGGGCGAACGCGGCATCTCGAGATGCAGCTTGCGCTCCCGCCCGTGGCCGGTGTCGATGATGCCGCAGTCCTCCCCCGCCCCGGTGAGGAACCGCGCCACCTCCTCGATGGGTTTCTGGGTGGCGGAGAGGCCGATGCGCACCGGCGGCTTCCTCGTCAGCGCCGCCAGCCGCTCCAGGGACAGGGCCAGGTGGGCGCCGCGCTTGTTGCCGGCGAGCGCGTGGATCTCGTCCACGATCACCGTCTTCACCGTGGATAGAAGCTTCCGGCCTGAGTCGGAGGTGAGCAGGATGTAGAGGGACTCGGGCGTGGTCACAGTGATGTGAGGCGGCTCGCGGCGCATGCGCTCCCGCTCCGCCTGCGGCGTGTCGCCGGTGCGCACCCAGGCGCGGATCTCCACGTCCGGGAGCCCCTGCGCGAACAATTCATTGCGGATGCCCTCGAGCGGCGCCTGCAGGTTCTTTTGGATGTCGTTGGACAACGCTTTCAGGGGCGAGACGTAAAGCACCCGGCATTCGTTTTCGAGGCCGCGCTCGAGACCAAGCCGTACCAGGTCGTCTATCGCCGAAAGGAAGGCCGCCAGCGTCTTGCCTGAGCCCGTGGGCGCGGCGATGAGCGTGTGCTTGCCCGCCTTGATGGCCGGCCAGGCCTGCTCCTGTGCGCCCGTGGGCACGGCGAAGCTCTGCCGGAACCAGGCGGCGGTGGTGGGATGGAAGGCCTCCAGGGACATCCGCCCATCATACCTCTCCGGCCTATCCCGCCAGGCTTGCTCCTGAGCGCGAGGTGTCAGGAGCGGGATTTCGCCACACCGCTTAGGGCCTTATGCAGGGCCTGGATGCGCGCCGCCCAGGGGTGTCCGCTACGCGCCAACAGGGGCGTGACCAACGCGAGCGCCGCGGCGTCGCTCTGGGCCCCCTGGCCGCGTTGCACCAGCCCCTGCGCCTTCAGAAACTGGATGGACACCGCCTCGTCGCTGCCCGGCCGCGCCGCCAGCACCGTGTCGGCGATGCGCGCAAACAGCGCCATGCGCTGGTCGCGCATCGCCTGCTCCGCCAGCAGCGGGATCAGCGCGGTCGGCGGCAGGAAATCCTTGGCGAAATCCAGGCATTGCTCGTGGATGTCCAACGCCCGCGACAGCCGCTTCTCCTGCACCAGGAGTTGCATCAGCCGCGCAGCCTGGACCAGCGAGAGCGCGTCCTGGTGGCGCTGGCGCAAGGCTTCGAAGAGCTCCTCGTGGAAGCTGCGCGGATTGACTACGTCCGCCCCGTCCTCCTTGAGCAGCGCCTCCCGTGCCGCCTGCGCCTCACGGGCTTCGAGATGCTTGTCCAGCGCCTGCAGCACAGCGCCCAGCCTCTGGGCCTGCCCCACTGCGGCGCGGGATTCCTCCGTGGGCTTCTCCACCTGCACGGCGATGCCCAACTGCTCGTGCCGGTGGTAAGCCACGTAACCCACCAGGTGGCAGACGAAGATCAGGCCGTAGACGAGCAGGATGTCGCTGCTGATGGCGGAGAGGTGTCCGGCGAGACCGATGCCGGTGAAACCCACCGCCGCCAACAACAGGGCGGCGAGGATATAGGCGAAGCCCGTGTACCACAGGAACTTGAACAGCGTGAGCGGATTCAAGGCCATGTATGCTTCGGGCTGGAGCGCCAGGGCGGCAAGATAGGCCGGCAGCAGGTAGATGCCGGCGCAGATAACGACTACGCTCAGACCGTTTGCGCCGGCGTGCCTGGCAGAGAGGTCCAGGAGCACCACGCCTCCGAGGTAGGCCACCAACATCCCGAGCCTGAGCTTGTCCCCCTGGAACATCACCTCGCTGCCCATGGGCGGCGGGATGGCGTGGCCCATGGCGGTGCGCTGCAGCACGTCCATGAAGTAATAGCCCATCCAGCCGAAGATGATGCCGGCCGCGGAGATGCCCCAGACGCCGGCGTAGCCGATGATCCACAGCGCGATGCCGAAGGTGAAGGTCACCATGAGGCCGTAGCCGCGCAACGGGTAGAGCAGGAGCTTGGGGAGGTAGAGCAGCAATTCCGGCGTGGCGGCCATCAGCTGGTCCGCTTCCGGATCGTCGAGGCGGACGTCCCGCGCTTCTGAGTCGCTCATGCCCCGCCCCGATGGGAAACCTGGAGATCGAGTTTACTGCGGCGCCGGCACGAAGTTGATGGAAAACGCCAGGTCCACCGGATTGCCCACCCATTGGGTGTCCGCCCACTGGCCCCGGCCGATGCCGTAGTCCAGGCGCTGCAGGCCGAACTTGGCCGTGAGCCGGGCGCTCTTGCCGTCCGCCGCGGGCGTCCAGTCGAAAGGCACGTTCACGCTCTTGGTCACGTCTCGCAAGCTGAGCCGCCCGCTCACCTGGTACCGGCCAGGCCCCAGGGGCTTGATGGAATCGCTCTGGAACTTCGCCGTGGGAAAACGGGCCGCGTCGAAAAAATCTTCGTTCTGCAGCGCCTCGTCCATCTCCGGCAGGCCCGTCGAGACGGATTTCATGTCCACCTGCACCTCCAGGCGGTTCTTGGAAGCATCCTTCGGGTCCAGGCAGAGGAGCCCGGTGTAGGACTTGAACTCGCCCGGGAAAGACGCGCCTGCCTGATCGCCGGTGAAGGCCAAGCTCTTCGGCGCCGGCACCGGTTTCCAGCAGTCGGCGTAGGCGGCGGTGGCCGCGAACAACAACAGCGACCAGAATTTCATTTGCTTCATGGCGGTTCCTTGGGCTCCGGGCGCAGTGGCAAGGGCAGCATGCGTCGCAACACGTTATCCCGCGTGCCCCACTCATGCCATAACGCGGCCGCCACGTGGCCGATGACGAGCGCAAGCAAGACCCAGGACATGGCGATGTGCAGCCCCTTGGCGAAATCCGCCAGCGCGGGATCGGGCTGCACCAGGTTCGGCAGCGTCACCAGGAAGAACCATTTCACCGTGAGGTTGGAGGCGGAGGACGCGATCCAGCCCACGAAGGGCATGGTGAGCAAAAGCAGGTAGAGGAGCCCGTGGCTGTACTGCACCAGACGTTGCTGCAGGCGGGGCATGTGCGCCGGCAGGAGCGGCGGCGGCGAATAGAGCCGCCAGCCGAGACGCAGCAGCGTGAGCGCGAACACCGTCACTCCCAAGGACTTGTGCCAGGTGAGGAGCTTCAGGCGCATCAGGCTCACCGGCATGGGATGGGCGGTGAGCCCCAAGGCGAACTGCCCGATCACCAAAAGCACGATGGTCCAGTGGAGCACCTGGGCCACGGTGCCGTAACGTACTTCGGTGTTGCGCAAGGGAATAGCGATGGTGGCGCTCCGGTCCCTGTCTTAGGAGCAGGGCTTCAGCATATTATTAACGGGTGAACGGGGTGCGCAAATCGTTTATTCCCGGGCTGCTTGCGGTCCTGCTCCTGGCCGCCTGCCAGACGGCGCCCGTGGCCCTGGTCACGGCCACCTCCCCCCCCGCCGGGCCCCTGCCCCAAGCCGCTCCCGGAGCCGTCCATTACCGCGTGGACGCAGCCCGTTCCGACGTGCGCTTCCTGGTGTACAAGGCCGGTCCGCTGGCGGCGGTCGTGGGTTACGACCACGTGATCCGGGCGCGCAATTTCTCGGGCGAGGTTTACCTCGCGCCGGACTTCTCGGCCTCGTCCTTTTCGCTGACCCTGCCGGTGAAGGATTTCGAGGTGGATGCGCCGGAGTTGCGCGCGGTGGAGGGCCCGGATTTCGCCCAGCAGCCCTCACCCCAGGCGGTGGCCGGCACGGCGGAACACATGCTGGGGCTGGAGGAGCTGGACGCAGACCGCTATCCCGAGGTCACCATCCAATCGGTGAAGCTCGTCGGCCCCGACTGGGGGCCGGACGCCACCATCCGCCTCACCCTCCACGGCACCACCCGCGACCTCACCGTGCCCATCACAGTGTCGCGGGAGGGCAACGACCTGGTGGCCACCGGTAGCTTCGCCATCCTGCAAAGCGAATTCGGCATCAAGCCCCACGCCCTGCTGGGCGGCGGCCTCGCGGTGGAGGACCTCGTGCGGGTGCGGTTCCGTCTGGTGGCCGGCAAAGACTGAAGCCCTTCGCGGCATGTTCACATAAGCTGGAATAAAGCGTTCACCGGGCGGGTTTTCCGTGCATGGGGCATAACGCCCCAATGCACGAGGTACCCGGCCATGCGCAGAATCATCACAACGAGCGGCCTCGCCCTCATCTCCGCGGCCGCCCTGCTGGCGCTCG
>Ga0126373_10000554_pt1 | contig 24872 bp, 27 predicted proteins | sample PanSoiMetPlot_11_FD_92545 | JGI IMG/M metagenome (GOLD analysis project Ga0126373, IMG submission 92545) | Tropical forest soil microbial communities from Panama - MetaG Plot_11 | ecosystem: Environmental > Terrestrial > Soil > Tropical forest > Bulk soil | place: Panama | collected 2016-02-17 | reverse complement strand
TCCGGAGCCGATTGCCAAGGCTAGCAGGTGCGCCTTGTCCGAATCTCGCGTGCCGCGCAAGGATCCTCGCGGAAGCGCTCATCCCTAGCTTGCACGGCGCTGCCCGCCGCTCTGGGCGAATGCCTCCTCCGCATAGAGCCCGGTCAGGTCGATCGTGTCGTGATCGTGCAGGGCAGGATCGTCGTCGTCGATGCGCACGGTTGAGTCGGAGGAGAGGGGCGCCTCAACCTCTTCAGCGACGTCCCAGCCGACCGGCCCGCGCGCGCTCGCCCGCATCTGCCGCGCTTCTCGGCGCTCGCGGTCGCGCAACACCTGGCTGCGCAGGAAATAGACGTAGCCGCCGAGTCCGGCAAGGAACAGCAGCGCGGGCACCCACAGCACTCCGCCCAGAACGGCGGCGAGCACCACGCTGGCGACGCTGCCAATGGTCAGGATGGTGAGCGAGCGCCGTCGGCGCGCCATCATCTGCATCCGGGCCGGCGACATCTCGGTGCGGTCGACGGGGTACATCAGCGCCTCCTCCGCGGCGGGAACGGGCCTGCGCATCGACGGCGCGAAGGCGGCGCGCGCTCCAGGCACGTACGGTTCGGGCCGCGGCTGGAACGAGCGCGGCGACGTCCGCGGGTCGGGGCCCCGCCGGACGGCCTGGCGTGTGTCGTCCACATCGGCGCGACGTGAGACGGCAGGGCGCGACAGGGCGACATGCCTGCGGGTGAGCGCCCGCATAGATCGGCCGAACTGCTCGACCGACCGTTCATGGGCGCGGTTATCGTGCCGCCGGACGATCATCGGCACAACCACGATCAGCCACAGGACGGCGAGGACGAGCACCGTCAACATCGGTGACGTCATCGCACCTCCAGTCACACCAGTAACAGGCTCACACACCGTAGCCAGGGCGACGACCAGCGTGTTGCACCTCGCCCGGCGTGTCGGCGCAGCGACGAGCAAGATCTCATGGCGGCATCGGCGGCAGCGTGCGCAGACGCGACAACAACGAGCGCCCGCCCAGTTCCTCGACGGTGATCGCGAAGGCGATGTGATCACGCCACGCGCCGTCTATGTCCAGGAACCGCTCGAAGTAGCCCTCTCGGCGCAGGCCCAGCTTATCGACAACCCGCAGGCTAGCTGCATTTTCGGGCCGGATGTCGACCTGAACACGGTGCAGTCCGACTCCGGTGAAACAGTGGTCGATCACCAGAGCCAGCGCAGTGGGGGTGATACCGCGCCCGGCCACCGCGGAGTCGATCCAGTAGCCGACCGAACAACCGCGGAGGGCGCCGTGGACGACGTTCGAGACGTTCATCTGCCCGACGAGGCGCGAACCGTAGGTGACGATGAACGGCAGCATCGTCCCCGCGCGTGCCGCCTTGCGAAGCGCGGCCAGTAGCGGTGGCCACGCCGCGATCGAATTCCGGTCCGCCCAGCGCAGCGACGAGGTGGCCTCCCAGGGCGAGAGCCACTCCTGGTTGCGCATCCGCACCTCGCTCCAGGCGCGCGCGTCCCGGCGGCGCGGCGATCGCAGCCGTACCGGGCCAGCGACCAGCTCGGCGGGCCAACCTGGATGAGCGACCATCGCTCAGCGCTGAGACAGCAGCAGCGGGATGACCGTCGTCCGCGAGCCTGCGACGACCTCGGTCACCGCCTCGTCGATCACGACCAGACAGTTCGCGGACGCCATCGCGGCGATCAGGTGTGAACCGGCGCCGCCGACGAAGGACACGCTGTATGTGTCGTTCGCTTCGCGATGCAGCACGCCGCGACGATACTGCCGAACGCCGGGCGGGCTCTCGACACCTTCCAGCGCAACCGCCGGGACCGTGGCCCGCTGAACTTGGCGCTTGCCGAGCAGTTTGCGGATCGCCGGCCGGGCGAACACCTCGAAGGACACCAGGGCGCTGACCGGGTTACCAGGCAGGCAAAAGATCGGGACGCGGTTGTCGCCGAGGTGGCCGAACCCTTGCGGCTTGCCCGGCTGCATCGCGACACGCAGGAACTCCACGGTCCCGAGCTCGGACAACGCCTGCTTGACGATGTCGAACGCGCCCATGCTGACGCCGCCGGTAGTGATCAGGATGTCGGCGCGCAGCAGCTGGCTTTCCAGGATGTCGAGCAGCTTGCTGTGATCGTCCGGGATGATCCCCGCCCGGTAGGTGTCCGCACCGGCGTCACGTGCGGCCGCAGCCAGCAGGTAGGAGTTCGAGTCGGGAACCTCGCCGAATCCGGGCTGCTGGCCCACCTCGACGAGCTCGCTGCCGGTCGAGATCACGACGACGCGGGGACGCGGCCGGACCAGCACCCGCTCCCGTCCGATCGCGGCGAGCAGGGCGATCTGCTGCGGGCCGATGGCCGCCCCGGAAGAGAGGGCCGGGGAGCCCGCCGGCAGGTCCTCGCCGGCGCGGCGCACGCTATCGCCGCTGTGCGCGGGCTCGGTGATCCTGACCCGGGCGAGGCCGCGGTCGGTCTTCTCCAGCGGGATGACGGCATCAGCCCCGGCGGGGACCGGAGCGCCGGTCATGATCCGCATCGCGAGCCCCGGCCCCATGCCATTGCGGCTCTTCGTCCCGGCGACAACGTCACCCACGACGGGCAGTTCGAGCGGATGCTGCTCGCTGGCGCCGCGGGTGTCGACGGCACGGACGGCGTAGCCGTCCATCGCAGAGTTGTCGAAGCCAGGCAATGGCACGCGCGTGACGATGTTCTCGGCGAGGAGCAACCCCTGTGCCTCCAGCAGCGGCAGCTCGATGGGCGCGACCGTGCCAATGCCGTCCAGCACCTTGGCCAGGTGCTCGTCGACCGACCGCATCGGTGGGTCATCCACCACTGCCTACTCCTCGCGCTCGAGCCCACTCACATAGTCGCGCAACCAGGCGGCGAACCGTGCGCCGAGCTCTGGATGGCGAGTCGCCAGTTCCACCACGGCCCGGACGTAGCCGAACGGCTCGCCCGTGTCATAGCGTTTTCCACCGAACACAACGCCGTGTGCGGGCATCCCCGCGCGCACAAGCCGGAGCATGGCGTCCGTCAGCTGAATCTCGCCCCCTGCGCCGGGCTGGGTGTCGCGTATCGCCGCGAAGATCTCTGGCGGAAGCACGTACCTTCCGAAGATGGCTAGCGTGCTGGGCGCCTGCTCCGGGGCCGGCTTCTCGACCAGGTCCTCGATCGTGACGACGTCTCCCTTGACTCCCGACGTCGCAACGCAGCCGTACCGGCGAATCTCCTCACGCGGCACGTCCATAAGGCCTACCACGACGCCGCCGTGGTCGTCGTAGACACGCAGCATGCGCTCGAGCAGGTCGTCGTTCTCATCGATCAGGTCGTCGGGCAGCAGCACGGCGAGCGCGCCACCTGCGGCAAGCTCCTCACCGCGCGCCACGGCATCACCCAGCCCGCGGGGCTCGAACTGCTCGACCTCGTGGATGGTCGCGAGCTGCTCTGGCCGCCGGATCGCGGCGAGTGCGGCGTCGTCCTGCTTGGCGACGAGAGCGGCCTCCAGCTCCGGATGGGGCGCAAAGTATTCGGCGATCGCCCGCTTGGCCTCGTTGACCACGAGGATCACGTCGTTCAGCCCGCTGCGCGCGGCCTCCGCAACGACGTACTCCAGCGCCGGTGTGCTGACGATCGGCAGCAGCTCTTTGGGTACGACCTTCGTAACCGGTAAGAACCGCGTTCCTCTGCCGGCCGCGGGGATCAGGGCAGTGGTTACGCGATTACCTTGCATGCCCGGCAGACTAACGGCATGGGAACGGCGGACAAGACAGAGCTACGCGCGAAGCTGCTCGCGGCGCGCGCCGGGCTTGCCGCCGAGCGGATCGCTGAGGCGCGCGCCCAGGTACGCGCGCACGTTTTGGACCGTTCCGGCAGTGCCCGCCAGGTTGCCGCCTACCGTCCACTGCGTACCGAGCCAGGATCACTCGAGCTGCTCGACTCCCTGGCGGCCCGCGCCGTCGTACTCGTGCCGCTGCTGCGGGCAGACCGGGACCTTGACTGGACCCCATGGCCGACCGGCGGCGCGCTTAGCGTCGACGCGATCGCCGCCGTGGACCTGGTCCTGGCGCCGGCGCTGGCCGTTTCTGAGGGCGGGGTACGGCTCGGCCGAGGTGGCGGTTCGTATGATCGGGCTTTGGCCCGAGTGCCGTCCGGGGTGCCGATCTGGGCACTGATTTACGACGATGAGCTGGTCGACGAGCTGCCCCGCGACGACTGGGACGTTCCGGTGACCGGTGCGATCACCCCGTCGGGCTGGCATGATCTGCGTCCCTGAAACTGGACGGGAATGCAGCCGGCGCGCACCATAGTTAGCAGTCTTATTGGTAGAGTGCCAGCCCGGAGGACCGCGAACGATGCCCACATACCAGTACGCCTGCACGGACCGCGACTGCGGCAACCAGTTCGAGCTCGTGCAGTCGTTCACTGACCCCGCCGCGAGCACCTGCCCGGTGTGTGGGCAGCCGGTGCGCAAGGTGTTCGGGTCGGTAGGCGTCGTGTTCAAGGGTTCCGGCTTCTACCGCACGGACAGCCGGGCGGCGGCATCGTCCAGTGATGCCAAGGCTGATACGAAGCCAGCCACTGAGAAGAAGCCGAAGCCCGCCGCGACTGGTTCCGGTATCCCGACCAAGGCAGCGGCGGCCTCCTAGCCTCGCGCGACAGACAGGTCAAGCGGGCGATCCACAGGCCGTTCCCTTATCCACAGGCTCGAATTCCGAACTCCCGGCCTCGTCGGCATGCATTTGACTTGCCGGCGTGCCGATCTCCGACTTTGCGCACCGGCTGAATGGCTGGCCTCGACGCATTCTCGCCGTGTGCTGTCTGCTGCTCGCCGGCGCCGCGGCGCTGGGTGCCCGCCATTCGGGCGACCCGCCCCGTACCGGGCATCCGGTGCTCGTCGCCGCGCGCGACCTCGCCGCGGGTACCCGGCTGTCAAGTGCAGACGTGCGGCTGCGCAGCTGGCCCGACGAACTGCGTCCGGCCGGCGCGTTCTCATCGGGCACCGACGTTGCCGGCCGCAGCCTGGCCGGCGCCGTGCGAGCCGGCGAGGCGGTCACCGAAACGAGGTTGTCAGGGCCGGGACTCGCCGCCGGCCTGCCGCCGACGCTGCGGGCAGTGCCGGTTCAGGTAACCGGCGGCGCGGCAGGGCTGCTGCATGCAGGTGAGTTCGTCGACCTGCTCGTCAGTGATCCTCCGGAGGCGGAGGGCGTCGCGCCACCTGCCGCGCACCTGCTCGCCGAGGCTGTCCCAGTCCTCGCCGTGACGCCGCCTCCCGCCGGGGCCGACTCATTCGCCATCGTGGTGGCTGTCGACGCGGCGACGGCGTTGCAGCTTGCCGCCGAATCAGGACGCACTCTTGTCGCGACGCTGCGGCACCCGCCCTAGAACAGGCTTTCGGGGGCTGCTGGCCTCCTGCGCGATCCGCCGAGAGGCGCGCCTCGTTCCGTGCCGCATCCGTCAATGTGAGGCACGATCTCAGTCCCCTAGCATCTGCCGCGGTGGCAAAGCGTCACTCACAAGAACCGCTTAGGGGGCGGCACTGTTCAGGGGCTTCAAGGACTTCGTCTTCCGCGGCAATATCGTCGATCTGGCTGTCCGTTCGTCATCGCGACCGCCTTCGCGAAGGTGGTTGACACGTTCGTCAGCGCGATCGTGACTCCGGTCATCAACGCGTTTCCGGGCGCGAGCGTCAATGGCTGGGGGTTCTCGCTTCGCGGCGGTGCACTCAAGGCCAAGACCTTCGTCACGTCTCAACGCTGATCAACTCGCTGATCGTCTTCGCGCTTACGGCCGCGACCATTTACTTCCTCCTAATTGTGCCGAACCAGAAGACGCGGATGCGCCGGGGCGTGCCGCCGGCACCGCCGACCGAGGTGGACCTCCTAACCGAGATCCGCGACTTGTTGAGCGCTCAGCAGGCTGCCCGCAGCACGCCCTGATGCGGCCTGCGTGGGTGGCGCCGATCATTCGTGGTGCGGTGGGCGCTCGCGGTCGTACCAATCGCGGTCGCGCTGATCAGGCTCCGGTTCCCCCCAACCCGCCTCGTGTTCGTCGGCCGGTCGATCGGGCAGCGGCGGCCGTTCCTCATCGTTGGGATGTGTGCTGCGTGTGAGGCGGCGCGATCGATCCATGACGCCATTGTGGCCAGCGTGATTGGATGGGAGCGCGGTGCTCGGCATTTTCGTGTGGATCGGCCGAGGGGAGATAACGCCATGGTGGATCAGGAGCGGGTCACCGGACCAACAGACGAGAAGGCAGGTAAGGCCGCCAAGCTGGGCGGGCAAGCCTTTGACAAGGCGACCGCGATGGCCGGCCAGCTAGCGCAGAAGGCGGGCCCTGTCGCCGGGCAAGCGCGCGACAGGACCGTCGAGATGGCCCACAAGGCGGGCCCTGTCGCCGGGCAAGCGCGCGACAAGGCCGTCGAGATGGCCCAGAAGGCGGCTCCCGTCGCCGGTCAGGCCCGCGACAAGGCGGTCGAAATCGCGCACAAGGCTGCCCCCGTGGCCGCGCAGGCCCGCGATAAAGCCGTCGAACTCGCGCACAGGGCAGGCCCGGTCGCCGCGCACCGCGTCGAGACGACGGCGCGCAAGCTCGACGAGCTCACGCATGGCAAGTACTCCGACCAGCTGAAGTCGGTCAGCACCATGATCGAGCAAGTGCTGGCTCCGAACGGCCGGAGCAAGCCTGGCGACGACGCCTCACAGGACTGAGCTATCGCGGCCACTATCCGGTTCTGGGCGGGCGCGCGCAGGGCAGCGGGTCACCCTGAGGAGTCCACGCACGCGCCCACCCTCGGCATACTTCGCGACGAACTTGCCGGCAGGCCCTCGTTGGCCCGCGTCGTCGCGGTGGCGACATTCCTCGTGGACGGTCAGGTCGCCGCCGACGACACGCCGCTGCCACCCGAGGCCACGGTCGACGTGCTGCCACCCTTCGCCGGCGGCTGACCCAACACCCACCCCGGCGATGTCACGTCTGGGCGCGGGCCGAGACCTCATTGCACGTTAGGGGCAGTTCACCCACTCATCGGTGCCGTCGTCGAACACCTGCCGTTTCCACACCGGGAGACGCTGCTTCACCTCGTCGACGAGCCGGGCGCACACGTCGAACGCCTCGCCACGGTGCATCGAGCTCACCGCGGCGACGAGCGCGACGTCGCCGACCAGCAGCTTCCCGACTCGATGACTCACCGCCACCCCGTCCACGGACGGGAGAGCCGCGAAGCGCTGGGCTACCTCACGCAGCACCTGCTCGGCCGCCGGGTAGGCCTCGTATTCGAGTTCGACCACCCGCCGCCCCTGATCGACATCGCGCACCACGCCGCAGAACACGACGTGCGCTCCGGCTGACGTGCGCGTGACAGCACGCTCATGCGCAGCGACGTCTAACGGCGCGGCCGAGACGCTCACAAGCAACTGCTCCGACGCGATCATGCGCTCACACCCCGCCTCCCGGGCGGTGGTCGCCGCCCGCCAGCTGATCCAGCACGTGGCCCAATAGCGGGGCCAGCACGGCCATGCCGTCTCGCACACCGCCTGGCGAGCCGGGCAAGGTAACGACGAACGTGGCACCGATGGTGCCGGCGACCCCCCGCGACAGCACAGACGTCGGTATCCGCTCGTGCGACGCAAGGCGCAGCACCTCTGCCACGCCGGGCACCTCCCGGTCGAGCAGCACGCGCACCGCTTCAGGCGTCACGTCGGTCGGCGCCAGCCCGGTGCCACCGGTCGTGATCACTAGCCGGGCACCGCCGTCCACCGCGGAGCGCACCGCGGCGCGGATCGCGTCCACGTCGTCCGGCACGACAAGCCGGGTTCCGACCGAACAGCCGACATCCACCAGCAGCGACGAGAGCAGTACGCCGGAATCGTCGGCACGCTCGCCGGCGGCGGACCGGTTCGAGCACGTGATCACTGCGGCGGGGACCGTCGTCATCCGTCCCGCCGCCACTGGCCGCTGCGCCCGCCGGACTTCGCTAGCAGCCGGACCTCGCCCAGCACCGCCGACCGATCCACTGCCTTGATCATGTCGTAGAGAGCCAGCCCTGCCGTGACGACTGCGGTGAGCGCCTCCATCTCGACACCGGTGCGGTCGGCCGTGCGGGTCGTCGCGGTGATGTCCACGGTGGACTCGCCGAGCTGCACGTCGACGGTGACCCCGGAAAGCGCTATGGGATGGCACAACGGCACCAGGTCGGGGGTGCGCTTCGCGCCGGCGATGCCGGCGATGCGAGCGACTGCCAGGGCGTCGCCCTTGGGTAGCGCATCCCGGCGGAGCAGATCGATCACCTCGGGTGTCGTGGTGAGCCGTCCCGCGGCGACGGCCTCGCGCGTCGTAACCGCCTTGGCCGAGACATCGACCATGCGCGCGGCGCCGCTCGCGTCGACGTGCGTCAAATTCATGCCCTGAGATTAGCGCCGCCGCGATCTCAGCTGCCTCGTCCGGCAGCCCGTCTCGGGAGCGTGGCCCGTGCCGCCACGAGCCCAACCCCGTCAGCTGAACCTTGGCCGGATGCGCGTCGTCAAGGTCGGCGCCTCGGCAACTGCCTCCTCGTCGTGCCGATACCCTGAGCCGTGTGCCCCCGTAGCTCAGGGGATAGAGCGCCGGACTCCTAAGCCGGGCGTCGCTGGTTCGAATCCAGCCGGGGGCACCCTGTGATGTGTGTGCCTTCGGTTGAGGGCTCTCGTTCGGCCTTCGGCTGATGATTGACAGTGTTTCGGCTGATGGGTGACGGTGTTCGGCTGATGGCCGACAGCTGCTCTGACTCTTGTCGAACTACTGTTCGATCTCGGCGATCGGGGCGCGACTAGCTCCTGCGCCAGGTGTCCTCTAGCTCCTGAATCTCGTACGCCTCGCGCAGCAGGGCCTGTGTCCGCTCAAGCTCGTGCCTCAGCGCCGTGATCTTCTCCGCAGGCCAGCTCTCGGCCTCTGCCGCCGCGATGGTTTTGGTGAGCGACCGGATGACCCGCTTCAGCGACTGGATCATCTCGTGCCACTCGCCCAGCGACTCCTCGCCCATCTCCGACATTTGCCCGCCGTTAACCTCTCGGGTCATTCTGGCTGGTTCGCGGCTTCGCTCGCGCCTGCTGAGGCATTCAGATGCCGGATGAGATCGTTGTCGTAGGCACCGTTGTATTTTGCGATCGCATTCTCTGTAGCCTGCATGAATCCTGGCCAATATTTGGACTGACCGGGCGCGCTGACCAGCGTCCAACCCGCCGCGAGAAGTTCTGTTTGCAGATCGCGGTAAAGGTTCCACCGATCGCCGAACCGGAACAAGCCGAGCACGGCGGTGCACACCGCCGCGACAAGACTCAGCGAGAAGGTGCACCAACGGACGGCCGTTCCGCCAGCCCCGGACAAGTTGAGCCCGACCAGGGCCGGGACGATCACCGCGGACAACGTGGCAACGACCCGGAATGTGTAGAAACGCCGACGGCTACGCTCGACTCGGCAGGACGCAAGGTAGACATAGGTGGTCCAGCGACCGGTCCAGTAGGCCTGCCGACTACCGGTCTCTAGTACGTCTGCCAGAGCGGACCGCATCGCGACGATCTGGTCCCGGACGCCCTGGCCGCTCGCCCGCCACCTCCAGCGCTCCCACGCTTCACCCTCTCGCCGGCTCGAGTCTTCCAATTGGACGGACTCGTCCCGCAGACCAGTCGGTGATTCGCGGCGTAGGGCGGTCATATCAATATCTATCGCACTCGAGCGACGCTCGGGCAGCGCGACGCGCAGCACGCCGGAATGCCGGTCCGCGCACCATTTGCAGCCGGGTACGCTCCTTTGATGAGCTCTGTGATCGTTCGTGTGGACAGGCGTGCCGCATTTGCCTAGAACGCCTCATGGTCTACGCCGGCTCGCGAAGAGTGCTGTCGCACCGGTAACAACGAATCAGGCTGGCTAGCATCGCGACCCCCCAGGACGCCAACTGGCGAACATGTTATTCCCTCGGCGGCAACATTTACAGGCCTGATGCCGTGTTTGGAAGGTTGCCTTGTAGGGATCTCAACGCGATATCGGCGGCCGATTTGTCTTTCCAACCGCTGGAAAGCGGACCACTATGCGCGAAGGCAGTCGGGTTCAACGCAACTGATGTGCGGCAACCAGGTTGCAGCGTTGGCAATGATTTGGCGTAGCTTCTCGAAATGCCGCTTCTTGTGGTCGTTAATGCGAGCGACATTGGCAACCATGGAGGAGCTTGGCGGCTTGGATGGTGTGGTGAGCGCGGGGTCGAGCCAGTCAGCGACGTGCTGGGAGCCCAAACGACGGCAGGCCCTCGCGGTTGCGAGGGCCTGCTGCGGCTGGACAGAGTTGGGTCAGTCGGCCGGGCCGGTGGCCAGGGTGAGCGATGCACTGTGCGACTGCCCGGAGGTATCCGTCCAGGTGATGGTCACCTTGGTGCCCGGCTTGTCGTTGGCGAGTGCGTTGTGCAGGTCGGTTGCCGAGCCGACCGGCGTTGCGTTTACCGCGGTGATGACGTCGCCGGCGGCAAGCCCGGCCGCGGCAGCCGGCGAGCCGTCGAGCACCGACTGGATCTGCGCACCCGAGGCGCTCGCCGCCGGGTTGCCGAGGCCGTTCGCCGAGGAGTCAGCGATCGAGACGCCCAGGAACCCCGGGTAGCCCTGGTGGATCGTGCTGTTATGCACGCCGGAGGCGATCTCGCGGGCGAGGTTCAGCGCCTTGTTGATCGGGATCGAATAGGCCTGCGACGCGGCTGATGACTGCGACGCGGCCTCGGCGGCGGTATCCATGCCGACGACCTCGCCCGTGGAGTTGTAGAGCGGCCCACCCGAGTCACCGGCCTGGATCGGGGCGTTCGACTCGATCATCCCCGTCAGCTGCTCGGCGTTTTGACCGTTATCGTCAGTGGCGGTCAATGATTGGTTGAGCGCCTCGACGGTGCCTGAGGCCTGGGTGAGCGTCCCGGTGCCGCCGGCGTTGCCCACGCCAGTCACCGCATCACCAACCGAGACGTTCGACGAGTCGCCCAGCTTTGCGGTTTGCAGGCCGGAGGCGTGCTGCAACTGGATCACCGCTACGTCGTCGGTCGGGTCCGTACCGACCACCGTGGCGGCATAGGTCTTACCCGTCGAGACGACGGTCACCGAAATGCTGGTGGCCCCGTCCACGACGTGGTTGTTGGTGAGCACCTCGCCGTCGGAATTCAAGATCATGCCGGTTCCGGCAGCCTGCGCACCCTGGTACTTCAAGACCGTGTTCACATCGACGACGCCCACCTGCTGTGCAGTGGTGGCGGTCGTGCCGCTGCCACCGGATGAACTGCCGCCGAACGGATTCCCGCCGCTTCCTCCGAACGGGTTGCTGCCGCTCCCCCCAAATGGGTTGCTGCCGCTCCCGCCGAACGGGTCGCCACTCCCGCCGAACGGGTCGGTGGATCCCGAACCGTTCGACCCCGAACCGGCGGACCCGGATGCGCCCGATCCGCTGGATCCCGGGTTGGACGTCGCAGGCAACGTCTGAGCCCGCAGCCCGGTACCCGAAATGATGCTCGAGTGTGAGCCGAGCTCCATCCCGGCCGCGATGCCGGCCGCCGACAATGCGCCGACCACACCGGCCGCGACGAGGACCCTGCCCTTGTTGCGCTTCGGCCGCGGTGGTTGTGGCGGCTCCGGGTACTGCAGCGGCAGCCATGGCTGGTACGGCTGGTCGAACTCGGTCGGCTCGGACATCTCTCTCCTTCAGGCAGCGACGGCCCGCGCCGTCGCTACTAAGGAAGCCCCCGAAACCCGAACCAACACTGAGGATTGACAAGGCGCCCGCTGAGAATGCTTCGCGCGCCCATGACCGCGATAGCAGATGAGGTCGCCGAGGAGCCCGGTTGCACCGGTTCGAACGGTAGGAAACGGGCGGCGCTTAGGCCGACATTAACGCCCTTGGTGCGCCATGGCATCGATGGCGACCGTGGCGGCGAGCACCACCACCGGATCATGGCCGGGCGCGATCTCCACGCCGTACGTATCGGCGACGCGGAACCACTTCTTGGACACGGTCGCTATTGCGGTGTGCCCGTCGTTGAACGTGTACTCGTGGTCGAGGATGTTGCCTTGCACGTCCAGGTCCGGGCCGTCACCGATCTTGACCACCCAGCGGTCGCGAAACGGCGTGATGAGGGCCTTCTTCACCATCGCCAACCCGTGGCCGTCAGAGTCCTCGATCTCCATGGTGTCCTTGATCCGGGCAACCCTCTCCTGGATCTTCGCCAACTCACGCCCGCCGGGGTCTTCGAAGATCAAGGTCTTGCGCAGCCGAAGTGCCTTGCCGTCCACCTTGTAGACGCGATCCCCGCGGTCGGATTCAATCCAGAAGTCATCACCGATCGACATGAGACGTTGGCGCATCTTGTAGTGCACCTGTTCCCCGGCTCCGCTGCGCTCCTCCCGCCGTTCCTGCCGTCGCTCTTCTCGCCGACCTCGCAACATGGCAGCCCCCTCCGTTCGATCGACGAAACTCAGTCTCAACACCAAGAGCCGGCCGAGCATCATCCAGGGCGGGTGATGGAGTGTGACGCTGCTCCGGGCAGCCCGACCTCAGTCCATGCCTAGATGACGCCGAGCCCGGACAGGCCCGTCAGCAAGAACCAGGTGCCGAAGACGAGACTGAAGCCGATGACGACGCGTCCCCTGTTTCGCTGTAGCCATTGCTCCCAGGACTCGAACAGGACCGCGGAGCTTTCCGGAGCGATGACTTTGATCGCAATCAGGGTGAACGGGATCGCCGCCGCGAATGCCACGTAGACCGCGTAAGTGAGTACGCCGGCCTGGACGGTGATGCCGGCTTCGCGGATCGCGCCGACGACGCCGAGGCTGAACACCCAGAACTTCGCGCTGATGAGGACCAGGCCGATGCCGACCAGGAAGGCACGCGGAGCAGAGATCGACCGCGCTTTGTCGATCCACTTCGGCGGCGGCGCGTCGGGGTCTTCGTCCGCGAGGGCCTGCTGGACGGCAGTTGCGTAGAGCAAGATCGCAAGGACGATGAGAACCCCTGACTCGACCGGTCCCGCGCCGTCGGAGCTGTTGCGCTGGGCGATCGCGTCGCCTGGCAGCAGCAGCGTGAGTAGTAGTCCCTGGATCGCCCGCAATACGGTGAGCCCGGCGACGAACGCCGATGCGACCAGCACCGCGCCGCGCGGCCGTTGTAGCAACAGCAACGTGATCAAGGTCTGGACCGGGGTGACGGCACTGCCGACGATGAACGGCAGCAACGTCAACCACATTCCGTTCACGTCCTAATCGTGCACATGACAGGCTGACCGGCATAGAGCCCCGCCTGCCCGTTGCGCGTCAAGATCGATTACCGATCTCTTCGGCTTGACCGATAGCCGGTGTGGGGTAGAGGTCCGGATCCTCGTCCACGAACTGGTTCGCCATGCTTGTCAATGCGCGGTTCAGCAATTCATCGTCGGCCGCGCCCCAATCGCTGAGCTCACGCGCGAGCCAGTCGCGGGTTGCACCGCTCAGCTTGTCGACCTCGACGCGGCCCGCCTCAGTCAGCTCGAGGTGGCTGTCGTCCCCGCTGAGATAGCCGCGGTCGCGGGACGCCTGGAACGCCGGTTCCAGCACCGCCGCGGGGACGCGCACGCGCCGGCTGATCGTCTCGAGGTTCGCGCTGCCAAGTACGCGGGCGCGAAGGTGAACCTGACCGACACACCACCCGTCGGCCACGCCCAGCGTCGTTTGCGATTCCTTCCAAATGATCGGGATGACCTCTCTGCCCTTGCGCTGGAACACGCGGGAGATAGCCACTTGAAGGCTATTCGCGCTATCGGCCGTTTCGGGCATGCCGAATCCCTCGCCCACGTCGGCTGCGCCGGCTCGCGCTGTTTCACGAAGCGGCACTTCCTTGAGGAACAACGCCATTACGAAAGCAACGCAGGCGACCGGTACCGCTGCGAGGAAGACGACGTGGATCGCGTGTGCGTACGCATTCACGATCGGGGCGATCTGGCTGCTGGGCAGCGCATGCAATGCGGACGGCGTGCTGACCACACGTGGGTCCACGCCGGGTGATGCGGCGATCGCAGCAGGCAGCCGGTCGTGCAACACGTTGGTGTAGACGGCGCCGAATACCGCCGCGCCGAAGGAGCTGCCGAGAGTTCGGAAGAAGGTCACGCCTGAGGTGGCCACGCCAAGATCGCGGTAGTCGACGGTGCTCTGCACAATAATCGTCAAGACCTGCATGCACAGCCCGATTCCGATTCCGAGCACGATCATGCCCAGCGCCATTGACCAGAACGGGGTGTGGGCGTCCAGGCGAGAGAGCAGGAACAACCCGAGAGCCATGACCGCCGACCCGACGATCGGAAACACCTTGTAGCGGCCGGTGCGACCCACGATCGAGCCCGAGATAACCGAGGTCACCAGTAGGCCGGCCACCAGTGGCAGCGTCTGGACACCTGACGTGGTCGCCGATACGCCCTTCACGTATTGCAGGTACGTCGGCAGAAACGTGATCGCGCCCAACATTGCGAACCCGACGATGAAGGCCAGCGCCACACTCACCGAGAACACTGACGACCGGAACAGGCGCAGCGGCAAGATGGGGTCGGCGGCCCTGCTTTCGACGAGAACGAAGAGCGCTAGGGCGACGACGGAGCCCACAAAGATACCGATGATCGTCCCGGACGCCCACGGGTACTCCGTGCCGCCCCACGACAGGCCCAGTGTGAGGCCGGCCGTACCCAATGACACGAACACGATGCCTAGGTAGTCGATCACGTGACGCGTGGTCGCGCGCGTGTTTGGGATCGTCGCCGCGGCGAGGACGATGACGCCGATACCGATCGGCAGGTTGATGTAGAACGCCCACCGCCAGGACAGGTGATCGGTGAACAGGCCGCCCAGCAGTGGCCCGATTACCGTCGTGACACCGAAGACGGCTCCCAACGCGCCCTGGTACTTACCGCGCTCCCGCAACGGGATGACATCGGCGATCAATGCAGTGGCCGTCACCATTAAGCCACCTGCGCCGAGGCCTTGCACGGCACGCCAAGAGATCAACCAGAGCATGTCCTGCGCGAAGCCGCATGCGGCTGATGCAATGACGAACATGGCCGCCGAGAATTGAAACACGGTCTTACGGCCGAACAAATCACCGAATTTGCCGGCGAGTACGGTCGCGATTGTGTCCGCCAACAGATACGAGGACACGACCCACGAGATATGGCCCGCGCCGCCGAGATCCCCGACAATCGTCGGGAGTGCGGTGGACACGATGGTCTGATCCAGGGCAGCGAGAAGCATGCCGAGGAGCACTGTGACGAATACCAAGTTCATCCGGCGGCGATCGACAGCAACAGCCGGTGCCGGTGGCGGCGCCACGCCGACGGCCAAGATCACCACCACCCGACACGCTGCTGCTATCGCGTCTGCGGTGCGTAGTATCGCGCACGCTGATCGGCAGCGGCGGCATGACCGTCAGTCGGGTGCGCGCTACGCGTCGCGGCAGCGGGCGCCTGGACGGGCTGCTATTGCATGGCGGCCAGTTGCTTGACGAAGGCTGCGGCTCGCGGCACGCCCCAGCCGGTTGTCGCGTCGTACCCGTTCGTGGTGGCGTAGCCGGCCACGGCCACCTGCCAAATCTGGTTGTCTTGCAGGTCGCCGGCCGACTTGGCCACCGATCCGCCGCCGATCACCGTTCCGGGGAAGGTTGTCGGCGCCGAACCGTAGTGCTGCGGCGTGATGTCTGTGTAGGCCGTCGCACCAACACCCTGGTAGAGCACCGGGCTCAGGAATCCGATGGGAGTCTTGCCCGCCGACGCGCGCGCCGCGTTGACCAGTGCGACGAGGCCGGCGGTCTGTGGGCTGGCGGCGGACGTCCCTCCGACGGTGGTCCAGCAGCCGGTGGTGTCGGCGCAGTTGAATTCCGGGTACGCAGTGATGTAGATGTCGACGCTGCCGTTGACCGCAGCGTTCCATGCGGTGTCGGGGACAAGACGGTGATCCCCATACCCGGGGTCGACGTCCTGCTGCCAGGGCGGACGCGGGTAGATGACGCTCGCGCCGCCACCAGTAGCTCCGCCACCCCCGCTGGGCGCCACGAGCCAGGACTCGTTCCAGACTGCCTCGCTGTTCCCACCGTCCGTCCATTGCCAGTAATCGGGGTTGAAGTCACCGGTATCGGTGAAGGCATCATTGCTGATCGGATTCCACGTCCAGCCATACTGCAGCTGGGTTCCGCCGACCGCGACCACGTAGGGTGAGCTCGCCGGCCACCACACTGTCGGGAACGAGTAGAAGCCGCTCCTGCCGGCCTGCTTGCTGTGGCCCCGACTGCCGTAGTCACCCGAGGCGGCGAAGAAGTTGTCGTGCTTGGCGAGGCCGGCCTGGAACACCTCGTCGAACCGCGCAGTCTGCCCCGCCGCAGCGCCGCTGAAGGTCTGCTCGGGGACAGCCAGCGACATCGAGAACAGCGTTCCGGGCGGCGTGGCGTCGATCTCGTCGGAGATCGCCTTGAACAGATTGGGAAACCCCTGCACGCCATAGGTCTCCGCCGGAGGCACCGCCAACAGCACAATATGCGCCAGCGGCGCTATCGCATATGCCCATTCGATGTCGAGGCTGGACTCGAACGACCAGAATGCCGCGGCACACGGCCCGGACTGGCCGCTGCTGTTGCAGGTGTTGTGGAATTGCGGATTCCCCTGTGGGAATACCTGCTCGAAGTCGGGAGCCGGCAGAGCAGGAAAGAACGTGTCATGGAAATGCTGCAGATCAGCCTCCGCGGTCGGACTGCCATACGCGTCCACGAGCACAATCGTCTGACCCTGCCCATAGTTCGGGACGTTATGGCCGGCTACGGAAATCGCCGCGACCGAATCGACGCCGTATGCGGCCCGAATCTGCTGCGGCGTGTAGCAATGCAGCCACGAGACGGGCGAGCCGTCGGGCAGCACGCATGCTGTCGACGCGTCCTGATGCGCGGTGATAAGCCCTGCGGTGCGGGGCATGCCGATCACCTGCCCGGAGAAGCCCGTGTTCGTCTGCGTCGATGCCGTCGGCACCGCTCCTACTCGAGCACTTACCGACGCCACCACGACCGCGGCCACCGCCACCGCCACCAGCCAGAGCTTGCGCATGGCGCCACAACCTTCCCGTTTGCGATGTTCCGGCGGTCGACGATCACCACGCATACGCGCTGCGACGGTCCGCGAACGATCCTCCGAACGGCGCACCAGACCCGGCAAGCTCTTACAAAATCCGGTAAACGTCGCGGCTAGGAACCGAGCAGGTCGACGAGCTCGGCCCCGCGGGCGCTGCGGCTGACCCAGACCGACTGACCGTGGCGCTCCCGCAGGATCAGGCCGGCTGCCTCGAGCCGGTCGCAGTGATAGGTCGTCATCCGCGGGCTGCACGCCGTGGCCGCAGCCAGCTGCCCCATGCTGACCGGTCGACCCACCGCCCGCAGCAGGTCGGCCCGCATCCGGCCCAGCACTCCACTCAGCGGATCCGCGTCCGCATCCCCGTGTGTCACCCCGTGTTCTTCGAAGGACGCCTGCCCCGGCACCGGGTACGCGATATACACGACATCGGGCAAGTCAAAGCCGACCAGCACCCCGCCGCGGCCGGTGATCGTCGGCACGAGCGCCAACCGCCGCCCACCAAGATCGAATGAGGCCTCGCGTGCGGCCGGCACCCAGAACACCCCGTTCTCATAGCGCATCCGTGGGTGCAGCGTGTTCAGCAGCACGTCGGTGCAGCCGCGGACCACAGACGCTCCCACCCGGCGTGCCTCCAGGTCGAGCAACACCTGCGCGCGCTGCCACCTCGGCGAGAAGACCGGCAACGCGTCCAGCGTCGCCGCCGCGTAAGCGTCCAGCCAGTGGCGGGGCGCATCGACTGCCGGGAGCCACGCCGGCGGCAACACCTCGCCGAACGTACGCGCCATGTCGTCGAGCACGGTGTCGTCCGGTATCTCACGCAGTCGCTGTACCTGCTCATCGACCGTCACATCGACAAGCGGAGGAATCGGCGTCACCGCGACATCGGGAAACACCCGATGCGCCGACGCGAGTAGCGAGGCCAGCGCGAAGCGCCTGGAGGCACGCACCGACGCTCGGGCCGCGCGTGCCGTGCGTCCGACAGCGGATGACGAGGCTCGCGCCGTCAACAGCAAGACCAGCGACAGGTGCGGCGACTTCACCAGCGCGAGGTTCACCGCAGCGGGATCCCCGAGCCGCAGCCGATACCGCTGCCGCCCATCAACCGTCACTCCACGCCCCCAATGACACGGCAGCAACGAGCAACATTGGTCACGATCGTCTCATGCGAAACGGGACCGGGACGCGAGGCCACAGTCCCGGACGGTGGTCACCGCAGCGCGATGAGCGCCCCGACCGCGAACCCGGACGCTGCAAGCCACAACAGTGTCGGCAACACGCGCCACCACATCGCTCCTCCTCAGGCCGTGTAGATGTCGCCGTCGCGAACGATGACTGCGATGGGCGGCAGCGGCCGCGGGGCGGGTCCGGCCAGAACCGCTCCGGTCTGGGCATTGAAGCGGCTGCCGTGGCAGGGGCAGCCGATCACGCCGTTGTGTACCGAGCTGACGGTGCAGCCTTGGTGGGTGCACACCGCCGAGAACGCGTGCACCGTGCCGTTGCTGCCGCGGGTGAGGACGATCGGAGCGCTGGTCAGGATCAGCCCGCCACCCACGGGTACCTGCGCGAGGCCGGCGAGACGGCGACCTTGCGTCGGCGCGGCTCCGTAGCCGTTCGCGGCGGTGGTCGGATCCTTGGCGCGTGCCGCAGAGCTATTGCGCGCGACCACGTACCCCGCGATTCCGGCCGCCAGTGCCACGCCCAGCCCGCGCAGCGCGGAGCGGCGGCTGAATGTGAATACGTCGGACATGACCCGCCCGCTCACGTCAGCGGAAGTCCGGATCGGGTGAAAAACCACACCGCGGCCGTCAGCCATGCCAACACCAGCAGTGCCAACACGCTGCCGCCCAGCAGCGGTATTACCCACTTCGGCGCATTCCGGAGCCGCAACCCGAGCATCTTTGCGCTATATGCACCGTAGAACAGACATCCAGCCACGCTGTGCACAAATACGCGCGCGTTGGCAGTGCCGAAGCCCAACGCCCACAGGCAGTGAAACGCCACCGGGATCGTGAGCACGAACGCGGCACTGCCGCTCCAACGGTGCGCCACCGCCACCCACTGGGAAGCCGGCCCCACGACCGGCAGTCGCCCCCACATCCACAACGCAGTAACGAGCTGTACCACGAGCAGCGCCACCGCTGCGGTGCTCAGCCACACCTTCATTTGCAGCATGCCTGAGAACCCGAGGGTGAAGAGCGGGCGCCCGCTGGGTGTATGCGCCTTCGCGTAGACACCAAGCGAAACCGCGACCGCCGCGCCGACGAGCAGCATCGCTACAAGAGCTCCCCGCTGTGCTCTTGCAGCCGACGCGTCCCTCCGCACGGCCGACATCACGCATCAGTCTCCTGCCCCGGACCTCGGCCCGCAATTCCCAAACTCGTCCGGGCGTCGCGGCGCGGGCACGCCTCGACACACGGACAACGGACGAGAGATCGGTGGGAGGATGTGAGCCATGACTGCGCGGAGGACGTCGCCGGGGCAGGCGGCTGGGACACACCCGAGCCGCGAGGAGAGCGTCGCGGCGGGCAAGGAGGCCCGGCAAGGTGCGCCGCTCCAAGCGCATCGCGACCTGCCGACCGACGCCTCGCGAGATCCGGTCGGTCTGATCCTCGGCCAGGACAAGTCGCGGGTGCCCGAGCTTGTGCCGGTACGGCACGGGCGAATGCTCGTTTCTGCGTTCACGTTTTTCCGCGGCGCCGCGTTGCCGATGGCCGCGGACCTGGCCCGCACCGACTCCTCGGGGCTGCGGGTGCAACTCTGCGGCGACGCGCACCTCGCGAACTTCGGCGCATTCGGTTCGCCCGAACGCCGACTGGTCTTCGATGTCAACGACTTCGACGAGACCCTGCCAGGACCGTTCGAGTGGGACGTCAAGCGGCTCGTCGCCAGCATGGCGGTCGCCGGACGCGACAACGGGCTGGCGACCAAACGCCGGCGTACGGTTGCGCTGGCCACCGGCTCGGCATATCGCACGGCGATGCAGCAGTTCGCTGCGATGCCGCTGATGGATGTGTGGTACTCGCGCTTCGACGTCGAGGACGCGATCAACCAGTTCCGGTCCGTCCTGCCGAAGAAGGCACTACGCACCAGCGAAGCGCAGGCGGACAAGGCCCGCACCCGGGACAGCACTCAGGCGGTCGCGAAGCTGACAACGGTTGTGGACGGGCAGCGCCGCATCGTCAGTGATCCGCCGCTGATCGTGCCGATCGAAGAACTCGCCGCCCACCTGGACATCGACCGCGTCTACAAACTCATCCGGGGCCTGACCGATCGCTACGTAAAGACCCTGCCGCCCGACCGCCGTACGCTCGTCGAACGGTTCCGGTTGACTCGGGTCGCCCGCAAGGTCGTCGGCGTGGGCAGTGTCGGCACCGAAGCGTGGATCCTTCTGATGGAACCCGACGACGGCGTGGATCCGCTGCTCTTGCAAGCCAAACAGGCCAACCCTTCCGTGCTCGCCCAGTATCTCGGCGCGAGCGAGTACGCCAACCAAGGCGAGCGGGTCGTCGTCGGGCAGCGGCTGATGCAGGCCGCCAGCGACATCTTCCTCGGCTGGACTCGGTCCGCGCTGCCCGGCCAACACGCCGACGACTACTACGTGCGCCAGCTGCGAGATTGGAAGTACGCCGTCCCGATCGAGCGCTTGGACGACTCGTCGATGGCCACATACGGCCGCATGTGCGGCTGGACGTTGGCCCGCGCCCACGCCCGCACCGGCGACCGGATCGCGATCGCCTCCTATCTCGGCAACTCTGACAAGTTCGATCAGGCCCTCGCCGACTTCGCCGAAACCTACGCCGACCAGACCGAAAAAGATCACGCCGCCCTCGCCGACGCGGTGGCGTCCGGCCGTACCAGCGCCCTTGCCGGCGTCTGAGCCGACTCGCACCGCCGATTACCAGGGAAGACTGCCGTCGGCCTGGAAGTAGCCGCCGGTGGGATCATCGGGGCCGAACTGCGCGATGCGCGCGATCACCGCAGCGCCCTGCTCCACCGTCTGCCGGCCGGTGTTCCAGTTCAGGTCCGTCTTGGTGAAGCCGGGCTCCACCGCGTTGATCTTCATGTGCGGGAATGCCTTCGCGTATTGCACGGTGATCATGTTCACGGCGGCCTTCGATGCCGGATAGGCAACGCCCGGGTACGCGTATGCGGGAGTTTCCGGAGTCGTGACCCGGGTGAGCGACGCTAGCCCGCTGCTGACGTTGACGACGACCGGTGCGGTGGACCGGGAAAGCAGCGGGAGGAACGCGTGCAGGACGCGCACCATGCCGAGGACGTTCGTCTCGAATGTCTGCCGCATCAGGTCGGCCGTCACGTCTCTCGCGCCGATAACGGCGCCGTCGGCACTCATCTCGTCCTGGACGCCGGCATTGTTGACCAGGACATCCAGGCCCCCGTCGGCCTCGACGGTCTTCGCCGCGGCCGCGACGGACGCGTCGTCCGTGACGTCGAGTTGCACGGCCTGTGCCCCTAGCTGCTCGGCGGCCCGGCGCCCGCGGTCGGCGTCCCGGCTGGCGAGGTACACGGTGTGGCCCGCGCCGATGAGTACGCGGGCGGTCGCAAATCCGAGGCCCCGGTTTGCTCCAGTGATCAAGGTGACTGTCACCCCTCGACGGTAGGATTTAGAGCGTGCTCGAAGTCAAGCCGCGGATCGTCTCCGAATCTCAGGCAGGTGTGAGCATTGCCGAGGCTGCCCGCCGCACCGGCGTCAGCGCCCACACCCTGCGGTACTACGAACGCGCCGGCTTGGTCGTCACGACCGTCGATCGCACGTCAGGCGGCCGGCGACGCTACCGCCAGATCGATCTGGACTGGATCCTCGTCTGCACGAGACTGCGGGCCACCGGCATGCCCATCAGGGCCATCCGGCGTTACGCGCAGCTCGTGTCCGCCGGTCGTGGCAATGAAGAGGAGCGACTCGCCCTCTTGGAGGCGCACCGCGCCGAGGTGACCACGAAGCTCGCGGAAATACAGGACAACCTCAAGCTCATCGATCACAAGATCGACGTCTACCGGGGGCGGCTCGCCGCAGGCGACGCCGACCGACTTTGGGCACCGACCGGCTAGCCATCGTTGCCATCGAGACGGGGCCGCAAGCCGATCTGCGTGCGACCCCCGCCCAATCGCGTCACATGTCGACGACCTCGGCGACCTCGACACTCACCCCGTAGGCGAGCCCGGGGCATCCCTTCGCCAGCGTCGCGGCGGATTCCATGCTGTCGGCACTGATCACCATGTATCCCGTCAGGATTTCGGCGCCGGACGCAGCGTCTGCCGCATCGAGCCGCGTCACGTTTCCGACACGGTTGCCACGGTCTGCGATTGCCGGGCCTAGCTGTCCGAACCAGGCGCCCCATGCCTCGAGCGCACCCTCCGGCACGGCGCGGTCGGGGGCGCTCCGGAATGCCAGTACGTAGTTCGTCATCGCAATCTCCTTTGTCGCAGGGCCGGTACCAGTTCCCGGCCGCCGTCTATTCCGACGAGCGACGCGTAGAGAAATCGACAGGCTTCAGACTTACCCAGTGCAGACGCTGATGCGGTCGCCGACGTGGATCTCGCCGTCGTCGAGAATGTCGGCGCGCAGGCCGCCTCGGTGAACCAGCGCGCGAAGCAGCGGGCGTGACGCGTATCCGTCCATCACCCGGCACGGCTCGCACAGCCGCATGCCGCGGCACCGCACCTGGCCGATCATGAACTCGCGTCCGACCAGACCGTTCAGCTCGACACCGCGGGTCACCAGGTTGCGCCGATGCTCGTCCGGCCGCACCGGCGGGTCGAAGGACTCGCACACCTCGGCCTCGATCAAGGTGAGCGCGCTGCCCGGCAGTCCGGACGGGAACGTGCCGGTGCCCAGGACGTGCCGGTCGCCGGCCAGACCCTGCCCTGCGACGGCCCGCACCCTCTGCAGTGATCGCAACGGCTGCCCGGCTGAGGCGGTGATCCAGATCCCGTCCAACGTGCCTGAAGCGGGCGGCATGGTCGCCGTTCGGGGCAGCGCGAGCGCGATGTCGGTCGCGGCGAGGACGAAGCCGTCCTCGATGGCGTCGTTGCTGATGTCGCCGTCGCCGCCCGGATCCCATGCCACGCCGGACGGAACGCCGTACATCACGACGTAGCGAGCCGGCCCGGCGGGCGCGCAGACACGCGCCAACCATGGTCCGGGCCAGGAGAACGTCGTCGGTTCGGCGACTCGGGCGATGCCCAGCCCGCGCCCGCCCAGCCACCGCGAGACCGCCCAGCCCGTCGCCGGGTCGCCGTCGCTGGCTAGCTGCGGGAGTTGCTCGATCGGCATCTCGAGGATCGTCGCAGCGCAAGCGAGAAACGAACGCACCGCAAGCGGCTGCCGCGACCTCGGCAGTGGCACATCCCTCACCGGCGATCACCCCTTCGCGCAAGCCAGCGGCTACCCGATGCTGCCGCACCTGCATTCGGTGCGCCAACCGCCAATGCAACGGGCCCGGCCTGGCGCTCCGGCTACCGGCTTTCGACGGGCCGGAGGATGCGCGCCTGGGGTGCGCCCAGGAGGGCGGGCGCGTTTTCGCGAGAGGCCCACACGTTGGCTTTGAGGAACGCAAGGAAGGCTGCCGCGTCGGCGGCTGTGTCGAAGTCGAGATCCACGACGATGTAGTCCGGATCATCGACCGGCTGCTGCACCGTGTGTCGGCGTACGCCTGCGTTCTCGCGCGCGCTCGCCATGCGGTCGAAGGCCGCGCGCCAGGTGCGGTAGTCGGTGATCGCATGCTCGATATGTAGCGTCGCCATCGTCATTCCTTCCGTCGGATTGGCCAGAGACGCTACGCAGGCTGCTGTTCGCCGCGTATCCCAAGCCTTGGGGATTTCTCGCGGGTAGCGTCAGCGTCTGTGACCCGATCGGCCGTGCCTGCCCGAGTCCGGGAGCGCGTGGTCCGCATCTGCTCCGCTGCCGCCGACGCACGAGAACTGCGGCTTGACCTGCTCCACGAAATCCGCCGGGTGGTCGGCTTCGACGCCTACGCCTGGCTGCTGACCGATCCTGATACCTCGGTCGGTTCGGCGCCGGTGGCCGACGTGCCGTGTCTGCGAGAACTGCCCCGACTGATTCTGCTGAAATACCTCACGGCGCTGAACCGCTGGACCGTGCTGCGCCGGCCTGTCGCGCTCGCCGAGACGGCCGGCGGCGACGTGTCGCGCAGTCTGGTATGGCGCGAGTTGCTCAGCCGCTACGACGTGACCGACATCGCGTCGTCGGCGTATCGGGACAGGTACGGCTGCTTGGGGTTCCCGGACCTGTGGCGCACCGGTGGGCACTTCAGCGCACGTGACACGGCGTTCCTGGCAGACGTTATGGCGCCGGTGACTGCGGCGTTGCGTCGTACCCAAGCGCACACGTTCGTTGCCGCGCCGGAACCGACGCCGCCCGGCCCGGTCGTGTTGCTGCTCTCCCCCGACCTCGACGTGCAGGCCCAGACTCCCGAAACGCACGACTACCTACGGATTCTCCTGCCGTCGGACGATGACCGCTCCCCGGTTCCCGCGAGCGTGTACAACGTCGCTGCGCAACTGCGAGCCGCCGAGGTTGGTGTCGACGCCAATCCGCCGCGGGCGCGTGTCCACCTGTCGAGTGGCCGCTGGCTGACCCTTCGCGCGGCGCGCATCGGCGAATCCCGCGCTGTGAGCGAGCGGGACATTGCCGTCAGCATCGAACAGAGCTCGCCCAGCGAGCGAGTCGGGATGTTCGCCCGCGCATACGGGCTGAGCCGGCGTGAGAGCGAGCTGCTCG
>Ga0126373_10000553_pt1 | contig 24883 bp, 25 predicted proteins | sample PanSoiMetPlot_11_FD_92545 | JGI IMG/M metagenome (GOLD analysis project Ga0126373, IMG submission 92545) | Tropical forest soil microbial communities from Panama - MetaG Plot_11 | ecosystem: Environmental > Terrestrial > Soil > Tropical forest > Bulk soil | place: Panama | collected 2016-02-17 | reverse complement strand
TAGACAGCTCGGGACAAATCCATTTCCTCACTCCATTCAATGTATTTGCTCCCTTAACTTGCTGTCTCATTTTTGGGGTCCACTCCACCCAGCCAACGAAATCTCAGAAATTCAGGCTTTCTGACGCCGTGCCGAGCGATCGGAATAGCTACGCGACAAGTGTGCGTACACGCACGAGAAAGGAGGATCTGTATCGATCGGTAGCACGAGATAGCAATACGTAGCGAAGTGAAACAACATTCCAGTATCCGGGACGCGCTGGAACGGTTTTTGGAACAGTCCGAGGGCGCTCGTCACCATGGCGAGTACCGCGGTTGAATTCAAAGGAGAATTTTGTGAGCTTCGATAACATTTCTAATCCCGAGTCTCTTACTAACGAAACCGCCCCCGCGGAGCAGCCAGCGGAGGCCCCCGGTACACAACCTGAGCCGGTGCAACCCATGCAGGAAACTGCAACGGCCAAGCAGGAAGCTCCAGCCGAAAAACTAGGTCAAATAGCCAAGGAGTGGGAGGCTTGGGCGAGCAGTTGGATAGGACAAGCCACCCCAACACTTCCTCTTCCGGGACTCTCTATCGCCCAGACTAAATGCTTCTATCGGCTACGACAAGGTGCAGCCACATCACCATCGCACATTGACGTTTCTATTAATGCTGACGGTGATATGTTCGGCCGCGAAAGCAACGGCGAGATGCGTGATTGGGGCAGCATCCACGATGAGCGCAACGTCTTCAACAAAATTGCCTCTTGGTACGACCCTCACCCTAACAGACGCGAACAATATGTAGCAATAATGTCCGAGATATTCCCTCGGAGCACGAAGCTAGGCTTTTTGTTTCCCCGAAAGGGAGGCAAATAACATGGCCATTCCTCTGCCCCCGCACGGCCCACTCATGAATTACGACTGGCGAAGAGCCGCCCCTAGAGGACCGGAACTAGAAACCGAGTTCATCACGGGCTCGGCTGGTACCGGAAAGACGTACGAGGTTCAGCGGCGTAAGGTTGCTGATCCTGAGGGTGTAGTGCTCTCGGCCACCACAGGCATCGCTGGTGTCAACCTTGGGCCGGATGTGAAGACGATCAATTCGTTATTAAGGTTCTACAATTACCGTTCCCTTGCAGATGCTCACGCCAGCGGCAGACTTCAACGCGGAATTCGCAAGCTCGTCGATAGCGGAATGCGAGAACTGGTAATCGATGAGATCTCCATGTTTTCAGCGCTGCATTTGGACGTACTTTACAACGCCTTCCGCGAAGTCTCTTTGGAACGTCCAGGGATCAAAGTGACGATCGCCGGTGATTTCGCTCAGCTTCGGCCTATCCCCGATCGAGAATCGCCGGGGACGGAGCGATATGCGTTCGACGCGGAGTGCTGGCGACCGCACTTTTCCGAGAACTCGATGCGCCTTACAAGAATCTGGCGACAGGAGAACGAAGAGTATCTTGGTGCTCTGCACGCCGCTCGTCGAGGTGCGGGCGATGAGGCCCTTGCGCATCTGCAAAGCGCGGGTGTACGTTTTGAGCCGCGTTTGAGTGATGAATTCGAAGGCACCACGCTGATCGCGATTAACGAAGAGGTGGATGATTACAACCTCCGGCGGCTACGGCTATTTCCGGGGGACAATGCCCGCGTCCCGGTAGCCAGATCCACCCGTTGGACGCTGGATGGTCGCGAACAGGAGTGGTCATCAATTCCCAATCCGTTCCTATTCAAAGCCGGTGCGTATGTGATGCTCCTCTCGAATAGCGCCGGTTGGGTCAACGGTGACTGCGGGACAGTTGTCCGCGGGACAATAGCTGGCACCGAAGACGACTACCTTGGCGTACGACTCAAACGAAACAACAACGAAGTGCGAGTCCAGAAGATCATCCGCGAGCGCACGACTCGGTCAAGGCCGACCGTACCGGATGCGGACATCCTCGTGTTCCGGACCCGAGCCGATTACGACGCAAGGGTGCGCGAGAATGGCGGGGAACCTCTTCGCCAAGTCGTGATGTTGCAGGAGCCACACCCTGAATGGATCACTGGGTGGATCAGGTACTTCCCGCTACGTCTCGCATATGCCACCACGGTGCACAAGAGTCAGGGTCTATCGCTCGATGCCATACAGCTCGATCTTAGATCCAACTTCCTCGCCAGCCCCGCGATGATGTACGTCGCGCTGAGTCGATGCAGAACGCCCGAAGGCCTCGTGCTGGTGGGCACGCCGGATCAAGTCGTGGCTAAAACCTGCATCGATCCGCGAGTAACGGAGTGGTTGTAGCCGTGAAGGTCTGCTAGACCTTTCACATCGCCATTGGGCAGTTCCGCCGGGACCGACCCCAACGTTCCCGTATCGTCGAGCTAGCCCGCGTCCCTGGCGTGGTGACTGTCCACGCCGCTCGCCACGCTAGGGATTTCACAAACAGCGTTCCCGAGGAGTTCCTCAGTGAGGCCAACGGGAAGCGTGTGTAAGCACGAGAAAGGAGAGTGTATCGATCGATAGCACTGCATATCGCTCACGCCCGGGAAGGCACCTCACCGTCCGCCGCAGCGCTTCGGCGCTCAACCGTTTTGTAGTCGACTACTTCCACACGCTCCAAGTGGCATAGACATGCGCCCGGCGCGCTGGAAGAGAAAGGAGGTGAAATCATGGACAACGAAAAGGCTAGTCCCAATTCCGAGGGTTGGATGATGCGAGCAATCGCACCGGGCAAAGGCGTGTATACCGCGCCGATGATCCCGATTGAGGACGAGGACGGCAACCGCTACCTGATGGTAGAGGGACCGCTCACGTTCACGCCCGACCCGAACGCGAAGTAGCTCGTCGAGGGTGGAACGGGCGGCCGTCAATAACCGAAGTTCCACCCTCCCCTTCGGGAGTTCGGCGACGTAAAGTCCGCCGGTGCTGACACGTACTATTTGCAGAACCGCAGCGATCGGCTATCATGCTGCGGTGCGAGGACTAGAGCAAAAGCTCAATTTAAGAAAGGACAGTAATGGGAATCTACAAGCGCGGTGATGTTTACTGGTACCGCTTCAACTGGTACGGGGAGCAGATCCGCGAATCCACGAAGCAAAGCAACAAACGGGTGGCCGAGCAGATTGAAGCCGCACATCGTACGCGGTTGGCAAAGGGTGAGGTGGGCATCCGTGATCGACGCACAACACCAACGCTAACGCAGTTTGCCCAGGTAGATTTCCTACCTTTCGTCCGGTCCACGTTCGAGGCGGCACCCAAAACACTCGCGTATTACAAGAACGGCGTGCAGCATCTCACCGGGTTTGACGGCCTCGCAACGACCCCGCTGGATGCCATAACAACCAACAAAATTGCTGCGTACGCTGCGAAACGTCGTGAAGACGGTACGCAAGTTGCCACCGTCAACCGTGAGCTTCAGGTTCTTCGGCGCATGTTCGCGTTGGCCGTGGACTGCGGCAAGGTTACCAAACCCCTACCACGAGTGCGAATGTTGCCCGGTGAGCGGCATCGTGAACGAGTTCTCATAACCGACGAAGAAACCGCGTACTTCGAGGCTTCAAACAACATAGGGAATGAGACCATTGCCGCTTACGAACGTGCGCTGAAGGGGATTCGCGCTACGAAGCGTGGCGAGGAGCCGATCAAACCCAAGGACCCCCTACCTACTTAGGGACATCGCCACAATCCTCATCGAATGTGCTCTACGGCCTGAGGAGGCGTACCGTCTGCGATGGGAGCAGGTCCGTGACGGATCGCTGTGGATCTCCCGGTGGAGTAATTCGGGTAGTTCGACGAGCGGCAAGACGGACAACGCTCGTCGCGTAATCCCGATCACGCAACGTGTTTCGGCGGTGCTGGAAATGCGTAAGGACATGGACAGTTCGGGATGGGTTTTCCCTGCGGCTACGAAATCCGGCCATGTGGAACAATCGACGATCAAGAAACAGCACACCAGAGCTTGCAAGCTCGCTGGGGTGGAACACTTCGTTCCGTATACACTACGCCAGACCTGCCTCACCCGATGGTCCGAGTACATGGACCCGTACACGCTTGCGTATCTCGCTGGTCATTCAGACTTCGCTGCCACGCGAAGGTATGTCCATCCTCGTCGGGAAGCCGTTCTTGCGGCCATCGAGCGTATGGAAGCACAGCGTGCAAAGGGAACTCCTAGCACAATTCGAGCACAGTCCCAACGAAAGCCTGCTTGAGCATCAAGCAAGATTTCCGTGTAAACGATTGTTCTTCTGAGAATTAGATGGTGCGCCCGGAGTGATTCGAACACCCGACCTTCTGGTTCGTAGCCAGACGCTCTATCCAACTGAGCTACGGGCGCTAAAAGACCTACGCATTATAGTTCAGGCCGTGTGACCTGCTTCGGCGTCCTGCTGTCGCTCACAGATATGATTCCGTTGTGTCGCGGGCAGTCCCTTGTCTCCACATTCTAACATTGCACGCGCTTGGATGCACTCTAGCGCGTACTGCGAATGGCCACTGCTTTTTCCTTGTGAGCATCGCTAGTGGCGAGGTAGAGACCATTCAGTGAGTAACGATCCTGAATGCACGCCGCTCGCCACAGGCCTGTTTAGCGTGTCGATTCCTGGCCACAAAAATTGAGTCTGTCAGCATGGGTCGGCATCCCTACTTCGCGTTTTGATGAAGGTCAAGATTTCTTGCGCACCTTGCTAAGGCTGTACTGGTCGAGTGCGCAGTCGGGCGTATGAGTGATCTTTCGAAAGAAGTGGACTGTCTATATGTCGCGAAATTACTACCTGAGTCTAATCCTTCTCTGCGCTCCATTGTGTCGCGCGCAGGTGGACGTAAATGGGGAACTTGAAACCCTCGTGCCGGCCGGAACCTTGCTGCACTGCACCGTCGACGAGCCGAATTTCTCTTCTCAAACGGCACAGGTCGGTGATCCAGTTCTCTGCCACCTCAACTCCGTTGAAATGTTCGGGAGGCCAGTGATTCCCCGCGGCGCCCTCCTGTCAGGCCGGTTGGAAGAATACCGTGACCCGGGACATTTCTGGGGAAAGGGTTGGCTGCAATTGGAATTTACCGGCCTGACGCTACCCACGGGGAGCTTCCCACTCAATGCGAAAATCATATCTGCGACACGCTATAAAGTGGACAGGGAAGGAAAAATCAAAGGCCGCGGTCATCCCACCCGAGATGCGATCGAGTGGTCGATCCCTGTTCTGTGGCCGTATAAGGTGTTGACGCTGCCGGCTCGCGGTCCGAGGCCGGCCCTCAAAGGCGAGACGCGCCTCGGACTGCGCCTGATGGAGGACGTATACATTCCGGCCTCCAAATCGCGCGGGTTCAGTTCGAGATCATCGACCTCATTACCCAACAGGGATTATAGAATCCCCAGTTTTGCAACCGGAGCCGGAAATGTGTCGGCCGAGAAGAAGAATGTACTTACGCAGCAGCCAACACCCTCAGCGATCGTTGAGCAAACTCAAGATTCCTCGTTATTTCAACAAGGTGCAAGGCGCGTGCGACTCGATTCTCCCCGTATGTGGCGTTAGCATTCGTTCCGTGCGTGACACGGAGGCTGGCTGCATGGCTTAACGACATGGCCAGCGATGTGCTGCGGGTCGGCGAAGCTCCCGAGATGGCGCCGCGATTTCCCGCCTGCGTCGAGCACGATCCACTCGGGTCAAGGACGAGCACAAGGTGACAGCCGCAAAGGTGCTCGCGTGGCTGGAGGGCGGTGCAAAGAGTCCGAGCGAGGAAAATTATAGATCTCCCGCACTCCAACGCACTCTAAATTTCTGACGGATCAAGAATCGATAGGGAGAACTCTATGCTTCATGTTCAACAAGGCCAATGCGGCTTGTGCTCTCATTACGGTAACGGCCGTCCAGATTCTCGTGTGGTGCAAATTCGATCCTCCCATGAGGCGAAGGAAGACCTTACGGAAGCTTGCGGTCATCCTAAACATGCCCCTCTTCATTTGAAGGTAACTGCCGTCAGCCGATGTGACGGTTTTGAGCCAGCGAAGGCATAGTTCCCGCTTCCAACAGCAGCGCGCAATTGCCGCTGTGCAAGATGCCTAACGTGGATACCCGACAACACGGCGGTTCCCCACCCGGCAATCCGGACATTCCCGAACCCTCCCTCGCGGAACATGCCCGCACGCTCGTATCGATAGGCCGGATCGGAAGCTTGTCTACGCACTCCCGAAAATTTCCGGGATTCCCCTTTGGCTCAATGATGCCGTATGTTGCAGACGAACTTGGTCGGTTGGTCTTTTTCATTAGCAGCATGGCGATGCACACGCAAAACCTCCTGCAGGATCAGCGCGGCAGCCTGCTCATCTGTCAGCCGTACGTTTCCGGTGATCCTCTGGCCGCCGCTCGGATGACCGTTCTGGGCAATATTGGCGAAGCGCCCGCGGACGAAGTGAAGGAACTGTATCTTTCGCGCCACGAGAATGCGAAGGTCTGGCAGGATTATACAGACTTTGCTTATTACCGGATGCAGGCCACAGGTGTGTATTTCATTGGCGGCTTCGGCGTGATGGGGTGGATCTCGGCAGAAGACTACGAGAAGGCAAGACCAGATCCGCTGGCTGAGGCCGCTCGAGGAATCATTCAGCACATGAACTCCGATCACGCCGATGCTCTCCGTTTGCTGGCGCAGCGTTTTGCTGGAGAAAGCGCGGACGAGGCTAGCATGACCGCCGTTGATCGGCTCGGGTTTCAGCTCCAACTTAAATCAGGCGATGGAATCTACGGCCGCCGAGTAGCTTTCTTACGAGAACTGAAAAAGCCTGCCGATGCCCGCGCTATGTTCAAAGAGATGATCGGGCTGGCGCGTCCAAGTGGCCAAAGTTCAGCATAGGCCAACTCGCGCATCACGCTGGAACTCTTGACCGTTATCAAATGTTAGTTCGGAGCGTGCTATATCTCTTTGCATGGCTCTGCGCGCTGGTGTTTACATCGCGCCTACAAACCGGTTGTACATCGAACGCACTGTTTGGTTGATAGCCGGCATCGCATTGTCGATCAGCACCGCGCCGGCACCGCTCGTGCAGCCGCTGTGGATTCTCGGAGTCGTCGTTACGGGACTCGTCTCTATTCAAGTCGGGATTACGGGCTTCTGCCCGGTTGGAAATGTTCTGCAATGGTTCGGCTTTACACCGATGCTCGGTGATCGGACGCCGCGCCGCTGGAGCCTCTATCGCACGCAAACGTATAAGTGGTATCTGGAGCGGCGGATTTATGTCGCCCTCGGAATCAACATCTCGGTTCCATCTTGGTGCTCATGCAGAGTCAATGGTGGGCATCCTTCACGCTTTTCGTCGGCGGAGCGATGGTGTGGTTTGCCGCCACTGGTTATTGCGTGATGGCCAATTTCCTGTACTGGCTTGGCGCCGAGCCGCGGTTGAATCCGCAAACGGCGCCTCCGCGCGATGCGAGGAGTGTGGCTTGTCGAAGGTCTGCGTGGGCGGTCACCAGCATTCGCGCGCCCAACAGGCCGCCATGCTGAAGCCTTCCGCGCCGACGACGCTAGTGAACTTGTCCTAGGATTCGACCGTCCCGATCCAAACGCAAACGGCGGCCGCGCCACTCGACTGTCTTGCCGAATAGTCCGGCCGCCCACACAGCCACTCCCCACAAATCACGCAGCGGAATCGCGTAGAAGTAATTCAAGACATCGGCACTGCGCAAGACAAACCAACCGCTGGCGATCGCCATGGCGAGCCGGATCATGAGCAAGGCGAGCGCGGTCCACCATAGCCCGCAGCAGGCCACGGCGATGGCCCACACGGTTGCAAACGTGATCGGCAACCCCGCGTATCCACCGCCGCGCGATAAGCGAATCGTCCGGGCCCATCGTAATTGATGCTGCCAGGCCCCGCGCCAGGAACCGGCATGCATGCGCGTGCTGACCACAACGTGCGACACCAGGTTCTTGCGTCCGAGCTGATGCAAGCGCCGGCCGAGTTGGTAGTCGTCGGCCAGGTAATCGGCGATCGCAGCAAAGCTGCCGATTGCATGCAGATCGTTTGTGCGAAACGCGAGTGTCGAGCCGAGGCCAAATTCGGAGACGCCGAACAACGGCGCGACCAGTATGCTAGGCGCGAAGTCGGTTGCGATCGCAAGCGCCTCGAACCGGCTGGGCCAGTCGTGCGCCTCCGCGCGATACAGGCAAGTCACAATCCCGATGTTGGGGTCTAGAAGCGGCGCGGTGACCTCCTTGAGGTACCCCGGAGGGACGGAAATATCGCTGTCATTCACGATCAACGCAGGGTAGCGAGCCTCCTGCGTGAGATCCATCAGGACACCAACCTTGCGATTCGGCGTCACGGTTGGACAAATCATCAGGCGAATCGAGACTCCGGGAAACTCGGCAATCAGGCGCTCGATTTCCGCGCGCGCGGGATCGCCGGGATTCGCGATGCCAAACAGAATCTCGAAGTTTTCGAACTGCTGAACCGCGTGCGAGCGAATGGTGTCATAAAATCCCGGATCGACGCCGTAGACGGGCTTCAGAATCGAGACGCCCGCGACCGAGCCATCGGACGAACGTATCCGGCGATGCGATAGCACCGCGATGATAGCAAGAACCTGATACGCTGCAGCCGCGTAAGCGAGGGCCAGGAGGATCCAGATCACATTGCGAGCAGCGCGACTCCGCAGGCCACCGAAAAGACGCCCGCCCAACGCAGAGCGCTGACCGACTCGCGGAGCAGCAGACTCGCGAGCATGGTTTCGAGGACTACGCTTGCAGCCGTTACCGGTACGGCGAAGCTCAAGTCAGCCATCGAAAGCAACTTCATAAATGCGAAGAACGAAATCGCCATCAGGAAAACCGCCAGCACGAGCGGCCACCGGCGCGCAAGACTTGCCAGCACGCCATGCCAGCGGTCCGGACGCAGCTCCTCAGCCGTCACGGCGTTGCGCTTCATTTCGAAGCTTTGCAGCAAATCACCGAGCGCGGTCGTGCCGACGATGATCCCGACCATGGCCCACTTCATGGCACGGGCTCCGAGCCGGTTTGCGCTGTCGTATTCGCCGCCGTCATTCCGACCAAAACGATTCCGATCACGATTGCGGCTGTTCCCGCCCATCGTTGCCAGGAAATTTCCTCGCCGAAAAAGAATTTGCCACCGAGCGCGTTAAGAACATAGCCGAGCGAGGTAACCGGCAGCACGTAGCTGAGATCCGCCCAACCCAGCAGCGTCATGCGCGAGAGCAGCCAGAAGATTAGCAATGCCGTGCCCAGCATCACCCAGGGGCTGAAGATCAACCTGATGTACGGCAGCGGCGACAAGCCGAGATCCGTGTTCTGGTGTTTCATCCCCCAGGACATCGCCAGGTTTCCCGCCACGTTGGTGACGACAACAAAGACCGCGAGCAGTTTGACTCTCGCATCAACGCGCAGCGCCGTTGAATGTTCAGGCATGACTGCGATCTCCGGCACCTAAGATGCGCTGACAGCGCTCGCGGATTCTTTGTTCTCTTTGATGAACTTCTTGCGCTGCGAACTCACGAACAAGAACTCGCGAGCTTCTTTGTAGAGCCGAGGCAAATCATTATTCATGAACGCGCTTTTCACAACACGCCATGCGGCTTTCGGGCGGAAATAGTATTCGGAATAGAACTTATCCACCCACTCGAGCAACTCGGCGCGATCAAATCCCGGATAGACAACGTTGGGAAGTTGGTGGCCGCCTTCATCGGCCATGCCCTCGATAGAGACAAGGCCGTTGGTTTTGGCATGCTCGTAGAATTCGGTGCCCGGGAAAGCGTGGCCGAGCGACACTTGGATCGTTTCGACGTCGAGTTTTTTGGCGAACTCGATACTCTTACGCAAAGTCTCGCGCGTCTCACCGGGAAGCCCGACGATGAAATCACCATGGATGACCAACCCGAGCTTGTGGCAGTTCTCGGTGAAGCGCACGGCCATGTCGATGGTTGCGCCTTTCTTTATGTTGCGCAGGATCTGCTCGTCGCCCGATTCGTAACCGACGATCAGCAGCCGGCAACCGGCGTCCTTCATGGCCTTCAGCGTGTCGTAGTCAGTCGTGACGCGCGACGTGCAACTCCAGGTGAAATTCAGCTTGCCGAGTTTCTGCGATAGCTCGATAGCACGCGCTTTGCGGTAGTTGAACGTGTCGTCGTCGAAGAAGATTTCTTTAAGGCCGGGGAAGTTCTCGAGTGCCCACTTACACTCGGCGGCGACATCGTCGGACGAGCGCAGCCTCCAGCGATGACCAGAGTGTGTCTGCGGCCATAAGCAGAACGTGCACATCGCCGGACAGCCGCGGGTGGTGTAGAAGGAGATGTACGGATTCAACAGGAACGGCACGTTGTAGCGGCGAAAATCCATGTCGCGCTTGTAGACTTTCGTCACCCACGGCAGCTCGTCGAGATTTTCAATGACGCCGCCCTCGGGATTGTGCACGATCTCGCCGTCTTTCCAATAGCTGACACCGGGAAGTTCGGACAAGGGCGTACCCTTGGCGTAATTGGCGATCTGGTAATCGAATTCGCGGCGCACGAGGAAATCAATGGCGCGCGAAGCCCTGAGCGTCTTCTCCGGCTCAACGGTGACGGGAGGGCCGACGAATGCCACTTTCAACTTAGGATTGGCATCCTTCATCATCTCCGTCATCTTCACATCTACATTGAATCCGGGACTGGATGTGAAGAGCACGAGCAGCTCGAAATCGTTCGCCATCGCAACCGTCTCTTTGATTCCGATCTTGTGCGGCGGCGCATCAACTAGCTTGCTGTCTTCGAGTAAGCCCGCCGGATAGGCGAGCCAAACCGGATACCAGTAGGATTCGATCTCCCGGGAAGCAGGCCAGCGCGAACCCGCGCCTCCATCGAAACCCTCGAAGGATGGGGGATTCAGGAATAAAGTTCTCATTTACCCTTTCGCGTCGTTTGAAGAATCAACTTCGCACACAACAACTCCCGTGCGTCTTTCGTCAGTGTATCAATGTTCGATGAAAGCGCAAAGGGTTCGGCCCGCACTGCTAAACGTGTCAGCAACAGCTTCGCGCCGCGGTAACAACCGCTAAGAATCAATTACTGCTGATCAGTGGCGGCGGCAACGGTGTCTTCTTCGCCGTCCTTCGAGTAACGAAGATAGTTGATGTTCAACTGAACCGGGCCGATGAAGCGGACGTCGGCTTTGCTTTCCATGCGTTGGGGCACGGGTACGCCATCCTGGAATGCATACTCGCGGACGAACTGCATTTTCTTTAAGAACACGGACGGTGTCTTCACGAAAGAGCCGGACTCGCGCACAGGCATGTATGTTTCTGCGTCGAGCCAGAGCTCGCCTTTGAACAAGCCCACCTTCTTCTCACGCGGAGTCACGCGGAGAACGTACGTTTGGCGGCCGTGAAAATCCTCGGTGCCCTTGTACTTGAACTTGTAGTGGTCTGGTGTGATGGAGACGCTGGAACCGTTCTGGGCGGCGTCCACTTCGGCTTTCAGGTACTTGGCTATAACTTCCGTCTTCACCGTGTTATCACCGGTGAAACCCAGCACGTGAAAAGTGATCTTGCCGAGCTTGGTTATATTTTTGAGAGCGTGCAGCTTACCTTGCTTCTGTAGATTGGGTACAGAAGCATCGATGTCCATCTCAACGGTGCTGCCATGAGAGGTATCTTGCAGGGCCTGCGTCGCCCCGAGGTAATGGCTGACGATTTCTTCTTCGGGAACTGGAGGACGGGACGGGTTCGGATCAGCAAGTACACTGACACTACACACTACAGCCAGCAAAGATGGAACGAGTATTCTCAAACCACTCCCTCGACGAGCATGAACCTCATCGGCGTATTTTTCCAGTGTACCAGTACTCGGCGACAATTACAATCCTTTCATGGAACAACGATGAAGTGACGTTCACTTAGACGAAACCAACCCAAAGTTGTAGACGAAACGAACCCAAAGTTGGATGCAGTAAGAATTCTGTGTTGAAAACAATAGACTTGGCCCTATCGGACTGCCTTCAGCTCGGCATCGATCGCGGCGGCGACGTCCTCGACCGGGAAGGTTTCGATAAATGGCTTGCCATTCACTAGTACGGTTGGCGTATGAGCGATTCCCCGGGCGGTACCATCTTCGATGTCCTTTTGGACATCGGCGGCTAGCCGTTCGTCAGACAATGCGGCAACCGTCTTGTCAGGACTGACGCCGTGGTCTTTGGCGAAGCGACCTAGGTCTTCATTGAAATTTTCGGCGGTGATGGCCGCCTGATGGCCCATCGTGTACTTCCGATACTCTAGGCCGAGTCCTGGGCGCGTTTCATCGAAGAACCGGGCCGCAATGGCCGCCTTACGCGCCCATGCGTGCTTCGCAAGCGGGAAATCGCGATGCTCGAACCGTACTGTCGCGGCGTATCGCGGCAGCAGTTGGGTGTCCAGCATGCGGCGGAAGTCGGCGCAGTCGGGACACTGGAGGTCCTCATAAATCAGGACTCGTACCGGACTCTGTGCCGCTCCCTCGATCAAATGTCTTTCGGCGGCCATCACAGGCCAGGCTGTAGCAACCGCCAGGGCGAAACCAGCGCTCCCGAGCGCGAGGCGGATCAAAGTTGGACCGGCTGCTGGAAGGTGAACGTCAAACGTGTCTCAGGCGGAATCTTGACCACCTGGCCTTTGGTGACTACCTCGGCGGTGCCGCCGACCGCAGCGCCGGATGCTGCCCCGATAGCTGCTCCTTTGCCACCGCCCGCCAGCGCGCCGATGATTGCGCCGAGCGCAGTGGTGCCACCCACTACCTTGGCAGTGCGTGCGCCGCGCGAACTGCTCTCCTTGGTGACGTCGTTGGTGGTCGCGTCGATCATACGGCCGTTGACCATCACCTGCATCAGGGCGAGAGTCAGAACAGTGCGTCCTTCCAACTTGCCTGAGTCCTTGTCTTCGACCAACTTCAAAGTGGCGTCAGCGCCGCGAGAAATCACCGTCTGACCATTGATCTGGACGGGCTCATCCACGCTGGCGCGAAAAGTTTCGCCAAGCCGCGTTCGTTCGGAATCCACTCGATCGATCAAGCGCACGGTGATCGATGTCCCGGCAGGGATCTGAAGACCAGCCGTGGCATCGGGCGGAGGCTGAGTCGATTGGCGAGCGAAGCCGGATCGATCGTCGCGAGAATAGTCGCGTTGCTGTGTATCGCGAGAGTAGTCGCGTAGCGGCGGTGCATCCTGCGAGCTCAACCGGTCTCCGACGCGGAAGCGCAGGTTTTCCACTTCGTCGATTGAATAGCTATCGACGCGGTCGCCTACCGCGAACCTGACGTGACGGGCGTCGCCGCCCACGTAATCCCCATTCAAGACCTGCCCGTTGCGGAGCGTAAGCGTGTCCGCGAAACCGAATGCGGAAACAACGAGAGCCACAACACTCAAACGACGTAGCATGAGAACTCCTTTTGCAATAGCTTAACACCCGTTTGTCTAGTTAGATTCGCGCAGCAGGTTTTGCGTTACAAATCGTAAACAAAGGGCGCTCTATCGGGTCATCTTCTGCCGAACTCCATTCAGCAGGCTCGCGGCCAGCTTGCGGCCCCGGTCGAGAGCGTCCTCGTAGGCATCGCGGCGTTCCTGGCGTGTATAGCCCGCGCCGGTGCGGTAAAAACGCTCGAGCGATAAGCCGACCACGCGGGTTCCTGCGTAAGCGATAGCTGCCTTGGGAATCAGGCCGCCCCCCAACGGGATTTTTCCGACCAGCTCACGCGCAAGCGACCGCCATCCGAGTGCACCCAGGGCGATGGATGCGATCTCGCCGCGCTGTTGACGATAGCCAAACTCCCGGTCGCCCGCGGCGGCAAGTAAGAACGCCATACGGATCTGATTGGCCGTGAGCACTGCAGTGTCGGAGGCGAACTCGCCGACGGCCCAAGGGAGCGATACGAGCGGGATGATGTCGGGAACGGCGCTCGCCAGGGCAAACACGGCGTTCTGCTTGCAGATTTTTTTGATGATGCGGCGCGACACTTCTTCGCGGAACGGGAGGAAGTGTATAGCGAGCGGAATGGCGAGATCCGGACGCCGGCCCAGAACATCATGGACGAGCCGCACTGGCTCATGGGGGCGGAAAGCGAAAACATCTTTCGGCGCCAAATGCGTGTCGGCGGGCGAATCTTCGGAGTAGATTTCAAGGTCGTTGCTGCCGGCGGGCGCGAATCCGTGGGAGGCACGCAACAAGCGTTGTTCCACGTCGGCACGCTTTAAAGGAGACAACTCAGGAGGGGCGAGGAAATCCTCCATCTGCCGGTAAGCCTGGTCCGTGTGCGCGTAGAGGACTAGCCGCAGAGGGCGATCGGTGTGGCGCTGAATCTCATCGGGATTTAGATTTGCGATGGCTTCTTTTATACTTCGGAAAACCTGGATGGACATCGTAAGGCTCAGGAGCGCGATACGACTTTCAGCTCCTTCCGCCATTGTAAGCCCACGCCGACTCGTTCGACTGGAATGGAGGGTGAAAAGAAAACGGAGAATGCGTTCGTTGGAGGGATGGATGTCGAGCGCGGGCGAGAGCGAGAAGCAGGCGCGGCGGCGCGCTGTTCAATTCGATTCCCTGAAAATAACCACGAGCGTTGCACTCCGCGCGATCGACATGCCACTTGACGCGCATCCAGTAGTCGAGGGCTTGCGGAGGCAGATGGATGTCTTGAGAAGCTTTCAATTCGATCACCGAAAGGCCGCCGGCGCGGTCGACCGCGAGCAGGTCAAGCATCCCGCGATCGATGGTGGCAAACGATGGGACGTGGCCGTAGATGGGCTCGGGCAGGAGTTGGGCGTCGACTTCCTCGATCTGCGCGCGGACTTGGGATTCGAGCCAAGCTTCCGGGTTGGCGAGATAAAGGGGGGTCCGACGGTCGGCTGCCTCTGCGGAGTGAAGATCGGCGCTCTGCTGAGCCAATGCTACAATTTCGCCGAGATGATTCGGACGCGCGACGCGCTTTCGATGGACTCCGAACAAAAGCTCGGTGGCGGTGGTGCGAGCGAACTCGAGACCGTTTACGCGGAGGCCGAGGTCACCGTCCGATAACGTGACGGCTGCAACGTCCGGCGTTTCGAGGATCGCGTTGATGGCGTCATAGAGAGCAGTGGGGATGCTGCGCCGGCACGGTTGGAGGCTTGTGTCGAGATTGCCATAGTCTTTCAGGTCGGCTTGCGCATCGTAGCCTTGGTCATCGTAGATGAACACCGCCTACTGCGCGGCGTGCGGATTGAGAAATGGCAGGCGCAGGCAGGTGAGCTTTCCCTGGCCGGCGGGAAGATAAAATCATCAGGCCGTGAATCGCCAGGCCCGGTTCCCTGCCCCGTAGTTAATCGAGCCAGATGAGGCCGAAGGTCAGCGCGCGTTCGGAGTGAAATGGATCCGACGAAGCGCCGATGGCTTGCCCAGCACTGGCTGCCTTTGCGAAGCAACGCGCGAGGGTAGGCCGGGGAGAGGCTAGGCTCGAGGTCCGGCTCGGTGGTCAGCCCGGGATTATGATGCGTCGGGAACTGGCGGCGGAGGAAAAGACGGAATTGCTCGCGGAATTCCAGGCGTTCGCTTTTGAGTGTGGCGTCTTGACCGGAGGGGCGGCGAAGGTCGACCAGGCTCAATGTGCCGGGACGTTTGCCGAAGTGCCCTATGGAGAGCACAAGCTTTCCGCGGCTCTCTTCATCGATCCCTGTGATGCGGCGAACGAGATTGCGCCGATCGTTCCAGGCTCTGAGACGCAGCGCGCCGTGCGAGGTGTCGAGCGAGAAGTTGTCCCTGGAGATGCGAATCAGCTCTTCACCGGCTCCGGCGAGTGCCGGCTCGGTCCAGGAGGCAATGAAGAGCTCGATGGTTTCGCGGATTTCTGTCATTACTCGGCGAACTGGATTCCTGCCGGTAGCAGTAGGAGGGTTGGAGGCGGAGGCCTGCGTTAACCTATTATCGCTAGTTCACACGACGTTTGTGCTCCGCGAAAAATTAGAACAAGTAGAAGCCAGAATTTGCGACGCCGCGGCGCGCGCGGGACGCCAGCGGTCCGACATCACATTGCTTGCGGTAACCAAGAAATTTCCCGCTTCGGTGATTCGGGAAGCTTACAGTCTGGGGCTGCGCGAGTTCGGCGAAAACTACGTGCAGGAGTTCGATTCGAAACTTGGCGAGTTGGCCGATTGTGTGGAAGCGCGCTATCACCTGATCGGCCATTTGCAGTCGAATAAAGCAAAGAAAGCTGCGACGATTTTCGGCGTAATTCAGACCGTGGATACGCCGAAACTCGCGCAGCGCCTCGAACAGGAACCGCGCGCGCTGGACGTCATGATCGAAATGAAGCTGTCGCCCGAGGAGGCCAAGGCCGGGGCAAGTCCGGACGATTTGCCCGAGCTGATCGATTCGATTCGTGCCTGCCCGCATCTGCGATTGCTAGGCCTAATGACCATGCCGCCATGGTCCGATGATCCAGAACCCTCTCGACCGTACTTCGCGAGGCTGCGGGAATTGGCGGAAAAGCATCGCCTGCCGCAACTATCGATGGGCATGTCGCACGACCTCGAAGTGGCGATCGAGGAAGGGTCGACGATGGTGCGTGTCGGTACTGCGCTGTTCGGCCCGCGGAGAAAAGATTGAAGGTCGGGTTTCATTCGCCGCTGCCTCCCGCGCGAACCGGGGTTGCGGACTATTCGGCCGCGCTGCTGCGCGCGTTGCGCCCACTCGGGCAGGTGGAGGTAAACGCGCGCCAAGCTGACGCTCATTTATACCACCTCGGAAACAACCGGCTGCATGAGGAAATTTACCGGCGCGCGCTGGTGGTTCCGGGGGTGGTGGTGCTGCACGACGCGGTGCTGCATCATTTCCTGTTGGGGACGCTCAGCGAGAACGAGTATGTCGCGGAGTTTGCTTACAACTACGGGGCCTGGAGCGAGGATCAGGCGCGACGGTTGTGGCGAAATCGCGCACGCTCGGCTGCCGACCCGCAGTATTTCCGTTACGCGCTCTTGAAGCGGGTTGTAGAGCGGTCGCGCGCCATGGTGGTCCACAATCCCGGTGCCGCGCAGATGGTTCGCGAACATGTTCCCTCGGCCGTGATCCACGAGATTCCGATGTTGTTCGAGAAGCCGGCCGAGACTCCCGCGCCCTCCGAGCTACTGCGGCTGCGGCAGAAGATGGGAATCGCGTCACGCACTTTCGTTTTCGGCGTCTTCGGACATTTGCGCGAATCGAAGAGACTCGCGGCAGTGTTGCGAGCGTTCGAGCGGGTGCGACGCGCGCTGCCAATAGCGCTATTGGTGGCGGGCGACTTCGGTTCGTCCGATCTCGCACGCGCGGTTGCGCCGTTTCTAAGACCGGATCGCGGCATCTACCACATCGGATTCACTGAAGAACCGGACTTTGCGTTGTACACAGCGGCTGCCGGCGCTTGCATCAATCTGCGTTATCCGGCGGCGGGCGAAACCTCTGCGATTTCCATCCGGTTGATGGGCGCTGGAAAGCCAGTGATTATGACGAGCGGGCTCGAGACGTCGCGATTCCGGGAGACGTCGTGTCTGCGCGTGGACCCTGGTGTGCCAGAAGAGGAGATGCTGGCTGAATACATGCTGCTGCTGGCGAGTTCGCCGTTCGATGCGGAGCGGATCGGCCGATCGGCGGCGGCGTTTATCGGCGAGAACCATGCACCCGGTCGCGTAGCGCGCGCGTACTGGCAGGCGCTGACGGCGTAAGGCAGACGCTTGGTATCATAAGACCTAACCGGGGAATCGCAGTAAACTCCGTGATGAAAACAATTTCAGCGCTGTTATGGGCGGCCGTTATGCTGCATGCGGCGTCTGGTAGCGGGTACCAAAAACTGCTGCACGTGCGCGTGCCGATGCGCGACGGCGTGAAGCTGGACACGAACGTATTCCGCCCTTCGGGGAACTACCGCTTTCCAGTAATTCTGGTCCGCACGCCATATGGAAAAGGCGCGGAGATCCCGCCTGGATATTCTGCATTTCTCAATCACGGCTACACGCTCGTGATGCAAGACGTGCGCGGGCGTTACGCTTCGCAAGGCGTGTTCGACGCGCTCAAGCAGGAAGGTCCGGACGGCTACGACACGCTGAACTGGATCGCGGCGCAGCCCTGGTCGAATGGCAAGATCGGCATGATGGGTGGGTCCTATCTGGGGATCGCGCAGTGGCGCGCGGCGCTGCTGAGCAATCCGCATTTGAAGGCGATCTTTCCGGTGGTGGCGGGCGCGGATGATTATTTCGACCGCTTTTATTCGCCCGGCGGCGCGACCAAGCTGGGGCATCGGTTGTTGTGGTTGTCGTTGAACATGACGGCGCCGGGAGTCGAAACGCCGAGCTTCGATAGTTACGTTTCCCATTTGCCTTTGCGCACTTCCGACCGCGCAGCCACGCGACAGACCGTGAAGTTGTACCAGACAATTCTCGATCACCCGTCGTATGACGCGTTCTGGAAAGAGCAAAGCGTTCTCGCCAATATCGAGCAGGTGCGCGTACCGGTGTTTCAAGTAGGCGGCTGGTACGACAACTACGCCGAAAGCGAGTTGCTGGCGTTCAGCGCGCTGCACAAGACCGCTGGGCCGGATGGCAAGAATCGCATCCTGATCGGCCCGTGGGCGCACAACATGTCGATCCCGTTCGCCGGTATCAATTTCGGCGACGATTCGTCCGCCCCAATTCGCGGATATCAGATCGCGTGGTTCGACCGCTGGTTGAAAAACACGGCTAAAGATACGGCCGACGACGCGAGGCACTACGCACCCGAGGCGTGGCACGCGAAGCTGGCGATCGTGGATGAAGCGCCGGTGAACATCTTCGTGATGGGCGTGAATCGCTGGCGCGATGAAGATGAGTGGCCGCTGGCGCGGACGCGCTACAGACCGCTCTATCTGGCAAGTAACGGTGATGCGAACACGCTCGCCGGCGACGGCAAACTGGAGTGGCGTATGCCGAGGAAATCGGCGGCGGACCATTTTAGTTTCGATCCGCGCGATCCGGTACCGACTCGCGGCGGCGCGGTGTGCTGCGACCCGAAGATCTTTCCATGGGGGCCGATGGATCAGCGCGATGTGGAAAAGCGGCCGGACGTACTGGTCTATACCAGCGAGCCTCTGAAAAAGGATCTGGAAGTCACAGGGCCGATTCATGTCACCTTGTACGCGTCGACTTCGGCCCCGGATACGGACTTCACGGCCAAGCTGGTAGACGTCTTTCCGGACGGAGAAGCGCGCAATCTCACGGACGGGATTCTGCGAGTCCGCTACCGGAATGGCCTCGACAGGCCGCAGCTAGGCAAGCCGAGTGAGATTTATCCGTTGAGCATTGACGCGGGCGTAACCAGCAACGTATTTCTCGCAGGGCATTCGATCCGGGTGGAGATCTCGAGCAGCAATTTTCCGCGGTTCGATCGGAATCCGAATACGGGACGGCCTTTCGCGAACGAAACGCAACTTGAGCGCGCCCTGCAAACCGTGTATCACGGCGGGGTGTATGCATCGGAGATCTTGCTTCCCGTGATTCCGGCCGTGCGCGAGGTGACTTCCGTGAGCGGCGCAGGCCATGAGGCAGTGGCGAAGAACGCAGTCAAGCCACTGCCGACAGCTAAGTAGTTTTTCCAACGGCGCACGCACACGCCTCAGGATATTCCCGATGCTACAATCATCTGCGCGAGGATTATGGAAGAATCCCAACAACCGGCTGTCGATTCCCACATGATGACCACGGCTTTCACGCTCGATGGTTACCATATCGAAAAAAATCTGGGAATCGTTCGGGGCATTATCGTGCGGTCCCGCTCGATTTTCGGAACCGTCGGAGCCAGTCTCCAGACGCTGGTGGGCGGCGACATCACGCTGTTCACCAACTTGTGCGAGGAGACACGCATGCACGCCTACCAGCGCATGGCCGAACACGCTGCCCAGATGGGTGCGAACGCGGTGATCGGCGTGCGTTATGACGCCACGGAAATCATGCAGGGTGTAACGGAAGTGCTCTGCTATGGAACCGCTGTGGTGGCAACACCTGCGCGTTAACTGCGTCTACCAGACGTGAGCACACCTCGTTACCTCTGCATCCACGGCCACTTCTACCAGCCGCCAAGGGAGAATCCATGGCTCGAGACCATCGAGCTGCAGGACTCGGCCTATCCCTATCACGATTGGAACGAGCGAGTAACCGCCGAATGTTATGCCCCGAATGGCGCGTCGCGCATCTTGAGCGGTGAAGGCCGGATCGCGAAAATCGTCAATAACTACGCGGGCATCAGCTACAACTTTGGCCCCACACTGCTGAGCTGGATGAAGGACCACGGCCCGTTTACGTACCGGGACATTCTGGATGCCGACCGAACCAGCGCGCAACGCTTTTCCGGTCATGGCTCGGCGATGGCGCAGTGCTACAACCACATGATCATGCCGCTCGCGAACACCCGCGACAAGCGAACGCAGGTGCGCTGGGGCATCGAGGACTTTCGCTCTCGCTTCGGCCGGGATCCTGAGGGTATGTGGCTTCCGGAAACGGCGGTGGATCTGCAGACTCTGGATATTCTGGCTGAGCATGGCATCAAGTTCACCGTGCTGGCGCCCTCGCAGGCGAAAACCGTGGATGGCGAGGACGTCAGTGGACAGCGCGTCGACCCGACGCGCGCTTACCGTCAAAAGCTCCCATCGGGACGGGAGATCAGCCTGTTCTTCTACGACGGCCCTATCGCGAGGGCCGTGGCGTTCGAAGGACTGCTTGCCAATGGCGAGCGCTTCGCGCAGCGCTTGCTCGACGCTTTCAACGATCAGCGCGACTGGGCGCAGCTCGCTCACATTGCGACCGATGGTGAAACCTATGGCCACCATCACGCGCACGGCGACATGGCGCTGGCATTTGCGCTGGAACATATCGAGTGCAAGGGGCTGGCCAAGCTTACGAATTACGCAGAATATCTGGAGCACTTCCCCCCCACGCACGACGTCGAGATCCTGGAGCGGACAGCATGGAGCTGCGTGCACGGCGTAGGACGCTGGAGCGCCAACTGCGGCTGCAACTCGGGAGGCCACAGCGATTGGAACCAGGAGTGGCGGGCGCCCCTGCGCGGAGCGCTCGATTGGCTGCGCGATGAAATCGCTCCGCTCTTCGAGCAAAACGCGGCTCGTTATCTGAAGAACCCGTGGGCCGCGCGCGATGAGTATATCCAGGTGATTCTGGATCGGTCCGAGGAAAACCGAAACCGGTTTCTGTCGCAGCACTTGCGCCGCAAAGCCCTGCCGCGACAGGATCGGGTGAAAGTGTGGAAGCTGCTCGAGATGCAGCGCCACGCGATGCTCATGTACACCAGCTGCGGCTGGTTCTTCGACGAATTGTCGGGCATCGAGACGGTGCAGGTGATCCAATATGCGGGGCGCGTGGTGCAACTGGCGCAGGAATTTTTCGGCGAGGCGCTCGAGTCACGCTTCATCGAAAAGCTCGCTGCAGCCAAGAGCAATCTGGGGGAGCACCGCGATGGCGCGCTGATCTACGAGAAGTTCGTGCAGCCGGCGCGCGTGGACGCGCCCAAGCTGGGAGCGCATTTCGCCATGAGCTCTCTGTTTTCACAGTATCCCGAAGATGCGGGCATTTACTGCTACAGCGTGAAGACTAAGGATTATCGCGTTCAGCGCTCGGGCAGGATGCGGCTGGCGTTCGGGCAAGCTCGATTCATTTCCGAGATCACGCAAGAATCGGAAATGCTGATGTTCGGCGTGCTGCACTTCGGCGATCACAACCTGCACGGGGGAGTCAGCAAATTCTCGGCCGACGAGGCCTATCAGAATCTCGAAAAAGCAACCGGAAATGCATTCAACCGGTCGGATCTGCCTGAGACCATTCGTTCGATCGACGATGGCTTCGACCGAAAGTATTCTCTTCGCGATCTGTTTCGCGACGAACAACGCCGAGTCCTGAACGAGGTGATCAAGGCGTCGCTCGACGATATGGAGACATTTTACCGGCAGACCTACGAAAATCAAGCGCCGCTGATACGCTTCCTGCACGACTGCCGTATTCCGATTCCGAACGAGATGCGCGATAACGCGCGCGTGGCTCTGAACGATCTGTTGCGTCACACCCTGGAATCGCCCGATCTAGATCGCGATCTGATCCAAAATCTTCTGGCGCAGTTCCCGGTGGCCGGCGCATCACTCGACAGCGCGGTGCTCGAAATCACGCTGCGCCGGAATCTCGAGCGCACCTGCGAGGTTTTTTTCGATGAACCGCAAAATCTGACTACGCTGCGCAAGTGCCGCGAATCGGTGGAGGCAGCCAAGGCGGTGCCGTTGCCGCTGGTCCTATGGGCGATTCAGAATCGGACCTACGCCGTTCTTCAAAATCTTTATCCGGAAATGAAGCAGGCGAACGAACGAGAATGGCTGGCAGAGTTCGATCAGTTCGTGCAATTGCTTGGACTAATGCTGGCTACCGGCTAGCGCTGAGCTCTCTCGCTAACAGCCGTTCCACTTCGTGGGCGTGCAGAGAGGGGCCGCAGAAACTTCCCTGCGCCCGATCACAACCTACTAGACGAATCAGATCGAATTGGTCCAGTGTCTCCACGCCTTCCGCCACCACGGTGAGATTCATGCTGTGGGCCAGCCTAACTATGCCTTGGATCACGGGGAGCGAGGCTCCTTCGGCGATATCGCGAACAAAGGACTGATCGAGCTTCAGAGTGTCGACTGGAAGTTTGCTGAGGTAGCTGAGCGAGGAGTATCCGGTTCCGAAGTCGTCAATCGCGATGCTGAAGCCCAACTCGCGCATGGCCGCCATGCGTTGGGCGGAACGCGGCAGATCCCGCACGATGCAGCTTTCGGTCAGCTCGAGCTCGAGGTTTTCGGGAAGAAAACCGCTGCGCGAAAGAGCTGCAGCGAGGGCCTGTTCGAATCCTTCTTGCTCGAACTCTCGAGCCGAAACGTTCACTGACAACCGGGTTCCCGAGGGCCAGGCTTCTCGCCAGCGCGCGCCGCGCCGGCATGCTTCCCGCATTACCCACAATCCGAGCTCGACGATGAATCCGTTTTCCTCGGCGATAGGGATAAAAACCGCCGGCGGGACCACACCGAAACCCGGATGGCGCCACGTGATCAGAGTTTCAAATCCCTCCAGCTTTCGCTGCACGTCGACGATCGGCTGGAACAGCAGGTCCAGTTCCGCGTTTTCGATGGCCCGATGCAGAGCGTGTTCCAGCCGCAAGCGCTCAACAGATCGGTTGTGGTTTTCGGGCCGAAATATCACGAGCGTGTTGCCGCCGGAGCGTTTCGCAGCGTGCATGGCTACATTGGCGTCGCGGAGCAATTCTTCGGGGTTGCGTCCGCCGTGGTTCATCGCAATGCCGATGCTGGCGGTCACGAACAGCTCTACGCCATCGATGTGGTAAGGCGCCCGCAAGGCATCGAGAAACGTTTCCGCCGTGTGCAAGGCACCAGGTTCTGCGTTCTCGCTCGTGAGAGCCACTGCGAATTCGACGCCGTCGAGCCGTCCTGCGAAGTCCGATTCGCTTAGCAGATTCTTCAGGCGCTCGGAGGCCAATTGCAGCACACGGTCGCCCGTTTCGCGGCCGAAGCTGTCGTTGATAGGCTGGAAACGGTCGAGATCGATGGATAGGAAAGCAAACGCGGAACCGGCGGAAGCCCGGCTGGTGAAGTGGCTGCGCGTAAGTAAGCCAGTGAGCCCGTCCAGACGTACAGACATACGCTGTTCAATGGCGCTCGCAGCGAGATGGCTGGCCGATCGCAGCAGGTCCCGGTCACCGGCCGCTTCGCTCTGACCTTCCGGATACCGGATCGCGATCCATCCCAGCGTCTCGCCTTGGGTGGAGATCAATGGGCAGGTTAATTCGCCTTCTGCTCCATCCCACTCCTGATTCCCGGCGCGGCTGAGGTAGATCGAACAACTTAGACCGCGATTCCCCGACTCGATCATCTGCCGGATATCGTTCAGAATCGGCTCAAGACCATCAGGGAAATGGCTACTATCCACGGATTGACTTGCCCCACTGGGCCGCAGAGAGTCGGTTTCGCGAGTCATCAAAACTATAGATGCTGATTGTTAGAGCTACTGTAGCAGACGTTTGTGTCTCTGAGATGCCATCCGATTAGAGAGTACCGTACCACGCCGTACTCAACTACTGAATTGATTTCCGCGCGCACCGCGCAGGACGACAGGCGCTTCGCGCTGCGATTCGATCGTGGAGTCCGGTTGCGGGTCTGTTTTCGCGTGAGAGGCGCTATCGCTCGCCGATCCAGTTTCAGCACCAGGCTGCTTGCTGATCCTATGAATCGGGACGTGAAAAATTATCGAAAGCAGTGTAAACAGGAGCGACGAACTTCGAATTACGACCTTCATGGAGGCCCTGCTACATTCATCATAGCCACAGATATGAATCAAAAGATATGAGTCAAACTGATCCAGTGCCGACCAGCTCCATGGAAATGGAGGCTCACCCCGAGGCCGAGCCGCGCTGGCCAGCGGTATTGGCGATTCTGGCGACTGCCGCTCTGGATTTGGTCCTGCCGGAGCCGTTCAGCTTCGGGCCCGGGTGGCTGCTCCCGGCGATTGTTTCCACGCTGATGATTCCGACTGTTGTGGCGTACCGGTCCGGACGGCTGACACTAAATCGCGTGTTGAGCCATATAGTGCTGGGAGTCTTGACCGCTTCGATGGTGTGGTCGCTTGCGGCCTTGATCGTGCGACTTCCCAGCCATCGCGATACGCCTCAGGAACTCCTGCGCGCGGCGACGACGTTATGGGTTGCGAATATCCTGGTGTTTGCGTCGTGGTATTGGCGGCTGGACGCCGGCGGTCCGAATGAGCGCGATCGGCGAGCCTCGCACATGTACGGCGCGTTCCTGTTCCCGCAGATGATGGGTTCGGGTAAACAGGCGCGAGCCTGGCGGCCGGGATTCGTGGACTATTTGTTTTTGGCCTTCAACACCAGCACGGCATT
>Ga0126373_10000552_pt1 | contig 24892 bp, 24 predicted proteins | sample PanSoiMetPlot_11_FD_92545 | JGI IMG/M metagenome (GOLD analysis project Ga0126373, IMG submission 92545) | Tropical forest soil microbial communities from Panama - MetaG Plot_11 | ecosystem: Environmental > Terrestrial > Soil > Tropical forest > Bulk soil | place: Panama | collected 2016-02-17 | reverse complement strand
ACGGTTGAGGCGTCGAGGCCGCCGTCGCTGAAGACGAACACGCCGGCGTCGGTCATCTCCCTGATCACGGACCCAGCGGAGATGGCCTTCTCGCGCAGCTCCTCCAGTGTGTGGTCGGGGACCCATTCGTCGTTGAAAGCGATCAGGTACAGCGCCATGTCACGCTCCCTCTGCTCACCGGCAGCCCGGACGGCAGCCGCTCACCTTCTCTACGAACGCTCTCGCGTCGATCGACACCCGGCCACCAATGTTCCCAACGGCGGCCGGGGCCGTTACGTCCGGCGTCAGCCGATTGAGCTCGCGGCTGACGCCAGCGCAACCGCCTCGATCTCGACGAGCTGGCCCGAGTAGCCCAGCACAGAGACTCCCAGCAGCGTGCTCGGCGGCTCGTGCGGGTCAAACGCACCATGGACCACGTCCCACACCGCAACCAGGTCACGCTGGTCGGCTGACGCCACGTAGACAGTCGTCTTGAGCACGTCGCCCAGGCTGGTCCCAGCCGCGGCCAGCGCCGCAACGAGGTTGGCCACGGCGCGCGCGGCCTGCGCGGCATAGTCGCCCGCGTCGGTGACGACCCCCGTCTCATCGATAGGGCATGCGCCGGCGGTGAATACGAGGCTGCCAGGCAGTGCGACGGACGCGTAGGCGTAGGGCGCACCCGAGTACAGGCCGGGGGCACGGATGAGGTGAGCAGGCATGGGCGGATCCTCCCTGGGGCGCCGAGGGTTGACCTGTTACGTCCAGATGGCGCAGTCAACGCCATCGCTGAACCGCTCGGGTTCGGCGGGCAGCCGCCGGGCGCCGCTGTCGGCCACGCGGCGTGCCGTCCAGGCAACGGCCGCTGCATCGAGCACATCGTCGACGCCCACCCTGAGCCCGGACAGGCCGAGGTCGCCGTCGAGGTCGATGCCCTGCGCTGCAAGCAGCCCACTCCGCCGGACCACACCGGCCCAGGTCGCCTTGCTATCGCGCAGCGGCGCCCCGGCCATGGCCGCGAAGCTGAGCTCCGGATGCGCCTCGACGACGGGGCACGGCAGCATCCCCTTCCGCCAGCGGTCCACTTGCAGGATCTTCCCGCGTAGCCGGTAAGCCTGGCTGGAGACGCCCCGGCCAGTCCGCTCCCGGCTGACTGCAAGGGCCGCCGCGTAGGTGTCGGCCATCAGCGCGGCTCGAACCGGGGTCAGGAATACCGATGCGTAGCGCGGCCCTGCCGCCTTCCTGGCCAGCAGATCCGCCTGTCGCGGCCCGCTGTCGGCCAGCCCGATCGGGATGTCGATAGCGATCGCGTCCAGCGGTCCGCCAGCAGCCGCTAGCGCGACGAGGCCTCCGATCTCGGCGTGCACGACGGCACGGGTGCCCTCGGCAGACAGCACCACGCCGACCCAGCCCGCCGGGCACGCATCCGCACCCAGCACACCGCCGACCGACATGCAGCCATGGTGTCAGCTCTGGGCGCGGACCGGGCCGATGATCTCGTCGGCCAGCCAGCGAGCGACATTGTCCGGCCCCGGCGGCCGGACGGCGAGGACCACGTGGCCGAACCCGGCTTCGATCACCCGGCCAACCACCTGCCGGACGGCAGCCGGATCGTCGGCACTCACAATCAGCTGCACCGACCGCACGATGCTGGCGGGGTCGCGGCCGACCGCCTCGCAGTGCCGGTCGAGCACAACGCTGCGCTCGGCCAGGAACTCGAGGCTGGCGTGCGGCGGACCGGGCATATTCCAGATGTCGGCGTGCTCGGCCACCAGCCGCAGCAGCCGTGTCCCGGTCCCGCCGACGAGCAACGGCGGCCCGCCGTGCTGCACCGGCTTCGGCTCGTTCATGGTGCCGGTCAGAATGTAGTACCGGCCGGCGAAGTCGAAGGCGTCCTCGGTGAACATGCGCCGGACGATGCTCATCGTCTCCGCCAGCCTGCCGAGTCCCTCTGCGGGAGTGGTCACCGGCAGCCCGCAGGCCAGGTACTCCTGTAAGCCCGGATGCTGGTCGGAGGTACGCGACAACCCGGCAGGCAGAGTGCCGCCAGCGCCCAGTCCGAGGATCAGCCGCCCCGCGGAAATCACATCCAGCGTCGTGGCGATCTTGCCGAGCACGGCCGGCTGCCGAATCTGATTGTTCGTAACCAGCAACCCGAGTCGCAGCCGCCGGGTCTGCGCGGCCAGGGCGGTCAGCAATGTCCAGCCCTCGAAGCAAGGTCCATCCTTCGGCCCGGACAGCGGCAGCATGTGATCCCACAGCCAGGCATGCTCGATCTCCGGTACCGCGTCCGCCTGCTGCCAGGTCCGCAGGATGTCCTGATACGTCGTGTGCATCGGCGACGTCTTGAGGCCGAAGCTGACCCGGGTTGCATCCGCCATGGCGCTACCCCTCTCGATATTTTCATCAGTTGACCTGATCATCAGTATAACTGATTATCAGCGATACGGTACGGTGACCCCGTGGCGGAAGCGACGACGGACGTGCTCGCCGAACGGCTGGGCTATCTGCTCAAGCACGCGCAGCAGCGCCTCGTGCAGGCGGCCGGGCCGGCGATGGCGCCGTTCGGCATCGACGGCCGCGAGCTGGCAGCGCTGGCAGTCCTGTCGGCCGGAGTCCCGCTGTCCCAGCAGGAAGCCGCTGACCGGCTGCGGGTGGACCGCACGACGATGGTGTCGCTCGTCGATGCGCTCGAGGCGAAGGGCCTGGTCGAGCGGCGGCGCAGCGCACACGACCGGCGCAAGAACATCGTCGAGCTCACGGGGGCCGGCCTGCAGTGCCTGCGCGGGGCCGCCCGGGCCCGCGACGAGGTTGACCGCGAGTTCCTTGCGCCCCTCGGCGACAAACTCGCCCGCGAGTTCGTCCGCGCGCTGCAGATACTTGCGCGCGAGGCCTAGCCGGCCGACAGCGCGGCGATGACCTCGCCGTAGAGCAGCCGCTTGTGCTCGGCCACCGTGCGCCGGTCCTTGGTCGCGAGCCCCGCAGCGATGGTGATCGCAGCGGGCAGCACCTGGTCCGCCGCGGCTGATTCCTGCACGATCCCGGTGGCCGCGGCCTCCAGACCGCCGAAGCGCCTGCCCGTCATCACCGCCAGCTGTACCGCGCGGGCCGGCAGCTTGGCGGTCAGCACGCTGAGAAACTGCGCAGACAGCGGCAGCCCGAGGTCGGCCTCCGGCATGCACCAGAAGCCGCGGTCTTCACGCATGATCGCGACGTCATGCGCGGTGGCGAGCAGCGCGCCGGCCCCGAATGCGTGGCCGTTGACCGCCGCAACCGTGAGGGCGGGGAATCCGAGCACGCGGCCGAGCAGCCGGTAGACCGCGGCCAGGTACTCGGCCGCGCGGTCTGGCGCGGATGCCAGCCAGTCCAGGTCCAGCCCGTTGCTGTAGAACTTCCCGTCCCCGGTCGTGACCAGGGCACGAGGACCGTCAGCCGTCTCGACCTGGTCGAGCGCAGCATTGAGCTGGTCCAGCACGGCCAGGCTGAAGCGGTTCTCGCCGGCGCGCATGCGCAGCACCCAGACCTCACCGTCGCGTTCGAGATCGATCACTACCCTCTCCTACACCGACGTTTCCCGGCTGCCGAGGTAACTGAGCACCTCATCGGCGGCCAGCCTCGCGGTGGCAATGCACGCCGGGATGCCCACCCCGTCGTAGGCGGCACCGCAGACGGCCAGGCCCGGCAGTGCGGCAACCGCCGCCCTGATCTTTGCCACCCGCTCGAGATGCCCGACGCTGTACTGCGGCAGCCCGCCCCCCCACCGGGTCACCCGGCCGTCGGCCGGCTCGCCCTGCACACCCGTCGCCACGGCGAGGTCCGCCGCGGCCAGCGCGGCCAGCTCGGCGTCGTCGCGCTGCAGTATCGCGTCCTCGCCGAGCCGCCCGACCGAGCACCGGACCAGGTGCAGGCCCGGATCACCGCGCTGCAGGTGCGGCCATTTCACGGTGCTGAACGTGACCGCTTTGACGGCGCGGCCGTCAACCGCAGGCACCAGGAAACCGCTGCCGGTCACCGCGGCCCCGAATGCCGCCACCGGATAGGCCAGCGTGACGATCGCCATGCTGGCATACCGGATCTCGCCGAGCGCGGCGGCGGCCGGCCCTGACACACCCGCCAGCAGTCGGCCGGCCGGGATGGCGGGCACCGCGACGATGACCGCATCGGCGGCCAGCCATTCGGGCGCGTGCGCCGAGCCGATTGTCAGCCGCCAGCCGGTGGCGGTGCGCGCGAGCTCGCGGACCATCGCGCCGGTACGCACGTGCGCGCCCGAGGCGGCGGCCAGCGCTGGCGGCAGGGTCCCGAGCCCTCCCGTCAGCGTGGTAAACACCGGCGGGACCTGCGACCGGCCCGGACTCGCGGCCTCGGGCGGAGCGGGCGGCGGCAGCAGCGAGCCGGCCGCCTCCGCCAGCGCGCGGTGACTGTGCGCGGCCCCGGCCAGAGCCGGCAGTGCCGCCGCGAACGACAGGTCGTCACACCGGCCCGCGTACACACCGCCGAGCAGCGGCTCGACCAGCCGGTCGACCACCTCGGCCCCGAGCCGACCGCCGACCCGGCTCGCCACCGACTCGTCGCCGACGGGGTCGCTCGCGGGCAGGGTGAGGTCCTGCCTCGCTCTCGCGACGCCATCCGCCGACACAATGCCGGTGGCCGCAAGGTCCTCGAAGTCGGCCGGTACGCCCATGAAGTGCCGGCGCGGCAGCGGCCGGATGGCGCCGCGGGTCCAGATCCCGGCCGAGGTCGTGCCCGGCACCTGCAGATCGCCGGATAGCCCGAGGGACTCGATGAGGCCGGTGCCCTCCGGTCGCCGGGCCAGCAGCGCCTCGGCCCCGGCATCGAGGGACACACCCGCCACCTGCGACACGGTGAGCTTGCCGCCCAGGCGCGGCGATCCCTCCAGCACGGTGACGGTCAGGTCGGCGTCCTTGAGCAGGTAGGCCGCGGCCAGGCCGGCGACGCCGCCGCCGACGACCACGACCGAGCGCGGTCGCGGCACGCCGTCTCGCGCGCCCGGGTCGCCAATCCTCGGAACAGTCACGGCTCCGATTATCGCGAGTGCCGAAATTGTTATCGCAGCCGCCGGAACCGTGTACCCGATCGCGGCGTCCGACGTGCATGACCAGCATGGTTAACCCCCGGCGCTGCGCACTCGGCGGCGCCATCCTGCTCGCAGGCTGCCTGCTCCTCACCGCGTGTGCGGGCGGCGGCGCCTCGTCCGCATCTTCCGCTGCGACTGCCGCCCCGGCCGGGCTCGGAGTTCCGCACTCCGCGGCCGGGAAGGCTGCCACAGGCTCGGCCCGCGCTAGCGGGACCGGCCTGACCACGGGCCTCACCCCAGCGAATCAAAGCATCATCTATACGGCCGCCGTCACGATCCGCGCCGGTGACGTCGCCGCCACGGCGAGGCGGATCACGCGCATCGCTCAGGCCGCGGGCGGCTACATCTCGGCCGAGAACGCAGGCTCGGCCAGTCCCGGCGGGACCGGCGAGACGATCGGCATCACGCTCAAGATCCCCGTTCCCTCCTATCCCGCGGTACTCGCCCAGCTGTCCTCGCCTGCGCTCGGCAAGCAGCTCAGCATGAAGCAGCAGGCGAGCGACGTCACGCAGGAGGTCGCGAACGTCAACAGCCTGGTGACGTCGCAGCAGGATGCGATCGCCGCGCTCGAGGGCCTCCTGCGGCACGCCGCCTCGGTGGCCGACTTGCTGCAGGTTCAGCAGCAGATCAGCACCGACGAGACGACTCTCAACTCGCTGCTGGCGCAGCAGCGCGCGCTGAACGGCGAGACCAGCTACGCGACAGTTTCGATGATGCTGGTCAGCCCTCATCACGCTGGTCTGGCAGGCAAGCCGGCTCACCACAGCTTCCTGACCGGGCTGCTCGGCGGCTGGCGCGCGCTGCGGCACGCGGCCGGCTGGGTCGCGACCGCGCTCGGCGCGGCCCTGCCGTTCGTGATCCTCATCGCCGCGCTGGGGGCGGCGGGCTACGCGGGCTGGCGTCGCTACGCGCGCCGCCGTGCGACCGGGCCCCCTGCTGCTGCCTGAGAAGGCTCCGCCTGCCGGTGCGCGCAGGCGGTCAGCTGGTCAGGCTGACCGGGCCGATGCGGTGTGCACGAGCTCGGTCAGCCTGACTAGGACATCTGGGTCCGTCTCCGGCAGCACGCCGTGGCCGAGGTTGAAGATGTGACCCTCGGCCGTGCGGCCGCGATCTAGTACCTGGCGCGTCCGGCGCTCGATGACCTCCCATGGTGCCAGCAGGATGACCGGATCCAGGTTGCCCTGCAGTGCCTTCCCCGGTTCCACCCGACTGACGGCATCATCCAGCGGTACCCGCCAGTCGACGCCCACGACGTCTGCGCCCGCCTCTCCCATCGCACCGAGCAGTTCGCCCGTGCCGACGCCGAAGTGAATCCGGGGCACGCCGGTGTCGGCCAGCGCGGCGAAGATCCGCCGGCTGTAGGGCAGCACGCTCGCGCGATAATCGTCCTGGCTGAGCGCTCCGGCCCAGGAATCGAACAGCTGAATGGCGCTGGCTCCGGCGGCAATCTGCGCCCGGAGGAACCCCACGGTGATGTCGGTGAGCCTGCTCATCAGGTCCGCCCACTGCTGCGGCGCGCCGTACAGGAGCTTCTTGGTCAGCTCGAAGTTCTTCGACGGCCCGCCCTCGACCAGGTAGCAGGCCAGCGTGAAGGGGCCGCCGGCGAAGCCGATGAGGGGCTTGCCGCCCAGCTCGCCGACGAGTGAAGTGACGGACTTGGTCACGTATGGGACGTCCTCCGGCATCAGCGGCCGGAGCTTCGCGATGTCGGCCGCGGTCCGGATCGGATGATCGACCACCGGGCCGACGCCGGTCCTGATGTCGATCCCCATGCCGACCGCGCGCAGCGGGACGATGATGTCGCTGAAGAAGATCGCCGCGTCCACGTCGTACCGCCGGACGGGCTGGAGCGTGATCTCGGTGATGAGATCCGGGTTCGTGAGGGCGTCCAGCATCTTCCGGTCGGTCCGTAGTGCCCGGTACTCGGGCAGGGACCGGCCTGCCTGGCGCATGTACCAGACCGGCGTATACGGCACCTTCTGCCGGCGACACGCAAGAAGGAACGGGGATTCCGGGGGTGTCGGTGTCACCCCAGGATGATCCCACACCACCGGGTCCGGTCCGTCCGTCATGTCGGCAGAGGGTGCCGGGCGCTGGCGGGCCTGACGTAGTTCACTGATGTGCCCCAGTTGCGTCTCGGACGTGACACGCCGCCCGGGGTCCGGTGCTTGGCGCTGGTGTCGTGTCAGCATCGTTACCGGAGCGGCGCGCTGAGGAGGTTCCGATGCCCGAGATCATCCGGCACTGTCCCGACTGCGGCCGGAGCCGGCTGTTCGCCCAGCATCACGACCTGGCCGGGCGGTGTCCGGACAGTGCCGACCAGTCGTGCCCCGAGTGGTTGTGCGTCGCGTGCGGCGCCACGCTCCTGATCGGCGTCATCCCGGCCGTCCCCGAGCCGCGTCGAGCGGTCGCGACCGGCCGTCGCGACCGCGTGGCCTGACCGACCGAGCGCCCCGTGCCGCCCGCTACGACGTGAAGCCCTCCGAGCAGGTCATGACCAGTCACGCCGGTTCTCCCCGCCACCCCGGTGACACTGCGCGCGGGCGGCCGTCCCCGGGCGAGGCGGATTTCCGCCGCGCCGTCGCCGAACTGGACGCGGAGCTGGCTGCGCAGCGACGGCTCAGGCCCGAGCTGGGCCTCGACGCCGAGGAGCCGCCGAGGCGGCTGGCGCCGCTGGCCCACGCCTTCGCGGCGACGGTGTACCGGGCCGACGGGCCGCGTGTGGCCGGTCCCGCCGGCCCGGACACACCCGCCGAAGCCGATGGCGAGATCGGATGGGGCCGGTTCGTGCTGCTATTTGACGCCGCGGGTCAGCCCGGATGGGATGGGAAGTATCGGATCATCGGCTATGTCCAGGCCGAGCTCGAGCCCGAGCTCGCGGCCGACCCGCTCGTCAACGAGGTTGGCTGGAGCTGGCTGATCGAGGCGCTGGACGGGCACACCACCGGATACAGGAACATCAGCGGAACCGTGACGGCAGTGATGACGCAGGGCTTCGGGAGTAAGCAGGACGAGCCAACGTCCACGGGGTTTGAGCTGCGCGCATCCTGGTCGCCGGTAACGTCGGGCGACTCGGCAGGACTCAGCGGTCACCTGGCTGCATGGTGTGAGGTCGTGTGCACGGCGGCCGGCCTCCCGCCGCTCGCGCCTGGCGTCGCGGCCCTGCGGCCACCTGGACGCCGTTCTCGGCCGGGATGAGTGCCACCGGTCCCCGCGCCAGCCCGGACGTCAGCCCGGACGTCGGCCAGGCGGCGGACGCTCCGGCACTCCCCGCCGAGAGCCACGTCGAGCTGCTGCTAGAGCCGCGTGAGGGCTTGCCGCCGCTCGTGGCAACCGACGCAGACCTCGCCACGGCGACCACCGCTCTGGCCAGCGGGACGGGCCCGGTCGCCGTTGACGCAGAGCGGGCATCAGGCTTCCGGTACGGCCAGCGCGCCTTCCTCGTGCAGTTCCGCCGTGCAGGCGCCGGAACCGTGCTGATCGACCCGGTCGCCTGTCCGGACCTATCGGCGCTCGACGGCGCCCTCGCCGGGACCGAGGCCGTGCTGCACGCCGCGTCCCAGGATCTCGCCTGCCTGGCCGAGCTCGGCTACCGGCCGCGGCAGCTGTTTGACACCGAGGTCGCCGGGCGGCTCCTCGGCTGCCCGCGGGTGGGCCTGGCAGCCATGGTGGAGACGATGCTGGGCCTTGGCCTGGAGAAGTCGCACTCGGCTGCGGACTGGTCCACCAGGCCGCTGCCGGTCGAGTGGCTCCGGTACGCCGCGCTCGATGTCGAAGTCCTCATCGAACTGCGGAATGTGCTCGCCGACCGGCTGACCGCGCAGGGCAAGATCGAGTGGGCACGGCAGGAGTTCGGAGCGCTCCTCACGGCCGAGCCGCACCCGCCGCGTACCGACCCGTGGCGGCGGACCTCCGGCATCCACCGGGTCCGGAACCGGCGCGGACTGGCGGTGGTGCGCGAGCTGTGGCTCGAGCGGGATCGGATTGCTCAGCACCGTGACGTCTCGCCGGGGAAGGTCCTGCAGGACTCCGCGATTATCGAAGCGGCACGGATGATCCCGGGCGAGCCGGCCGAGCTCACGGCGATCCCCGGCTTTACCGCGCGGGCTGCCCGCCGGCACCAGGCCGACTGGCTCCGCGCCGTCGGCCGAGCCCGGGCGCTGCCGGACCGCGCGCTGCCGACCGCGTCCGCGCCGCCCGGCGACGGCCCGCCGCCTGCCCACCGCTGGCCGGAGCGCGACCCGGAGGCGGCAACGCGGCTCACCGCAGCCCGGGCCGTTGTGGCGGCCCTCGCTGACTCCCACCACCTCCCGGCCGAGAACCTGGTGCCACCCGACTGCGTTCGTCGGCTTGCCTGGCAGCCGCCGGCCGAGCTCGGTCCGGCAGCGGTAGGTGCCGACCTGGCCGGCTACGGCGCGCGGCCGTGGCAGGTCGAGCTCACGGCGCTCCCGCTGAGCAAGGCGCTGCTGCGGATCCTGGAAAAGGGATCAGATTGAGTCAGGCTGTCCGGCGCGCGACCCGCAGGTCACAAGGCACCGCAGAGCCCTCCTGGGGCTGCCCGGCGCAAGGCAGCAACCGCCCTGCCACCGGATAGTGCGGGAAAACATTCATGAGCACCTCGCAGTCGCAGCCGCCGCCCAGCTCCTCGAGCCTTCTCAGCAGTCCGGTGGCCAGCGGCGCTCGCACTCCGCGCCACCTGACCGTCCACCGGTGCGAGCCGTCGCACCTGAAGTCCCGAAGCATCCGCAGCAGGAAGCAGCGCAGGCACTCGCGGTCGTCGGGCTCGGTCAGCGCGCCGGCCAGCGCGAGAAGCTCGGCCTCGACAGCATCGGCAATGTCGTCCGTCATCGTCCCCTCCTGCACGTCCAGCCAGGTCTGCCTGCCCGGCTGGGTCCCCGGCGCGCCGCGCGGCCGGACCGCGCCCCCCTCATCCTGTTGTACCGCGGGCCGCTGACAGTCCGGCCGCTTCGCACCACTGCCCGGCGGGCTACGCTTGGCCGGTGCACTGGGCGGGCAGGATCGGCGGGACCGGCCAGATGAGGGGTCGTGCCACGCCCGGCCAGAGCACAGCGCCTTTCTGGCCGGCGGGGCCGAAAACAAGGCGCGGTGCCGCCTGGATCGCAGGCGTTCTCATCGCTACCTCGGTAGGCGTCGCGCTGGGCCTGACGCTGGCAGAGGCAACCGGACGTCAGATCGACTTCGACATCTACCGGATGGGCGCCGGTCACGTCTTCGGTAGCGACCTCTACACCGTGCGGCTGTCCCGCGCCCTCATGGGCGGCAGTCCCGGCATGCGCTTCACCTATCCCCCGTTCGCCGCCCTGCTTTTCGTGCCGTTCAGCTGGCTTCCGGTCAAAGCCGGGCAGATCACCTGGTCGCTGCTGAACCTGGCGGCGCTGTACGCCGTGGCGGTGGTGAGCATCCGGGCGGCGCGCCCGCAGTGGTCGCGCCGCACCGCCTGCGGCATCGCGGCGCTGGCGCTACTCCCGATACTCCGGCTGGACCCCGCAGCCCTCACGCTCGCCCTTGGTCAGGTCAACATCGTCATCGTGCTCTTGGTCCTGGCCGACCTGACCAGCGTCCTGCGGATAGGCTCCCTGCGCCTACCAACCGGGACAGGGGTCGGCATCGCTGCGGCGGTGAAGCTCACCCCGCTCATCTTCATCCCGTTCCTGCTGCTGACCCGCCAGTTCCGGACGGCCGCCACTGCCCTCGGCACCTTCGTTTTGTGCACGCTCGCAACCGTTGCCGTAGCGCCGCATTCCTCGTGGCTCTACTGGTCGACGGAGATCTTCGACGACCGTCGTTCCGGCAATCTCCGCTACATCAGCGACCAGAACCTCGTGAGCGCGCTGCAGCGGTTCAATGGCGGCCCCGCGGCCCCGCTGCTCGTCGTGGGCCTTGCGGCCGTGTTCGCAGCTGGCGGACTGGCCCTCGCAGCGTGGGCCTACCGCGTGTCATCGCCCTTGCTCGGAATCGTGGTGTGCGCCGTCACCGGGCTGATCATCTCGCCCGTGTCGTGGGTGCATCACTATGTGTGGGTCGTGCCTCTCCTGGCCTGGCTGGCGCTGGCCGCTGACCGGCCGCGGGGCGGCCGGTGCTGGGCGCTCGCCCTCGCAGTGCTGCTCTGGGCGGCCCCCGTTTGGTGGGTGCCTGACCTGCAGACCGGTTACGGCGGCCCGCTCGTCCTGCTAGCCGGCAACTCGTTCTTCCTGGCCATGGTGGCGTTCCTCGTGCTGACCGCCGTACTGCTCGCGCGCCGGTCCCGGTCACGGCGGCCAGCGGATGACCCGGCGCCAGTGTCAGACCCGGCGAGCAGAATGGCAGCATGACAGGTCTTTCCTGGGCTTCCCTCAGCACCCCAGTCGGCCAGGTGTCGGTGGGGTGCAGCCAGTCGGGCGTGGCGCGCGTTCGCTACGGTCGTCCCGCCGACCCGACCACAGGGGAACGACGTGCAGACCCCCGTAGCGCCGCCGCCCGGTTCGCCGCGGCGGCCAGGGCGGAGCTGGTCGAGTACTTCCGTGGCGAGCGCCAGGCCTTCGACGTGCCTGTCGACTGGGCGGCCGCCGACGGGTCGCGACGCCAGGTGCTGACGGTGCTGGCCGAGACAGTTGGCTACGGCGAGACCATCAGCTACGGGGCGCTTGCCCGCCGCGCGGGGCTGCCGGCCGACTACGGGTCCGCCCGAACCGTGGGTGCGATCATGGCGGCCAACCCGCTCCCGGTCATCGTGCCGTGTCATCGCGTGCTCGCCAGTGACGGTCTCGGCGGCTACAGCGGCGGCGAGGGCGTCGAGGTAAAGCGGTGGCTGCTCATCCTGGAAGGCTCCCACCCGCCGACGCTCGGCTGGGACGCGCGCGGGCTCGCGGGTCAGGCGTCGCGCTCCGGGTAATAGCGCTCGACGGCCGCCAGCCTGCCGTCGGCCCGGTGCAGCACCAGGAACTCGCCCTTGCGGAGCGGCTTGCCCGGTGGCGGCGCGGCGCCGAGCTCGGCGCACGCCGCGGCCACCAGGACCGGGAGGTTCTCCCGGTGGGCGCAGATGATGACGGGCGCGTTCTCCGCGGCAAGGGCCCCTGCTGTCTTCTCGGCATCCGGTCCGCCACCAACCCGGCCATGGGTGATGTCGAACGCCGGCTCGACCTCCACCCCGCGGCCGGCGGCGTACGGGCGCACGGTGGCGACGCATCGCTCTGCGGGCGCGCTGATCACGCGGAGGATGCCGAACGATCGGAGCAGCCCCGCCAGGGCGCGGGCGTCCCGCTCCCCCTCGGCGTCCAGCGGCCTGGCGGAGTCGGCGCCAGGCCAGGCCTCCCTACTGCCTGCCGACGCGTGCCTGAGCAGGATCAGCGGCGACGTCACCCACGGCCGGGCCAGGAATTTCGCGATCGTCCCGGCATCCCGACGGTAGGTGGTACGGGTGCCGACAGCGGCGTCGGCCGGCACCCATGCGACCTCGTCGACCTCCTGGTTCGGCACGAACTCCCCGCCTACGCTGGGTGCCTCGGCCACCCAGTAGTCGACTCGCTTCGGCACGCCATTGACCAGGTAGCGAACGGGCCTGAGCCTGCGGCCAAGGGTAACTGCCAGTCCGGTTTCCTCCGCGACCTCGCGGACCGCGGCCGCCAGCACGTGCTCGCCGGGTTCGAGCTTGCCCTTGGGCAGCGTCCAGTCGTCGTACTTCGGCCGGTGCACCAACAGCACCTGCGCGCCACGGCCTGACGGCCGCCACACCACGGCTCCTGCCGCGCGGATCTCTTCGGCCACGTTGTCAGGCTTCGGTAGGACGACCGCGCCGCGCTCGGATCAGCAGGTCCTGGATGTCGGCAAGCCGCCCCCCGGAGTCGTCGAACAGATGCCGCGTCCAGGTGCCGTCCGGGCCAAGCCACCACGACGATATGCGCTTATCCATGGCCATGCCGATGAGGTCCCTCAGCTCACTTCGCTGCGCACTGTCAGTCACCCGCACGAGCGTTTCGACCCGCCGGTCCAGGTTCCGGTGCATGAGATCGGCGCTGCCAATCCACACCTCGCCAGGCGAGTCGCTGGCACCGGTCCCGAAGGCGTAGATCCGGGAGTGCTCGAGAAACCTTCCAACCACGCTGCGCACCCGGATCGTGTCCGACAAGCCAGGTACCCCCGGTCGCAGCGCGCAGATCCCACGGACCCACAGATCGATCGGCACGCCGGCCATCGACGCGCGATACAGAGCGTCGACCATCTCCTCGTCGATGAGGGCGTTGCACTTCATCTGGATCAGCGCCGGCACACCGGCCTTCTGCAGCTCCACCTGCTCGGCGATCCGCTTCAGCAGGCCGGCCCGGATCCCGGCCGGCGCCACGAGCAGCCGGTGGTAATCAGTCTTCCGGCTGTAGCCGGTCAGGTGGTTGAACAGATACGTGACGTCCTCGGCGACGTCCCGGTCGGCCGTCAGCAGCCCGAAGTCCTCATACAGCCGGGCAGTCTTCGGGTGATAGTTGCCCGTGCCGAGATGGCAGTACCGGCGGATCGAGCCGTCGGCCTCCTCGCGGACGATCAGTGACATCTTGCAGTGCGTCTTGAGCCCCAGCATGCCGTAGACGACGTGACAGCCGGCCTGCTCCAGCTTGCGCACCCAGCCAATGTTGGCCCGCTCGTCGCCGCGCGCCTTGATCTCGACTACGACCACGACCTGCTTGCCCGCCTCCGCCGCGTCGATGAGCGCGTCGACGATCTCAGAGTCACCGCTGGTCCGGTACAGCGTCTGCTTGATGGCCTGGACTTTTGGGTCGGCCGCCGCCAGCACCAGGAGGCGCTGCACGCTGGCGGTGAACGAGTCGTACGGGTGGTGCACGAGCACGTCTCGCTCGGCTAGCTGGCTGTACACGTCCGCCACGTCATGCGCGAGCGCCGTCTCGGCAGGCACGAATGTCGGGTACTTCAGATGCCGCATGTCGAGGTCGGCGATGGCGCTCAGACCGGACAAATCCAGCGGGCCCGGCAGCCGGTAGACCGCCCGGCTGTCCACGTCGAGCTCGGTGACCAGCTTGTCCAGCACCTCAGCGGAGATCGACTCCTCAACCTCCAGCCGCACGGCGGGCTCGAACCTGCGCCGGGTCAGCTCCCGCTCCAGCGATTTCAGCAGGTCCTCGGTCACGTCCTCGTCGATTTCCAGGTCGGTGATCCTCGTGACCCGGAAGGCGTAGTGCTCGAGGATGTCCAGCCCCACGAACAACTCGCCCAGATGCGCCGCGATCACGTCTTCCAGCGGCACGAACCGGTTGGGCGCCACAGTAAGGAACCGGGGCAGCAGCGGCGGCACCTTGACTCGCGCGAACATGGTGGCGCCGGTCCGCGGGTCAGCGATCATGAGTGCCAGGCTGAGCGACATGCCCGAGATGAACGGGAACGGATGCGCAGGGTCCACCGCCAGCGGCGTCAGCACCGGGAAGATGCGCTCCTTAAAAAGCCGCTCCAGCCGGGACTGCTCGTCGCCGGCTAGTTCCTTCCAGCGCAGGATCTCGACGCCCTCGTCAGCCAGATCTGGCAGCAGCATGTCGGTGAAGCAATGAGCATGCCGCACCGAGAGCTCGCGGGCGTACTCCAGCGCGTGCTCGAGGATCTTGGTCGGTGACTGCCCTGAGGCTGCCTCCACCGGGAGCCCGGCAGCCATACGCCGGATCCGGCCGGCAATCCGCACGCTGAAGAACTCGTCCAGCCCGGTGGCGAAGATCGACGCGAATCGCACTCGCTCCAGGAGCGGCACCTGCGGATCCTCGGCCAGCTCGAGCACGCGCTGCGCGAACCGCAGCCAGCTGTCCTCTCGATCGAGGTAGCGGTCGGCCGGCAGCTCGGTCCCTAGCCTCGCCAGCCGCACCTGCTCGGCGGCCTCCCGCTCGCGGGCCGCCGCCCTGGTCCGGGCGCGCTGTGCGGCCACCTGATGCTGCTTGGCTCGTTGCTGCGCGGCCGCCAGCTCCAGCTCGCGCCCGGCACCAGCGACTTTGGCAGGACGCGTGCGGCGCGGGGCGGATGACTCCATGTCCCTATTGTCACCAACCGAGCGCCGGTCAAAAGACCGACCCGGGAATGTATTGATAAGGCGTCCCCCAGCAGCCGCCGGGAGCGCAGATAGAGTGAGGCACCCGTCGCCGGCTGATGGAGGTCTCATGAGGATCGGGACCGGGCTCGCCGAGCCCGGCGGATTGGACGCGCTGGACGGGCTGGCCAGCCAGCTCCGCGTCGCAGCCGACGACGGCTTCTCGTCGGCGTGGCTGTCGAACATCTTCGGGCTTGAGGCGCTCACCGCGCTGGCGGTTGCCGGCCGCCAGGTCCCCGGGATCGAGCTCGGCACGGCCGTCGTGCCCTCCTACCCGAGGCACCCGGCAGTGCTCGCTCAGCAGGCCCTGACCGCGGACCTCGCCCTTGGCGGCAGGCTGACGCTCGGCGTCGGGCTCTCACATCAGATCGTCATCCAGGACATGTACGGCTACAGCTTCGAGCGCCCGGCCCGGCACATGCAGGAGTACCTGGCGGTGCTACTGCCGCTGCTAGCCGGGGAGCCGGCCAGTTTCGACGGTGCGACTCTTCATGCGCACATCGGCCTGTCGGTACCCCGTTCCCCCCGGAGGGTGCCGGTCCTCCTCGCGGCTCTTGCACCACGGATGCTGGGCCTCGCCGGCGAGCTTGCCGACGGCACCGTGCTGTGGATGACCGGGCCCGCCACGGTACGTGACTACATTGTGCCGTCAATCACTACCTCAGCGGCCGCGGCCGGGCGGCCCAGCCCACGCGTGGTGTGCATGCTGCCGGTCTGCGTGACCGACGACCCGGCGCAGGCGCGGGCTGACGCCGACAAGGCGATGGCGATCTACGGCCAGCTGCCGTCATACCGGGCGATGCTCGACAAGGAGGGCGCCGGCGGCCCGGGGGACGTCGCCCTCGTCGGAGATGAGGACGCGGTGGCCGGACAGATCCGCGCGCTCGCTGGCTATGGCGTCACCGACTTCGTCGCCGCGGAATACGCGCGTGGCCCGGACGGGCCCCGGACTCGCGCGCTCCTGCGCACGCTGGCTGCCGAGTTCAGCTGACCAGAAGTCATCACCTCACGCCACGGAGTCATCGGCGTCGGCGCCGGCCTGCCACCGGTACAGGTCGCGCAGCAGGCCGACCTCGGCGCCGTGGTGGATCACCTCGCGGTGGATGTGCAGCACGAGGGCGGCCATCGACGCCTGAGGGAAAGGCTCCGCCGGACCGCAGGGCCTCGCGAGATCCTCGGCGCCCAGGCTGCGAACGCCCTTGATCCAGCCCGAGTAGCCGTCGTCAAGCTGGGCCAGGGCGCCAGCGGCGCTGGGTGCGTAGTCCCAGGTCTGGTACTCCGCAGGCGGTCCACCGAAGTGGGCAGCGTTCCGTGCGCCGAAGACGCCAACAATGACGTGCGCGAGCCGCCAGGCGATGGTAGTCACCGGCGGCGGGTCTGGCTGGGGCCACGCGAAGTCGATGGTGTACCCGCCCGCGCCGGCCGAGATCGGGGCGGTGCTCTCGCCTCGTCGTCGGATGTTCCAGCAGCCCGGGACCGGCTCCCAGAGGTACTCGTCGTCGGTCAGCCCGGCGAGGCGCGGCCTTAGCTGATGCTCCCAGTGCCACTCGAGCTGGGCTAGCAGTTCGGTCGTCCAGTCCATTTCCATAACGACCACGTTAGACCTCGATGCGGACAGTTTCGGTCCTCGATTGCTGGCACACTGGGATTCGTGGTGGAAACATCCGCGCGGCTCCTGCGCCTGCTGTCCCTGCTCCAGGTCCGTCCCGAGTGGGCAGGCGACGACCTGGCGCAGCGGCTCGAGGTTACGCCGCGGACCGTCCGGCGGGATGTTGCCAAGCTGCGTAGCCTGGGCTATCCGGTCCACGCCGCGCCTGGCGTGCTGGGCGGTTACCGGCTGGGTGCCGGCGCGTCCCTGCCGCCGCTCCTGCTGGATGACGATGAGGCCGTCGCCGTCGCGCTCAGCCTCCGGACTTCGGCCACACACGCCGTCAGCGGCGTCGGGGAAGCTTCGGTGCGGGCACTGGCCAAGCTCGAGCAGGTGCTGCCCGGCCGGCTCCGCGAGCGCGCAGCAGCGATCGGGCAGATGATCGTGCCGCTCACGGGGCCAGGTCCGACCGTCGACGCCGCCATTCTGACGGCACTGGCGCGCGCTTGCCGCGGATCTGAACGGCTCGAGTTCGGTTACCGGGACCGCGACGGCGAGACGACCGCCCGGCGCGTGGAGCCGCACCGGCTTGTGCAAGCTGGTTACCGCTGGTACTTGGTCGCCAAGGACATCGACCGGGATGACTGGCGGACGTTCAGGGCCGACCGGATTGAGGCGCCGGGGCTGACCGGCATCAAGTTCGTGCTCGCCGACCCGCCGGACGCGGCTGCGTTCGTCGCCAGGGCGGTCACCACGGCGCCCTATCGCTATCAGGCCAGGATTCTCGTGCGAGCGCCCGCCGACGTGATCGCCGAGCGGTTGCCGCCGACCGTCGGCGTCATCGAGCCCGCCGACGGTGAAAGCTGCGTCCTGGTTATCGGATCAGACTCACTCGACGCGCTTGTCTTCCACACCGCACTGCTGGATTGCGACTTCGCCGTGCTCGCGCCGCCGGAGCTGGCCAGCCGGCTCTCGACCCTGGCCGATCGGCTGGGCGCTGCGTCACACGCCAGCCTCGCACGGCAGCCGCCGTGACCTGATCGCCTCCAGCAGGGCCGCATAATCGCGCTCATTCTGGTCCGCGTAGCCGGCAGCGAAGTCCGCGACGGCCTCGTCGAAGACGCCGGACGAGCCGAGGTAGGCCGCCAGCGCGAACCGGTCTCCCGTCTTGGCGTGCGCCCGAGCCAGGCCCCAACCGCAGTAGGACGCGTACTGCTGCAGCCAGTCGGCGGGCATGCCGGCGACGTCGAACGAGAACTTCCAGTCCCTGAGCTGGCGAACGTAGTAGTCGTGCTGCCGGTCGTCGATTCCCCTTGCTACCCGGATCCAGCCCAGGAAGATGTCGCTAGCCGCCTGCATGTAGCGCTGGCCGTGCACCACTCGCTCGCCGTGATTGCTCAGCTTGCTGTGCTCGGTGAAGTCTTCGAGTACCGACCGCTCAGCCTCCTTGACCTGGAGGAACAGCGGATCGGAGCCGTCTGCCGCCAGCAGCAGGACGATCCAGCACCGGCTGCCGACGCTGCCGACGCCCACGACCTTGCGCGCAATGTCGGCCAGTTCGTACCGGGCGAGGAGCTCCCCGATGTCCGCAGGCAGCGTCTTGCGGTAAGAGGCCAGCAGTTCGCGGAGCATGCCGAGCAGGCCCTCAGCTTCCTCCTCGCGCGGCGTGAAGTCCCGCATGGGGATCATGAGCGGCGGATCGGAGATGATCTGCGGGCGACCGTTCACCTCGCGAGTCAGCTTGGACAGCGCCCGAAGGCTGTCGCTGCTGCGCGCCTTGGCCATGCCCGCGTCCACCGCCCTGCGCATTCTGGCGGTCATTTTCACCTGCGCCTGCAGCGCGTCGACGTCCAGGCTGGCGTACCAGACGTCCAGGTTGGTCTGCCCCGCGAACGCGCGCATGGCCTCGCGGTACCTCATCACGGCCCCAAGCACGATCTTGCGCCGCTGCCGGGAGGCGATTTGCTTGTCTCGCGCTGCGATCTCGATGCTGGCCGCGAGCCGCTTGACGTCCCACTCCCACGGTCCTGGCAGGGTCTCGTCGAAGTCGTTGACGTCGAACACCAGACGGCGTTCCGGCGTGCCGAACAGTCCGAAATTGGACAGGTGCGCGTCACCGCAGGCCTGGACCGACAGGCCGGTCACCGGCGTCCCGGCCAGGTCGCTGGCCATCGGCAGGGCTGCGCCCCGGAAGTAGGCGAACGGCGAAGCCGACATGCGGCCATAGCGGACTGGCACCAGGTCCGGCAGCCGGGTGGCCGCCTGACTTTCCAGCAGGTCAATGGGATCGCGACGATCGGCCGGACGGTCCAGGGCCGCGTGTTCCTCGCGTGGCACGAGCGTCCGGACGGATTTGCCGTAGCTCGCGCGTTCGGCTGGCGCGGCCAGGCTGCCGGGTGCCGGCCAGCCGGACAGCCTGCTACGCCGCTGGCCGCGAATCGCGGTCGCGGCCGGCTGGCTCTTCGCGTTCTGCTGGGTCTTCACGGCAGACATCGCATGCCTTCCTTCCACGCGGGAAAGGCCGCGACTTGACCTGTACCCGGAGTTGGCGAGAACCCGACAATCAGCCTGACGCTTGCCGCCTGCCCACCAGGTCGCCGAGGCGCTAGCAGAGGCCGCAGGCCTTATCAATCTCCTCGCGACTGGCCAGCTTGACACGGGCGCCCCGGCCGAGTCTGCTCGCCAGTTCCCGCTCGGCTGCCTCGATCTTGAGCCAGTCCGCATAGTTGACGTGTCGGCGGTTGCGCTCGGCGAGCAGCGCATGCAGCGGGAACGCATCGGCGGCCGCGAAGTCGTCGACCGCTGGCATCCGCAGCAGACCCGCCCGCGGCAGTTGCACGTCAAGTGGGCCAGGGCCGCCTGCCAGGTCGGCCAGCAGCGACCGCACGGTCTCAGCGGCGTCTGACTTGTTCGTGCCGATGACGCCGGTCGGCCCGCGCTTCAGCCAGCCGGCCACATACTCGCCGGGCAGCGGCATGCCATCAGCTCCGAGCACGCGACCGGCCTCATTCGGCACAGTGGAGGAGTGCCAGTCGAAGGAAACGCCCGCCAGCGGCACACTCTGGTACCCGACCGAGCGCAGCACCATCTGGACGTCGAGCATCTCCAGCTCGCCCGTACCAGTGAACCTGCCCGACTCGTCCAGCCGGGTTCGTTCGAGAATGAGTCCGTCTACCCCGCTGGCGCCATGAATCTCTACCGGCCGTAGCCAGAAGCGGACGGTCAGCCTGCGCGCCCCGCCCACAGGCGCGCGCCGCGCCCAGTCGGAGATCACCGTGTAGTTGCCCCGCACGTGCCGGTCGGTCTCCGCCAGCCGCGCGCTCTCACCCGTCGGGTCGAAGGCGGCAAGGTCGGCCTCGCCGTCACCGACCACCACATCGACGCCTGGCAACTCGCCGAGTTCGCGCAGTTCCTTGGTGGTGAACTTTGCCTGCGCCGGCCCGCGGCGGCCGATCATGTGCACCTCGCGGACCTGGCTTGCCTGAAGTGCCTCGAGCACGGGTTGCGAGACGTCTGTTTCCCGCAGTTCCTCGGGGTTGCGCGCCAGGATTCGCGCGACATCGACGGCCACGTTACCGACGCCGATCACCGCCACCGACTTCGCTTCCAGCTTGAAAGATGCCGGGTCGATGTCCGGGTGCCCGCAGTACCAGTTCACGAAGTCGGTGGCCGCCACGCTGCCCGGCAGATCCTCGCCGGGGATACCCAGGTGCCGGTCCCGCATGGCGCCCGTCGCATATACCACGGCGTCGTAGGCCGCGAGCAGGTCCTCACGAGTGACGTCGTAGCCGAGGTGAACGCCGCCGACGAAGTTCACGCCCTCGTGCTCCAGCACGTTCCGCAGGTAGTCGGCGATCGACTTGATGGACTTGTGGTCCGGCGCGACGCCGTAGCGGACCAGGCCGTAAGGGGTGGGCAGCCGGTCGATGACGTCGACCCTGATCGCCCACGGCGGGTCCAGCGCCGCAGCCTGCTTGATCAGCGCCTCGGCGGTATACAGCCCTGCCGGGCCCGACCCTACGACGGCAACCTGGAGTGTCTGCATGTCATCGATTCTGCCCCGCTATCCCAGTGCTGGCAGCCAGACCGGACTTCCCGATGGCCGGTCTGGCGTAGTTTGCGGGGAATTAGGCGGCGAGCCGGGACCTATGGGGGGGTGAGGTCCCGGCCCGCCGAATCCGCTACCGCGATGGCCCGCGGTGCGGCTGGAAGACCGGTCCGCCTATGGGTGGGGTGGCTTTCCGGTCGGGTGCGGTTTCACGGTTTCGTCTGGCCTGCCGTCCGGGTGTCGAGCGTTCGAGGCGCCAGGGTGCAGCACTCCCTCGCAGTAGGCCGGCACATTTGCGGCCCCGCCGGCCGCCTTCTCCAGAGCGCGGAAGGCAACCGACTTCGTGGCCTCGCTGCCCGCCTCCTTGCCGTGCACGTAGGCAGTGCACAGGCCGAACGCCGCGTGCCCGCTCGCGTTCGGGCCGACCGGCGTGCCGTGGCGGCCGGTGGCGCCGCCGTCATGCTGCTTCGGCACCGGCGCCCCGATCGTGTTGTGCGCGACTAGCTGTGCCGAGGCCGGGAGCGCCCCGGCGTATGCAGCGGCCGCCAGGCCACCGAGACCGACGACGACGGCGGTCGCAGCGGCACCGACTCTGGAGCGCAGTAGCGGAGGCGGCGTGAGCACGGCAGGCCTCCGCCAGCGCGAGCGAGCCGGCTGCTTCGGTACACCGACGCGGTTACGGAACTCGGCAATCGCCGTAGCCTGCCCTGCTGCCTCGTCCGCAGCAGGCTCGGCCTGAAGCGCGGCCAGCACATCGGCCACGTGCCGGAGTGCCGCCGGGGTGTCCGCCGCCGGGGTGCCGCTCTCGAGGAATGCCGCCAGCGACGCGTCCGGTATCCCGGATGCATCGTTGCGAGGCGGCCACGTGCGGTTTGGCATGTCATAGTCTGAAACGCCGCGGTCGCTCATAGCGTTACGCCGGCATCGGTCAGGTTCTGCGCCAGGCGGCGCAGCCCACGGTGGGCGGCCACCCTGACCGCGCCCTGGCTGCGGCCCACGATCCTGGCTACCGCTTCGGTGTCGAGGCCGGCGACGACCCGTAGCAAGATCACCTCTGCCTGCAGGACCGGTAGGTCGGCGAGCATCGCGAGCGCCGCACGGGTGCTGAGATGCTCCAGGGCCTCATCGGCCGAGTCGGCGGTCACCGGCAGGTCAGCGGGCGGCACGTCGTGGATTGATGCCGCGGCATGGCGCGTCCGGCGGCGAGCCTGGTCGATGGTGCGGCGCCGGGCCGTGGTGAACAGCCACGCGCGCCATGCTGCCTCGTCGCCGCGAAAGCGCGGCAGGCCGCGTACCACATGAACCCACGTGTCGGCAGCGATGTCCTCGGCCGCATCGGGCGCGGTCACGCGCAGATAGCGCAGGAGCGCCGCGTTCCCATCTCGCCACAGCCGGGTGAACGCCTCCTCGTCACCCTCCTGCGCAGCCGTCAGCGTGTCCGCGAAACCCGTACCGATCACAGCGCCGAGTATCACGGCGCCGTGGCTCGCCCGCAGCGATATCGCCATTTATTCGGGCCATACAGGAATGTGAGCGGCCCGACTGCAGGCCGCCGAGGGACCCTGCACGGCGTGGGCTAGCGTTTCTGACCGTGCACAACGACAGGCAGCCGCCGGAGATCAGCCTCGCTGGCCGCGTCGCGCTGGTGACCGGCGGCAGCGGGGGAATCGGCCGGGCAATCGCGCTGGCGCTATCGTCGGCCGGGGCTAGCGTCGCCATCGGTTACGGTGCGAACGACGCGCCAGCTCATCAGCTGGCCGGCCAGATCACCGCGGCCGGCGGTCGCGGCGCGGCGCTGAGCGCCGACCTTGCCTACCCGGCGGAGATCGCGCGACTGGTACAGGAGGCGGAGGAAAGCTTCGGCCAGGTGGACGTGCTCGTCAGCAACGCCGGGGCGGGCAAGCGCCAGCCGCTCGAGGCGATCGGAGTCGACGACTTCGACGACACGATCGCTGTCAACCTGCGAGCGCCGTTCCTGCTCGCCCAGCGACTGCTCCCGGAGATGGCCCGGCGCGGCTTCGGCCGGGCACTGTTCGTGTCGTCGGTCGCCGCGTTCACCGGCGGCGTGGTCGGACCGCACTACGCGGCGTCCAAGGCGGGCCTGCACGGGCTGACCCACTCACTCGCCGCGCGGTTCGCCGATGACGGCATCACCGTCAACGCCATTGCGCCCGCACTCATCACAGAAACCGGAATGCTCCCTGGCGAGCCCGACGAGCTGCGCCAGCGAGTGCCCGTCGGCCGGCTGGGACGCCCGGCCGAAGTCGCCGACCTCGCGCTGGCCGTCCTGCGCAACCCCTACCTCACCAGCCAGATCATCTCCATCGACGGTGGCATGTACCCGCACTAGCGCAGCGGCGCCCCGACACGCCGAACCGCGTCTCGGGTCAGCGCTGGACCGGCGACTTTAACCTTCCTTGCCGACGCAGGCGACGTGACTTGAACTCGGCGCGGGTACCAGAACCTCCTGGCAAGCGGGGGGAACGTTACGCGCCGGGGAAACGCTCACGTGACAGGCAGCCGCCGTCGGCCTACGGGCCGACCGGTGTCGCGCGTCCTGGCCCGGACGGGCGAGCTTGCACTGGTAGCCGGCCTGCTCGCTGGCGGGCTCGCGCTCCCGCCCGCGCTGCTGGCCGGCGCCGTCGTGAGCGATGCCACGCACACGTTCAACAACCTGTCTGTGCCCCAGCTCGCAGCGATTCCGCAGCGATCATCAATCCTGGCGAGCGACGGCAGCGTCATCGCGTACTACTACCCGGACCACATCTACCGGGACCCGGTGAGCTACAACCAGATCGCGCCGGTCATGCGCGAGGCGATTGTGGCGATCGAGGACTCGCGGTACTACCACCACGGCGCCATCGACCCGCAGGGCACCATGCGCGCGGTCGTGACGGACCTGACCGGCGGGCGGATTCAAGGCGGGTCGACGATCGCGCAGCAGTATGTGAAGAACGCGCTCCTGCTGACCGCCGCTGACAGCGCGGAGCAGCGCGCCGCAGCGGCCGACACCCTCGCGCGCAAGATCCGGGAGCTCCGGATCGCCGCCAATGTCGAGCACCAGATGACGCCTGACCAGTTGCTCGCTGCCTACCTGAACGCCGCATTTTTCGACAACGAGACCTACGGCGTCGAGGTGGCCGCGCAGCGCTACTTCGGGACGACCGCGGCCCAGCTCACCCTCGATCAGTCGGCGCTGCTGGCCGGGATCGTCGAGAACCCGTCGCTGTACGACCCGCTGACGAATCCGGCTGCTGTGCTCCAGCGCCGCAACCTGGTGCTGACGCGGATGGCGCAGCTGCGCTACATCAGCCACTCTGCCGCCGCCGCAGCCGAGCGAGCGCCGCTCGGGCTGCACTACTCCGCGCAGTCACTGCACGATGGCTGTGCGGGCGCCGCGCCGACGGCGGCGTGGTTCTGCGACTACGTCGTTGCGGAGATGCGCACCGATCCTGCCCTCGGCCGGGCCTGGCACCAACTCAACACCAGCGGCGGGCTGACGATCAGCACGACCATGAGCAGTCAGGACCAGGCGGCCGCGCAGAACGCCGTGAGCTTCATGGTGCCCTCGCCTCCGTCTGGCTTCAACCCGGGCGGCAACGCCGCCGCCGAGGTGCTGATCCAGCCCGGCACCGGCCGCGTGCAGGCAATCGCGGTGGATCGCAGGTACGGCACGCTGCCGGGCCAGGACAGTATCAACTACGCGGTCGATTCGTCGGCCGGGGGCTCAGCGGGTGTGCAGACCGGCTCGTCGTCGAAGCTGTTCACCCTGATCACCGCCCTGGAGCAGAACTATCCGTTTGGATGGAAGCTGCCGATCAAGTCTCCCAGCAATGTCGGTCCCTACTATGACTGCCGCGGACAGCCCACCGGCCCATTCCATGTCAGTAATGCTGAAGGTGCGGGCAGGGGCACGTACACGCTGTACACCGGCACGACGCAGTCGATCAACGTGTTCTACGCCGAGCTCGAGCAGAAAGTCGGGCTCTGCAACGTCGTCCGGACCGCGGTCAGCATGGGAGTCCACCGGGCTGACGGCAGGTCGCTGCTCGACGGCGTCGGCAAGCCGGGCACGGCGACCTACCAGCCGCCCGCGGACGACCTGCCGTCCTT
>Ga0126373_10000551_pt1 | contig 24943 bp, 25 predicted proteins | sample PanSoiMetPlot_11_FD_92545 | JGI IMG/M metagenome (GOLD analysis project Ga0126373, IMG submission 92545) | Tropical forest soil microbial communities from Panama - MetaG Plot_11 | ecosystem: Environmental > Terrestrial > Soil > Tropical forest > Bulk soil | place: Panama | collected 2016-02-17 | reverse complement strand
GTACAGCCGCTCCCTGGTCGCGGCTCGTGAGCGGGCGTTGCATGCAGACCTTGATCTTTTGCGCAGCAGCATTTGGAAATACACCTTCGACAAACAAAAAGCTCTTCAATCCCTCGACGATCTTCGAGTTGCCGGCTACATTGATAAAATTCCAGACGATCCCATGACCCACGAGCCTAACTGGGCAGTCGATGAGGACGAATATCTGCTCTCTGCTGATCAGCAGGACCCCGGCATCATCGACGTGCACTCCGCATCCAACGCCATCGCCACCGACGGTACCGCCTACAGCACGTGGTAAGGTTTCGGAGAAGGTTGAATCCAGGTAGCTAGGTCCGGGTAATAATCCTTCCTGCAGGATCCATGTCTGAGACCTCGATTCAGATCCAATCTTATGAGGCTGTAACCGTATTGCGGCTCTGCTCTGAGGACGAGACGAATCGCCTTACCTACGCCTGCATTGCCTCACTCACGGATACTCTGTGTGGGCTTAAGGGTGTGGGAACTGGCCTCATCGTTACTGGAAACAGCAAATTCTTTTCCGCTGGAGCGGAACTGAAGGAAATTGCGGCTCTCACTGCGCCGGCAGCTTATGAATTTGCGCGGGCGGGGCAGCGTCTCATGGAAACTATTGCAAGCTTCCCTGTACCCGTGTACGCCGCGGTTTCCGGGTACTGCATGGGCGGTGGGTTGGATCTGGCGCTCGCTTGTCATCGGCGGATAACGGCACCACATGCGGTATTCGGGCACCGCGGCGCAGCCCTGGGACTCATTACGGGGTGGGGAGGAACGCAAAGGCTCCCGCGTGTGATTGGCAAAGGACAGGCGCTCCAGATGTTCATCGCCGCCGATAAGATCGATGCCTCACAGGCCTTGCGCATTGGCCTGGTCGACGCAATCGCCGAGGATCCGGTCGTGGCGGCCACTCGGCAACTGCAACCATAAAGATCGGAGCACGCGCGAATCCGGATTAGGCTCGATTGCGCGGTTCCGGCCCGCTGTTATACCGTAATCAGTCCACCCAATGGATATCTGATGGCTAACCGGAACGAAGCGCTGGCGGTAAATACGTCCCCTGCAGGCAATGTGCTCACGACGAAGGTCGATCCCACGTCAGCTCGCTTCGAAGCCAATATGCGATTTCTGGCCGACCTTATGTCGCAGGTGCGCAATGAAGCGGAGACGATCGGCGAAGGCGGGGGTGCCAAAGCGGTCGACAGCCAGCATGCCAAAGGACGTCTGACCGCGCGCGAGCGGATCGCACTGCTGTCCGATCCGGACTCGTTCTTCGAGCTTGGCCTGTACGCGGCGCACGGGATGTATGAGGAATGGGGCGGAGCGCCGGCTGCAGGGGTGATTACCGGGCTGGCCCGGGTGCATACGCGGCTGGTGATGATTATCGCGAACGATGCCACGGTGAAAGCCGGGGCCTTTTTCCCGATGACATCCAAGAAAGTGATCCGAGCCCAGAACATTGCGATTGACAATCGCATTCCCACAATCTACCTGGTCGATTCCGCCGGAGTCTTCTTGCCATTGCAGGAAGATGTCTTTCCCGATAGCGATGATTTTGGCCGCGTATTTCGCAACAACGCGGTCATGTCGGCAATGGGCATTTCGCAGATTGCAGCTATCATGGGAATGTGTGTGGCAGGGGGCGGATATCTGCCGGTCATGTGCGATCACGTGTTGATGACCGACGGGAGCGGCTTATTTCTGGCTGGTCCGGCGCTCGTACAAGCGGCGATCGGACAGAAAGTGTCAGCCGAGGATCTAGGCGGAGCCGCGATGCACTCGTCCATCAGCGGAACGGTCGATTTCCGCGAACCGACGGATGAAGCTTGTATCGCGCGCATCCGGTCAATTGTGGAGAAGTGGGGATATCGAAGGCTCTCGCCCTGGGATCGGAAGAAACCGGTTGAGCCCGCGCTTGCAGCCGAGGAGATTTACGGGATCTATGATCCCTCGCCGGCGCGTCCTTATGACATGAAGGAAATCCTGGCGCGGATTCTCGACGGCAGCCTCTTCGACGAATACAAGCCCGAATACGGAAAAACGCTGCTCTGTGGCTATGGAAGGATCGGGGGATTCGCGGTCGGAATCGTCGCGAATCAGAAATTGCACGCCCAGCAAACCGATCACGAAGGGCACAAACGAGTGGAGTTTGGTGGGGTCATCTATACGGAGTCAGCCGAGAAGGCCTCCCGCTTCATCATGGACTGCAACCAGAATCTGATTCCCCTGGTCTTTTTCCACGACGTAAACGGGTTTATGGTGGGCCGCGACGCGGAGTGGAGTGGCATCATCAAAGCAGGGGCCAAGATGGTGAATGCAGTTTCGAACTCAGTAGTGCCCAAGATCACGGTGATCGTGGGAGGCTCCTTCGGAGCCGGGCATTATGCTATGTGCGGAAAGGCTTATGATCCGCGATTTGTTTTTGCCTGGCCAACAGCGCGCTACGCCGTCATGAGCGGAGACTCAGCGGCAGGCACACTGGTTGAAATCAAAGTGAAACAACTCGAGCGCGGCGGCAAAAAGCTGAGCGAAGAAGAGAAGAAGGAGCTTTACCAGTCCGTGAAGCGCACCTACGACGAACAAACAGATCCCCGTTACGGTGCCGCGCGCCTCTGGATCGACAGGCTTATCGACCCGATCGAAACACGTGATGCCATCACCGAGGCCCTGGAAGCAGCCGCGCTCAATTCCGATGTGCCCGAGTTCAAGGTGGGAGTATTGCAGACTTAGCAGAGCCTTACGCCCGGGCGCCCGAGATCGAACTGCTGATTCAGAGTCCCGCAACCAAAAATAGAATTCATGGCCAATTCCGTTAAATTGATTGAATGCCCGCGCGATGCCTGGCAGGGATTGAAGGGTATGATCCCGTCGGACGTCAAGGTGAATTATCTGAAAACTTTGATCGGAGCGGGTTTCAAACACATTGACGCCGTCTCATTCGTATCGCCGAACGCCGTGCCGCAGATGGCTGACTCAGAAGAAGTCTTGAAGGAACTGGATCCCCCGGATGATGTGGAGATCATCGGGATTGTCGTGAACGAGAAAGGCGCCCAAAGGGCGATTGCTACACAGGCGGTTTCCACGCTTGGTTTTGCCTATTCCATTTCGGAAACATTTTTGCGGAAGAACCAGAACCAATCGCCCGAGGGCGCTCTGGACGAATTGGAAAAGATTCAGAGGAAAGCTGACAATGCAGGGCTCGATGTGGTGGTTTACATCTCCATGGCGTTTGGGAATCCGTACGGCGACCCATGGAGCGTCGACGAGGTTGTCGACGCGGTGGAATTGCTCGAAGCAGAGGACCTGCACATGGTTTCGCTGGCTGATACTGTGGGGCTCGCGACTCCGCAACAGATTTCTGAACTCGTACAGGCCGTGCGGACGAAATACGATTACCTCGAGATTGGTGTACACCTGCACAGCCGACCCGAGGAGGCATCCGATAAGATAATCGCGGCCTTCGAAGCTGGCTGCAGGCGTTTCGATTCGGCCATCGGGGGTTTGGGAGGGTGTCCTTTTGCGCAGGACGCGCTCGTGGGGAATATTCCGACGGAGCGGGTCATGGAGGCGCTGCAGAAACTGGGCGCGGAGTTGCCGCCGATCAAACCACTCGATACTCTTCTGAAGGCGACGGGGGGCATGGCCGCCAGGTATTCGGAATCGCACGCCGCGGACTAACGGCGGAATTCAAGGATATATGGGCAGTTTTTTATGAACTATCCCACCATACAACTTGCATTCGAAGGACAGGTTGCGATCATTACCCTGAATCGCCCGGAGAAGCGCAATGCGATCAGCTTCGAACTGATTGATGATCTGGTAAGCGGGTTGGAACAAGTGGCAAAGTCTGAAGCGATGGTACTGGTCCTGACGGGAGCGGGCAAAGCCTTCTGCTCTGGCATGGATCTGGACAACCTGAAAGGGCTGCTGGGACGGACTCCGGAGCAAAACTTGCAGGATTCGCAAACCATGGTGCAGCTTTTCCGTTCTCTGTACGAATTCCCTAAAGTTACGATCGCCGCCGTGAACGGACCGGCGATCGCTGGCGGCACAGGGTTGGCGCTGCTGTGCGACTTTACCCTTGCCGTCCCGGAATCCAAATTTGGCTATACCGAAGTTCGAATTGGTTTTGTGCCAGCGATTGTCTCGACATTCTTGCTGCGCCAAGTAGGTGAAAAACAGGCGCGCGATCTATTGCTGACGGGAAGGATCTTCGGCGCGGAAGAGGCGTTGCGCCTGGGTTTGATCAACGAAATCGTGTCACCCGAGGACTTGCTGGGCCGAGCTCGGCAACTGGCAGCATCCGTGATGGAAAATAGCGCATCCTCGCTGCGCGCGACGAAACAGTTGCTGACCGATCATGCGCGCATGGAACTCAACGCCCACATCGATGCTGCGGTGCGCGAGAACGCCGCCATTCGCCAGACAGCCGACTTCCGCGAAGGGATCTCGGCCTTTCTGGAAAAACGCAAGCCGGTCTGGACGGGGAAATGAGTTCGAACCATAATCCTGCGGTAAACGAGACCAAGCTGCGCGTGCGATATGCCGAAACCGACCAGATGGGGGTTGTCTATCACTCGAACCATCTGATCTGGTTCGAGGTTGGACGTGTCGAATTCATGCGGCAGATGGGTTTTTCCTATCGCGATATGGAACGCGATGATGGACTCTTCATCGCTGTGGCGGAGGCAAAGTGCCGTTATCGCGCGCCGGTCTATTACGATGAGGAAGTTGTGGTGCGAACACGATTAAAGGCGGTGCGGGAGTCGATAATTGTCTTTCGCTACGAACTCGCCCGTGCGGATACGGGCGCACTGCTGGCCGAAGGCGAGACAACACACGTCGTAACAAATTCCGACATGAAAGTCGCATCTCTGCCGAAGAAGTATCTCAGCGTATTTCGCTGTGCAGCGGGCAAATAAGAAAAGTGCGATTCGGGATCCCTTGAACGCTCTACACATCAGTGGCAACGATCTGAGATTGGAGGACGTCCGCGACGTTGCGGTAACCCGCCAAGCGGTTCTGCTCTCGCCGGACGCCCGCGAGGCTGTCATTCTAGCGCGCACGGTAGTCGACGAGATCGTGGCCGGCAACAGGGTGGCCTACGCGATCACCACGGGTGTTGGAAAACTGAGCGACGTTCGGATACTGGGCGACCAGATCCGCGAACTACAGCTAAACCTTGTGAGGTCCCATGCATTCGGCGCGGGCGATCCTCTGCCGATCCCTGAAACTCGCGCCATGATGCTATTGCGCGCCAATTCGCTTGCCAAAGGGCATTCTGGCGTACGTCCCACCGTGATCGATACTCTCTGCGAAATGTTGAACCGGGGCGTCACACCCTGGATTCCCTCACAGGGGAGTGTTGGTGCCAGTGGGGATTTGGCTCCGCTGGCTCATCTGGCGCTAGCTCTGATCGGCGAAGGCGAATGTCATGACACGAGTGGAGGTCGGGCCGCTGCGGCAGAGGCTCTGAAACGCGCCCAGATCAAACCTTTGGTACTTGAGGCGAAGGAAGCCATTTCGCTGATCAATGGAACGCAAGCCATGCTGGCGGTCGGCACATTGGCTTTACTCGCGGCGGAGATTCTTGTGGATACCGCTGATGTTGTGGGAGGTCTTTCTTGCGATGCACTGAAGGGCACGGATGCGGCATTCGATGAACGAATTCACAAGGCACGTCCCCACAGCGGACAAGTCAAGAGTGCGCAAAACCTGCGTCGCATGCTGGAGGCCAGTCAGATCCGCGAATCGCACCGCGATTGCGGCCGCATCCAGGATGCCTATTCTCTGCGCTGCATCCCGCAAGTGCATGGCGCAGTCCGCGACACCATGGCTCATTGCCGCTCGGTATTTGAGACAGAAGTCAATTCGGCGGTCGACAACCCCCTGGTTTTCATCACCGATCGCAAGCGTGTTGCGGGTGACGTGATCTCTGGAGGAAACTTCCATGGCGAACCGCTGGCGTTTGCGCTCGATTTCCTGGGAATTGCTCTAAGCGCGCTGGCCGGAATCAGTGAGCGGCGGACCGAAAGGCTGGTGAATCCTGCGCTCAGCGAAGGCTTGCCGGCATTCCTCGCATCCGGAGCCGGATTGAACTCCGGATTCATGTTGCCGCAAGTCACAGCTGCTGCTCTGGTCAGCGAAAACAAAGTATTGGCACACCCTGCCTCTGTCGACTCGATCACCACCTCGGGCAACAAGGAAGATTACGTTTCGATGGGAATGACGGCAGCACTCAAACTTAGGCGCATCGTCGAGAATACGCGCAACGTGCTCGCAATCGAGGCCATGGCGGTGGCGCAGGCGCTGGACTTTCTGGCGCCGCTGAAGACCTCCAAACGCGGACAGGCGGCCCATGCCGCCATCCGCACGGCGTGTCCACCGATCGACAGGGATCGCGTAATGTATACAGATCTTGCGCGGGTCGCGGAAGTGATCGCCGCGGGCAAGATATCCGCGGTCTTGCGTTAGCTGATGCTACACATCCATGAAGACACTCACCGAGTATCTGAAGTTTCATACGAAGACGCATCGGGCATACGTTCACATTACGCCGCAGGTGGAGCAGATCGTTCACAACAGCGGCGTGCAGGAAGGGATGGTGCTGGTCTCGGCCATGCACATTACGGCGGGCATTTATGTAAACGATAACGAAAGTGGATTGATCGAAGATATCGATCAGTGGCTGGAGCATCTGGCGCCATTTCGCCAGGATTACAAACATCACGACACCGGCGAAGATAACGGCGATTCCCATCTGAAAGCGCTCTTGATCCATCACGAAGTGATCGTACCCATTACCGCCGGCAGGCTGGATCTGGGCACGTGGCAGCGGATTTTTTACGCCGAATTCGATGGTCAGCGGGACAAACGAGTCATCGTGAAAGTCATGGGGGAGTGACGCAATGTCAGAAGAACTGACCGAGTTGAAGGAACATGCCGAGCATGCCCAGCACAATCCTGCACTAGCGCCAGTTTCGGTGACGATGGCCACCTTGGCCGTGCTCGTTGCCGTCGTGACGTTGCTTGGTCATCGGTCCCATACGGAAGAAGTTGTCTTGCAGGCCAAAGCTTCCGATCAGTGGGCCTATTACCAGGCGAAGAATATTCGGCGCCATGAGGATGAAATCGTTGCCGATGTGACTTCTGTTCAACCCACTACTGACGCTGCCGCACTCGCCAAAGTGCAAGAGAAGTATTCTGGCGAAGCCACCCGGTACAAAGATGAACAAAAGGAAATTGAGGACAAAGCAAGAGAAATGGAAGGAGAAGTCGCTACGGAGCGAAATCGTGCCGACCGCTATGATCTCGCAGAAGTCTTTCTCGAGGTAGGGCTCGTGATCACCTCCATCACCCTGCTTTCAGGACGCAGATTTTTCTGGCTGCTGGGAATTGTTTTGGGCGCAGTTGGGATTGTTTTGGCCGGGACCGGCTATTTCATCCATTGAGCCGGATCACGATTTTCCAGCAACATTATCGATTCGCCGATACCTCGATCTCGGGCTTGCCCAACCTCCAGGATTTTCTGCCGCAGGCCACATGGCCTGTATACGCTCGGGATGCCGCGGCGTACTGGTACCATCGCAGTGCGCCTTGCGCAATTGGCCTCCACATCACCTTGGAGGATACGTTGCTCCCGAATGCTGGATTTTGCGAATCTTCCATGATGGGCCCAATAGAGCTGTGATAATGGTCTGGTTCCCGGACTTGTGATTGAGGCAGACCAATGAGCGATCAGAAAAATGCAAACACGTTAACCCGCCGCCGTTTCGGTGTCCTTGCTGCGGCGGGCGCGGCGGCGACGGCGTTAGTTGCCCAGGACATTCAGCGGCGGGATGCCTCCTCGGCACGCCTGGCTCCCGGATCGTTCCAGCGACCGCTTGTGCCTGACACGCCGGCGTTCGGCGGGCCGCTCGAATTCACTCGCCTCGAGACTGCTCCGAGGGTACAGCCTTTTCCAATGAGCCGGGTACGATTGCTGCCGAACAATGTGTACTTCGATTCGCAGGAGTGGAACCGTGGCTATATGGCACGACTTCAGGCGGATCGTCTCCTTTATACGTTCCGCGCAAACGCTGGATTGCCGGTGGAATCGGCGAAACCGCTCGGAGGTTGGGAGCAGCCCGAGAACGGTCAACGGTCGAGCGAACTGCGGGGACATTTTGGCGGCCACTTCCTTAGCGCCAGCGCCCAACTGGCGGCGATCGGAGATACGGAGGCCAAAGCCAAGGGCGATTACATGGTCGCTGAGCTGGCTAAATGTCAGGAGAAGCTGGGCGGCAAGTATCTTAGCGCTTTTCCCACAACATGGTGGGATCGGCTCGAGAAAGGGGAGCGGGTCTGGGCTCCCTTCTACACGATTCACAAGATCACAGCCGGGATGTTCGACATGTACCGACTGGCCGGGAACAAGCAAGCGCTGCAAGTACTGGAAGGCATGGCGGCCTGGGCGGACGAGTGGACCTCCTCAAAAACAGAAGCGCAAATGCAACAGATCCTCACGATCGAATTCGGAGGCATCGCGGAGAGCTTCTATCATCTCGCGGCGGAAACGAACAACGATCGCTGGGCGAAATTGGGCGACCGCTTCCAGAAGAAGAGCTTCATCAATCCGCTGGCAGGGCGACGGGATGAGTTGCACGGATTGCACGTCAACACGCATATCCCGCAGGTGATCGCCGCGGCACGAAGATACGAGATCTCTGGCGACAGTCGCTTTCGTGACTTGTCGGAGTACTTCTTCTATGAAGTGACAACGGCTCGTTCCTATGTGACGGGCGGGACCAGCAATGCGGAAGCCTGGCTCGCTCCCCCACGGCGTTTGGCCGTTGAGTTGAAGCAGAGTGTAGAGACGGCTGAGTGTTGTTGCGCTTACAACATGCTGAAGCTGACGCGACAGCTCTATAGCTGGAATCCGTCGCCCGCTTTGTTTGATTACTATGAGCGCTTGTTGCTCAATCATCGCATCGGGACAATCCGGCCGAAATTGGGATACACGCAGTATTACCTTTCGCTGGCTCCGGGTGTGTGGAAAACCTTCAATACGGAAGACCAGACATTCTGGTGTTGCACGGGTTCAGGAATTGAGGAGTTTTCGAAGCTGAACAACAGCATTTATTGGAGAGATGAGGAGGGGCTCTACGTGAACCTCTTCATTCCATCAGAGCTGGATTGGCCGGAGAAAGGATGCACGGTCCGCCAGGAGACTCAGTATCCGGAGTCACAGGATGTGACACTGACGATAACCGCGGCAAAGCCGGACAACATGGCATTGCGCCTGCGCATTCCCGGTTGGCTGCAATCGGCACCAACGGTGAAGTTAAACGGGAAAGTACTCGATGCGTCGGCAGAGCCTGGCTCGTACTTGACTCTCAAGCGAGTGTGGAAGATGGGAGATAAGCTGGAGATGCAACTTCCCATGCACTTACATGTGGAGGCCATGCCGGATGATACTCAGATGCAGGCGTTGATGTATGGACCTCTGGTTTTGGCTGGAGACCTCGGCGCGGAGGGGCTGACCGAAGCCCACATCATCGGGCCAAACTTGCGAGTGGGTGCGCCTATTCCCGAACAGCATGGCTCGCCGCTAGGGCCGGCGAACAGGACTCCTCCTGTACCTGATCTCGAAATTCCAACCTTCAAGGCGTCTGGATCCGATCCGAGTTCCTGGATCAAGCCCGGAAACAAGCCGCTGACGTTCCGGACGTCGGGGCAGCGGAAGGATGTCACCCTGGTTCCGCTGAATCGCATCTATGACAGGCGGTACTCTGTCTACTGGAAAGTTTCGTGAGCCGCTCGGGTCTGCTAGTTGGCGTGTCCATTGATGAAGATGGGCGGAACGAAGAATCGTTCGGTGCGTCATGTGCCGATCCACCCCAGAGTTCAAACGCTATATGACCGTGGGCGCATCGTAACTTTGCCGGGCCGGATCAGGCCTCGCTTCCCTAGCGCCTTTACCGTTATTGGCATGGCATCTACGGGTACAAGACTTCGCTGTCTTTTGAGTTCAAGCGCGCCAACGTTTGGATTTATGCTCCATCTGCCGGAACGATTACTTTCATATGTGAACGCAAAATCTCGCCAAAAAGGAAGAGATCCGTCAGCAATGCGCGCAGATGACTTGAAGCGTTCAGATTGTCAACCAACTGAGAGCTGATGGCCGGTTGCGCAAGCACGAGTTCGAGGGCTGCCAGAGAATCGATTGCATCGCGCTCCAACATGGAACAGAATGTCTCATATTTCTCTGCTGGTGCCAGCTCGTAGCGATCAATAGCTCGTCGATAGCTTTCCCTCAATCCGGCAAGGGCGTTACGCGTTCGCTCGAGTTGATTCCGAACCTCACGACCAGCCGCACTACCTTGATCGCTGGGCAAGCCTTGTGCTGCATAACCTAAGAGAAATTCGTAACACTCTTCGATGATGTCGCAGCGTTCGAGAAAATCAATCGCCATCAGCTGGACTCCTGCGCTGAGACAAGTCCTCGATCACCCACCGCTTCGGGTCATGTTCCTTCAAGTAGAATTCGCGACTCATCGAGCCCACAATCATCGAAGCAGTGATCGGGAGCTTTTCCGGCCGAATGGCAAAATATACGTGAACAATCGTGAGCGTGATCAGTCCCACTCCCGTCAGTCCATGCAGCACGTACATCATGCCCCACGTCATATCGCTGAATAAATAAGGATTGCGCGAGAAAAAGAAAGTTCGCACCCGAAACATCATGAAGATGCCGGTAACGATCACCGCCAAGCCGCTCAACATGACGACGCCATGATAGAGCTTGTTTTCCAAAGGATATTTGGCAAACTTTCGCGGCAGACCCTTCGGGTTTCCCATGAAGCGATAGAAGCGCTTCCATGCATCTTCGAGGTCGGATCGGTCCGGCCAGATTGACCAGAAATCCAGATAAAAGGTTGCGTGAACGATGTGAAACAGGATTGAGAGCGTCAATACTGTTCCGGCAATCCAGTGATATGTCACCCAATTAAACTGAACTCCGACTTTAGGCAGGAATGCCGTAAACAGCAGCGCAAACATCGCCACCGCCATGATCCAATGAAACAGTCTTGCGGCCAGAGAGTGGCGCGGAATTCGTGCGGGCAGTGCGAGCATTTCGCCAGGGGAAGGACCGGAAACGAACTCTGTTTTCCCGGCGAAGTAGCGGACATAGATCGCATGCACGATCAGAAAGACCAGCCCAGCAATCAGCGCGACCCAGATCAGGAACCATGCGATGTGAATCGGGACCCTTTGTCCCAGCGGACTCATTGCCCACTCCAGGAAGTTCATGCCGCCTCCTGTGCTCCGCTAATGGCGCGTTTCACTAGATTTCGCATGAGCGGGATCTTGTAGGCGTTAAACTGCAACGGGACTGCTCCCTGTACTGCCAGCTTCCCTGCGGCTTCCCCCGTGTCGGAGTTCCGAGGTTTGCCACGGACCGAATCTTCTACCATCTTCAACCGCAAGGGGCGCGCCGCAACGGCGTTCACCGCAATCCGGATATTCTGAATGGTGTCTCCCGATGACTTTATTGCCGCTGCGACATTCATCAGCGGAAAATCCCAGACATTTCGATCACGAACTTTCTCGAAATAAAAATAGGACATCGCCCAAGTCGATGGAATTCGGATCGATGTTAATAAATATCCAGGTTGCAGAATATTCATGCGGGTGATGTCGAGCTCGGGTCCGACAAAGTAATCTTCCGCGTCGATTGCCCGTTCGCCTTTCGGAGTCAGCACGATGAACTTGGCATCGAGCGCAATCAGAGCTGGGGCGGTGTCGGAGGGATTCACGGCGATGCATCGCTCTGCATGAAGTATGGCGTGTTCGCGATTTCTGCCGACGGGAGTATCGGCATAACAGATGTTTCCCCCTGCGCGGTAACAGGGCCAGCCCGCGCGATAGTACCAGCAGCGCGTATCCTGGGAGACATTGCCGCCGATTGTTCCCTGGTTGCGGATCTGCGGGGAAGCAACCACTTCGGCGGCCTGGGCCAGCACTCGATAATTCTGCTGTATGAAAGAATTTTGACCGACTTCGGTGAGCGTGGTCATCGCCCCAATTCGCAAGCCGTCAGAGGTCTCGCGGATTCCTCTAAGTTCCTCGATGCCGCCCAGATCGACAATCACCCTGGGTTTTTTGATGCGGTCTTTGAGCCAATCCATGCTGTCCAGCCCGCCCGCCAGTACTAATGCATCGGAGCCGTGCCGCTCCAGCAGCTTTTGTGCGTCAGCCACCGAAGTCGGCTGATACAACTGGAATGTGGGCATCACGTCTCGGATTATTGCCATACCGCTCTCCGTTTCCAATCGGCTAAATGAGCGCCGTCAGTGGATCCTGCATGGGCCGCCCTGCTTCGAGTGATGTAAGAATGGTGTCGAGGTTTACCGGCGCCCTGCGGAAAATCTCGTCGCCTAATGCGTCCGAAAGCGCGTTGAGGATTGCTGCACACCCGCCGCCTACCGGCGGTTCGCCGATCCCGCGGGCTCCCACTGGGGTCTCAGGATCAGGAATATCCAACGCAGCCCACTGCATATTGACGGGCACATCCAGAATGGTGGGCGGCTTGGTGTGATGAAAGCGTAACGAAATCGTGTGTCCGTAGTGCGGGTCGAACACCCATTTTTGCCCGATGGCATGACCGATGCCCAGTGTGGCTCGACCCAGGATCTGGCCACCCACCGATCTGGGGTGGATGACAGTGCCGACGTCGGCCACGGCGAGAAAGTCTGTGATCTCGTACTTACCGGTCTCCACGTCAGCCTCGACCTCGGCGAAGCAGGCCACATAAGAGAACGTTTGGCCGTCGCGCGGGTACTTATCCTTCGCTGCCGCCACCAGACCCTGACCAGCCAATGCGACAATTGAGGCTTTCGTAAACTTGTTCACATCGTCTGGCAGCTCGTGTCCGTCATATTTGCCGCCGAGTTGAATCGCATGTTGCGCCGCCTGGGCCAGCGTCATGCTTCCGCCGCCACCTTGGCGAAAGATGCGCTCATTCGCCACGTTATACTGCTCCGGCTTGCCGCCCAGAGTCTTGGCTGCGATCTCCTGCAGTTTCTGCTTGCCGTCCATTGCCGCAGCGTGTGCAGCGCGAGTCATCGCATGCGTGGTCTGGCTTCCTCCCGAGACGCATGTCCAAGGTAGATTTTTCGATGTATTTCCCCAAGTCACATCGCATTTCTCCCAAGGCACACCCAAAACCTCAGCGACGACACGGTGTACGTCGAGCAGGGATTCGGTTCCCAGGTTTCCGATTCCCGACTGAATTGCGATTCGCCCATCCGGCTTGATGACGAATAGACCGTCGTATCCGATCGATCCTCCCACGAAGCAGCTCGAAGAAACACCAACTCCGCGCACTTTCGTTCCGCTGCGCTTCGGCCGCGCCAACCGCTCCTTCCACTGGAACTGCTCGGCGCCGCGGTCGAAGGCTTCTTTCAGGAATGCGCTTGTGCAATGATTGCGCGTTCCATTTCGGATCGGCCCGACGGGTGACTTTCCTTCCGGGCAGTTGACTTTGCGAATTTCCACCTGATCGAGTCCGAGCTGGCGAGCCGCCTTGGAAACGATCGTTTCCATGATGACGATGCCCTGCATTCCACCGGGGGAACTCTGCGCCCCCCGTGGAGGGGTGTTCGTCAGAACGGTCGTGCCTCTCCAGCGCATGGCGAGCGGCTGGTAGAGCAATGAAACAATGGTCCCGGAAGTGTTCGCGTCGCCAACGGCATCATAGGGACCGTTGTTGCAAATGACAAACATGTCGAGTGCCGTGATCCGTCCATCTTTGGCGAAGCCTACCTTCATTCGCCCCTGGAAGCCGGGCCGTGCCCGCCCGATGAAGTGCTCTTCCTCGCGGCTGATGCGCATCATCACGGGCGCATTGGCCTTCTTGGACAGCAAAGCGGGAATGATCGCAAAGATGTAACCCGTGGCCTTGCTGCCGAAACCACCCCCGGTGTACTCGCTAATAAGAACGATCTGGTTCGCGTCCATATTCAACCAGCGCGCCAGGCTCGCCAGCGTTTGCACGGTGCTCTGCGTTCCCATATGGACGAATACCTTGCCGTTCTGCCAATAGGCCAGAGTGGTTCGCGGTTCGAGAGTCTCGTGGCTGGAGTCTGGGGTAACAAAGGTTTCGTCGAAAACCATCGCCGCATTCTTGAACCCGGCATCCAGATCGCCGACCACCCACTCGTCCTGCGCCTTGCCCAGCGGCAAGCGGCCATGTTTCGCCTCGGCGAAATCGGCGTCCGTCCACTTCAGCTCTCCCACATTAGGGACCGGTGGGCTAGGCGGTTTCTCTCCTGGTTTTGGCTGCGGCATTTGCGGCCTGATCCAGACGTTGCCCTGGATTCTCGGGTTCGGTCCACCAGGGCGCAACGTGTCCAACGGATCGATGGCGAAAGGAAGCGGTTCAAATTCAATATCGATTGCCTCAATGGCTTCCGCTGCGGTGTATTCGTCTACCGCCGCCACCGCCAGAACCGGCTCGCCGTGATAGAGGGGTTCCATGGTGAGCGCCTTTTCACCCAAGGGGTTCGCCTTGATCGTGACGCCAAGATCTGTGACGCTGTCAGCCGGTGCGGGCAGGTCATCCTGCGTCAGGATTGCCTTCACTCCTGGCATTGCCTTTGCTTTGCTGACATCCAGACGCGTCACGCGTCCGTGTGCCACCGGGCTTAGGAGCAACTTGCAGAACAACATGCCATCGACACGGAAATCCTCTGCATATTTTGCTTTGCCCGTGACCTTCGCATACAGATCGGGTGTGGGATAGTCTTTTCCGATCAATTTGTACTTCGGTCCGAATTTCTGTTGATTGGGTTTCCACTCGGAGCTAGACATGTTGCGCCTTCCTCATGTTTTCTGCGCCGCGCATCATGGCGGTGAGGATTTTGTCGTAGTCCTGGCAGCGACAAAGGTTTCCCGAAAGCCCGTGCGCCAATTCTGACCGGGTTGGATTGGGATGCGTTTTCAAGAATCCCACTGCAGACATAATGAAGCCCGACATGCAAAAGGCGCATTGGAAGCCCTGTTCGTCGATTACGCCCTGCTGCACGGGGTGCAGCGTGCCATCCGCGTTCGCCAGTCCTTCGATGGTCAGGATTTTCTTGCCGTGAACCGCGTGGGTCAGGACCGAGCAGGAGTAGTACGGCACATCATCAAGCAACACGGTACAGGCACCACACTCGGCGCGGTCACAACCGAGTTTGGTGCCAGTAAGTCCAAGTTTGTAGCGAAGAGTCCAGGCCAGCGTTTCCTGCTTCATGACGTCGACGCGGCGCTGCTGGCCGTTGACGTTGAGAGTGATCAGGCGCTCACCAAGGCCAGGCGGTTGTTGGCCGAACACCGAAGAGCTTCGAAACAGATAGGCCGCCGATGAAGTTGCGACGCCGCCGGCGATGACTCCTTTAATAAAGTTGCGCCGCGAGACGCCTCTGGTTGCTTGATCTTCCTTGAATTCGAGTTTGTCATCCATGCCGGGTCACCTCTCGTCAGGTCATTCCCTGACAATCTGGACACACGCCCAGTTTTGAAAATGCAGCATGCGAATCGGAATGAGACCACAGAATCGCGTGTCAAAATTTTACTCCCCTTAAAATGGGTATGCCATTCTGTCGGAAAACTGAGCTCGTTAGTGATTGCGGACAGCCTTCAGGCGAGTGCTGAGATGCCTGGCGGAGTGCTTTCTGTTGGACGTCGAACTCATACCTCTAGGAGTACGACGGGAAAAATGGAACGAAACAGGTAACCTGCTGGCATTCATGGCGCGATTCACGGCAGGAAGAGTCAGCGACCGCAAAGCACTACTTTATGAATTCTTCGAAGACCTTCCCTACCAACCCACCCCCTCTGACCACCGCAGGAGTCGGTATGTGCTAGGGCGATTACCGCAAGGCCCTTTTCGTAATTGGTCTTCGGCCTGGTACCACCGCCGAGTCTGAGGACGTGGGGTCGTTGGAGGATGTGCCCAATTGCCCGTTGCACGACCGCTCTGACTCCGATCAGTCCATGCATCCGATTCCGCGAGCGGGGGCGAAGTGGTTTTCCTCTTAACGTGACTACATGATCTGCTGTCGGCTCAGTTTTAAGCTGGTGATGACGAGTCGTTGATGGCCAATGTCCGTGTTGCCGAAAGTGCGGGGATTATCTCGACGCGGCGAATTCGTCGGGAGGGCAAAACTCCGTTACCCGGCGCTGCAAGTAAGGGCCTGGGAATTTCCTGTCCGCGATAGCTCAATCGGCTCTGTCAGGCGTTCCCTTTCGCCGGAGCGCCGTCTCTAGTTTCTTTAGCGTGGCTAACGAGTAAGCGGCGGAGTCGCGTTCCTCAATGTCAGTGGTGGACGCGAGTAATTCCCCGAGGCGGTCCATAACAGCCTTCTTTGCTTCTTTGACACGCTCTGAAAACTGATCGGTGGCTATGTCTACGAGTCCGGCTTCCGAAAGTAGAGTCCAAACCTCTTGTTTCCCAGATTCATACGTTTTGCCCATGGTATGGCGCTCCACTTCTCCTCTGACCTCACTCGGATCAGGCGAATTTTCATGTCCACTTGGGATCGGGCCGTTTATGTCGAGCCTCGTTTGAGCCTGAGGTAGGTGTACGCCAGATACTGATTCAGTTCGGCGCGGAAGGGCTGTTCGTCATCGCGGGGGTCCAAACCGGCGTCGGCCATGAAAACGAGCCGTCGCTCCCAAGCCTCTCTTTCGTCCTGGCTAACATCCTGTGGCTTGCGCCAGACTGGCGACTGATGCTTACCCAGAATCTTGTGCTCGGGTATAACCCGTCCATCCTCAAGGATGAAATCTCTCCACACCAGTCCCCATCTCACCTCTTTCACGACGCCTGTTGCCGAACCACCACGTGACGTGAAAGTAATGATTTGTGCCTCTTCCGAAGGCCATCTCGCATGAACATCCGGTTGCTTTTCCGTGAGTCTCATCACCAGGCCTGTGGCAGTTGCATCAATTACGCTCTTCTGATTGCGGTTTACGGCCTACAATTTGAGATCCCTGCACAACCGGTCGGGGCCACGAGTGCCGGGTCAATACACGGTCCACCATTTGCTCCACCATCGAAATGAAACGAGGGTCCCCGGCTTCAGTTGACCCGACCAATGCCACATTCAGTGCGCTGAGCTTCCCCGCCGGCTCAATCTCAACTATGGATTCGTTTTGACACCTCACATACACAATCCAGAGCACAGTCACGGCATTGTATGCTGTACTCTTTATTAGACTGACAATCGCAGCCGGACCATCCCCGAAATACATCACAACGCTGACCAGCACCATCTCGATGCACGCAAAGATTCCCAATCCCAGCGCAATTCCGAATACGGGTTGCCGCCAACAATTTCTGAGAAACCGGCAAAGAATCAGCAAGAGTATGCAAAGCCCACATTGCATGACGCGCTCACTGCGATCGAACGCGAGCACTGCTGACACGACCCGGTCGGCACTAGCCTGCTGGGTCGAGAAAGCATTCACAATCGAGAGCAAGATCAGCAGCCCACAGGCCCACCTGAAGATGACGGACGCCAACTTCTGAATGCCGCCATATTGTTTCAGGAGGTGTTGCAGTACTTCGTCCATCACCGCGACACCCAACAGAACGCTAATCGCATTGCCCGCCCAGTATGTGTCGAAGTAGTTGTCCGAAGAGTAGCGATATACCGGAAACAAAATTCCCGACTTCACAATCTGATAAATGATGTAGGAGAAAAATCGTGGAAAAACTCCGTGCAGTTTACGCTGGAACATGAACAGAACAAGGGTGATCTCAAGCACCGGACCCGCAACCCAACTCGCATACATCAGGATGCCGTTCATTGCCTCTAGCCTCCCCGGAGGTCAGAAGCATACTTCTCCCTGGACATCCCCGCAAGTTCTTTCTCGAGGACGCTCAGCCGCCGACTTCAGTTCAGGTTGTTACTTGCAAGCTCTTCCGCGGCACAGCGGCATGGGATCGCTGCCATCCGCGACTAAAACCACGTGTTCTGCCCGTATCGTAGCGGCACCGGTCTGGGAAGCGTTCTTTGGAACTGCGCAGTAGATTGCTGCCAATGCTAACGCCGCGAGCAGGACTTCGCCTGTCGTTTTCATGGGGGAGGTTCTCCTAGCGCAAATTTCGTGCTGCCGCGAAGTATATGCCTGGGAAGGACTTTTGAGAACCTGTGGAAAACTAGAGAGTTCGACTCGGCACTAGCGACGAACTCTCCGGCTTCGCGAAAGAGCGGTCCCGGTCGCTCACCCGACGAGCGCATCGGGGTTCTTTCAATGATAACTGGCTTTGATAATTTGACCACGGCTTGATAGCGTCTGAGTGGAGCGGACTTGATGCCTTCGCAAAATTGGGCCTGGGTGGCGGCCACTCTGGATACAAAGATGGACGAGGCCTTGTACGTTTGCGGTCTGCTTGAGGCGACCGGACTCCAGGTCCATTTGGCTGACCTCTCTACCAAAGAAACTTCTTCCGCACTCAGCCAGGCCGGGCAGCCATCACCCACCCTGCTTCTAACCTTGGCGCCCGAGATTGCCGCCCATCACCCCGAGGGAGCGAGCGCCGTCTTCTGTGGCGACCGGGGTGCCGCCATTGTGGCGATGACATATGCTTTTGAACGTTTCGTCCAAACGCAGCGGCACGTCGGAGGACTGCTCGGAATCGGCGGTTCGGGAGGCACGGCGATGATTACCAGTGCGATGCGCGCGTTGCCCATCGGCCTTCCCAAGTTAATGGTTTCGACGATGGCTTCTGGCAATGTGGCGTCCTATGTCGGCGCCTGCGACATAACCATGATGTACTCGGTTACGGATGTGGCCGGTTTGAATCGAATTTCACGTCGTGTACTGGGAAATGCCGCACACGCTCTCGCAGGTATGATGCTGCACACGCCGCCCCAGGAGGCTAAGCAGCGGCCGGCCTTGGGCCTCACGATGTTCGGCGTGACCACTCCTTGTGTTCAACAAATGGTACGACTGCTAAGTCCGCACTTCGATTGCCTGGTATTTCACGCCACCGGTACGGGTGGACAATCCATGGAGAAACTTCTCGACGACGGCCTCATCAGCGGAGTGATCGACCTCACCACTACTGAAGTCTGTGACCGCTTGTTCGGAGGTGTTCTGGCATGCACGAATGACCGTTTCGGCGCGGTGATACGTAGCAAGGCTCCGTACGTGGGTTCCTGTGGCGCGCTCGACATGGTAAATTTCGGCAGGATGGAAACGGTCCCGCCGCACTATCGCGGACGCAAGCTGTATCCCCATAATCCGCAGGTCACATTAATGCGAACCACGGTCGAGGAGAACATTCAACAAGCTCGATGGATTGCCAACCGGTTAAACCAATGCGAAGGCGAGGTACGCTTTCTTCTCCCATGGGGTGGAGTCTCGGCGCTTGACGCCCCGGGTCAGCCTTTTTGGGACCCAGAGGCAGACGCTGCCTTGTTCCAGACCTTGGCGAGCGAATTCCAGCAGACCGACCGACGGAAGTTGGTACAACTCCCATTCCACATTAACGATCTGAACTTCGCGCAGGCGGGAGTGGAAGAGTTCCTGGCGATCGCTTACCAGTAACACCCTACTGGAAAGGAAGCACTCGATGCGGCGTTTTTCCCGTAAGGAGTTGCAGGCGAAATTTCAGAAGATGGTTCACGATCGCCAACCCATCATCGGTGGCGGGGCGGGAACCGGCCTCTCCGCGAAATGTGAGGAAGCCGGCGGTATCGACCTGATCGTAATCTACAACTCCGGCCGCTATCGAATGGCGGGGCGCGGTTCGCTGTCGGGGCTGTTGGCCTATGGCAATGCCAACGCCATAGTCATGGAAATGGCAAAAGAAGTGTTGCCCGTGGTTCATAAAACGCCTGTGCTCGCCGGCGTCAATGGCACGGATCCCTTTTGTGTCTTCGACTTCTTTCTGAATGAGATCGCGGCTGCCGGCTTCTCGGGCATCCAGAACTTTCCGACTGTAGGCTTGATCGACGGCGTTTTTCGCTTGAACCTGGAAGAAACCGGTATGAGTTATGCCCAGGAAATCGAACTTATCCGGCTTGCACACGAGAAGGAGCTCTTCACAACGCCGTATGTATTCGACCCGGAGCAAGCTGTGGCCATGGCGCGCGCGGGCGCCGACATGATCGTTGCCCATATGGGCCTGACCGCCGGTGGTGCGATCGGTGCGGAAACCGCTCTTACGCTCGATCAATGTATCCCGCGCATCAATGCCATTGCGCAAGCAGCGCTCTCGGTACGGACCGATATGATCGTGCTATGCCACGGTGGCCCGATTGCCGAGCCCGCCGACGCGACGTGGGTATTGAACCGGACACAGCACTGTCATGGCTTCTATGGGGCGAGCTCAATGGAGCGGCTGCCAACCGAAAGAGCCATCACACGCCAGACGCAAGACTTCAAGCAAATCAGTTTCTAGCCCGAGGCAACATAGCATGACAAACACTGTTTACATCAGCGATGTAATCGACGCCCCGATTGAAAGAGTGTGGGGCATCATGCGGGACTTCAATGACATGCCGTCTTATCACCCGGGGATCCACAAAAGCATCATTGAGGGCGATGGTCCCAGCGACCGCGTAGGCTGCATCCGTCGCTTGACGCTGGGTGAAGGCTTTGTGCGCGAGCGCTTGCTGTGCATGGATGACGGAAACTATGTCTTCACCTACGAGATCATCGAAGGTACTCTACCGGTTCGTGGCTACGTCGCCGGAGTCAGGCTGCACCGGGTCACCGAGGGCAATCGAACGTTTGCGGAATGGTGGGCCGATTTCGAAGTAGTCGGTGCCGACCGCGACTCAGTGGTTACGCAGATCGGAAATAACGTCTTCGCGGCTGGTTTTCGGGCGATTGCGGCAAAGCTGGCATGAGACTGCTGCCGATTCTTAATGACCAACATGCCTCTTACTCCCAGTAAAGATCGCGAACAAGGCGCCTCTGGATTGTGCGGCTGGTTTGCCGGACTCGAACTGGCACAAACGTTCCAATCGGATTGTGGAACCCCTCTGAAAAAGCAGTTGGATGGAGAAGCTGACCAGCCCACACAGAAATGCACGAAGGAATTGTGCAAAGTGTTGCAACCTGTGCCTGTGAATACCAATGAAACACCCTGATTTTGAGGGCAAGTTAGTTGGCGTGATAAATGCAACTGCGCAGCGGGCCCTCGCCAAAATAAAGCGCGATTCACGAATTTCGGATCGCGACGGTCAGCACGGACCCGGCCCACACTTACCCACCGGGCTGCCACGAAAGTAAGCCCTTAGAAACCGCAATGAGGAGGCTGGCGTGAAAAAGAAACTTCCCCTGCTTGCAGTCATGTTTCTCATGAGCGGTGTGCTACTCGTGGCAAGGGCCGACTCTGTGTCCTTCTTCAGTTCTGCGGGAACAACCACGAATAGTAGCGCCAGCCCAACTCAAAATATTGATATGCATCCGTTTTGGGCCGGACCCTTCGCTGGTTCAAGGTGGGTTTCCTACACATCCTCCGGGAACCCTTCGGACCCCGATTTTGTCCAGGTACCAAACGGAACGGCGGTCACTTTCACCGCGACTTTCACGCTCAGTGAGGCTGTGACGACTGCCTTTCTACGTGTCCTTGCCGATGACACCACGAATGTTGTGGTGAACGGGACCGAAATTTTCCCGGCAAACCTCACGGGACCCTATCCAGTTTGCTCAACGACACCGATTGGCTGTCTCACTTCGACCGAGGGCAAATTCACCACTTCGCAACTGGCTCCATATCTGAAGATTGGTGTTAACACCATCCAATTTACGGTTTACCAGGAGGGCGGTGGCTCCTATGGGTTGGATTACGCAGGCGTCATCAACGGCGGCACCAGCACCGTCCCAGAGCCTGGTACGATCCTTTTGCTCGGTACCGGTCTGCTGAGCGCAGTAGGTGCGGCGCGAAAACGAAAGCAGCGCAGCTGATATCGACGCCTTGCCCGGAGTGGTTCCCAGGCGGGAGTGCACCCGCTGAAGTCCAGCGCCTATTCACGGCGCACTGTCACGCCAGTTAAATCTCAGGGCTGGTTCCTAACGCGAACGAGCGCGATCTAAGCTGAGGGCGGTCTTTGAGTAGGATAGGAATTGATTTCTAAGCGGCCTTCCGATGATTATGATCAACGGTTTCGTCTTGATGAGATGAACAGCCGCACACCGGCGTTAAAATCGACCTGTAGTCTCGCCGGAAACACTCAGTGCAGCGTACTGGCCGCATGAGGAACAGCGGAAGTATGTAGCCCTCCACCAAGTTGCGCGGGGGCGACCGGAAACCTACTTTTCTGCCGCAGTCCCGGCAGCGATAATCCTTGGCGAGTTTCTTTCTGATTACTGCACCAACGCCAGATGCTCGCGCCATGAGCATCCGGAGCTTGGGATACGCAGGTTCTAAACGCTGCAAAGGTTTCGAGAGCGTAAGAATCTTCACTTTCGCAGTGATTCGATCGATTAGGAACTGCAACGTTTTTGCAGTCCGCCTGCTCCAGCGTGCCAGCAAAAACGCGGTCCGCTGCCGGATAGCATCGGTGTGCTGCGCCGCGACGGTGAGGCGCCGAAGAATGCGCGCTCGAAATATCGCGAACCTGCGATCCTTCTGCACGGCTTCCCACCGGCGTCCCAGACTTCCAAACTTAACGGATCTATTCCAATAGCGGGTCATCCCACGTAGCAATACAGCGATCCGCGAGTATAAAACTGCGAAATTCGAGCTTCTCGATGTACCAGGTGTCCCCTGCGCCGGCTGCGAAGTCAGGTGTGGGGTTCCATTAAGAGGCGTGTTCCGTACCACCGTTCCTGCTTTTCCGGAGTGATCGACCGGCAGCTGTCCGTGCCTCTGAGCGTCAGCGGAAGTCCCGAGGAAAGGCCATCTGACTGTAGCCAAGCTGTTTGGAACTGCGCCTCGCAAAGTTGAATCGCGCTGGGCCTCTTGCAGCGAAAGTTCTATCATTTTCGCCGAAAGCTTCGAAAGCTCTGCAAATTGTGCTGGCCCCGTTTTGGATCGACCGAACTCTTCACGTTGCGGAGCCTTCCAACGCCAAAGGTACGGAGTTAGCCGCTCATTGCCATAAGTTTTCTGCTTGCGCGGTAGCAACATATGAATATTACTCAACAGATGAAGATGCTTACTGAAAAAGCCGGACCGCACCCCTTCAAAACTTCTGAGTTCAAATCTCGTGTCTTGTCCGCTACGCGCTTCGCCATCGTAGCGGTCGTCCCGCAGCCTTGGATTTTGCCAACAGGACGGCACGCGTTCAATCGAGCCTGGCTTACAGATGCTGTCACTTGCCCTTGGTGGGCACAACTGGCAAAACGGCCAGCTAGCATTTTCGGCTTAAACGCCACTCCCCACAACTGGTACACTTTTTCCGCGCAAGCAGCAACCCCCCCAGGGTCAGCAGGAAGGGAGGGAATATGCCTCCCTGCCCGACCGCAAGGATTTCTTGGTCGCGGTTCGCAAATGATGCTTGACGCGCCGTGTGAACGATAGATTCCATCCTGGCTTCCCCAGACGTTCGACCATTCCCACACACCCAATTTCGCTTCTCGGCGGCTGCGCGGAGTAGCTTGCAGCGGCGCAGAGGGTGAGATGAGCGAGGACGAAGTGCGGCGAAGAAATGGGCTCTTAGGCCTTGCGAGCAGGTTGAGACGCTTTAGGAAGCGGCCCAACGCTCTCATTAGCGAGTGATCTGGTGTTCCACCGGTGACTTTGAAACCCAATCGCGGTAGCAAACGCAATGCGCCTGTCTTCACCGCTTGAGGCGTGGGGTGCAGCAGAAATAGACGCTCTCGCCCCACGCCATGTTATCAGTGATTGACGGTAAGACTTAGGGGCAGCGTGCGGCTCACGCTGTTGGACGTACCCGTAATCGTTAGGGTCGCGTTCGTTGGGGGGGCGGCGCCTCCTCCACATCCGCTCATTATCAACCATGTCGCCGTGAACACCAGCAGCAGGCTTATCGGTGCAGCCCTCCGGACCAGTCGCTGGCTTGCTAGCCTTCTCCTCGCGGTCAGCATTGACGCCAGCAGGTAGAGCAGCACCACCGCACCAAATGCGACAGGAGATCCGGTGAGGCGCACAAACGGGATGACCTGGACACTTGAGGTGTTCGAGAGACTCACCACGAAGGTCGAGCCGGTCGCCCCATTTACCGTAACGGACGCCGGCGACACGGAGCAACTGGCGGACGTCGGAGCGCCACCACAAGCCAGAGCAACCGTCCCGCTGAAGCCGTTGCTCGGTGTGACCTGCAAATTATAGCTAGCCGTCTGCCCGGCTTTGATGGTCGCGCTAGTCGAGCAATTGCCGGCGCCCGGACAGTTGGCCCCGCTGGCGGCCGCGAGGGAAAAATCCGTGGCTGTACCCGCGAGGCTTACACTTTGTGCAGCACCTGGAGGGTCTGCAATAGTGACTGAGCCGGTTCGGCTGCCGGAAGCTGTTGGCCCAAAAGTAACAGTAATGGAGCAGCTCAGGTCAGGCCCTAGGGACGCGCCACACGTATTGGTCTGGGCAAAATCCCCGGCTGTTGTAATGGCTATGCTTAAAGGCGTTATGTGCTCGTTCGTCAAAGTAAATGTCTGCGCTGCGCTGGTGGTGCCAACCGCCTGGCTGGCGAATGTGAGGCTCGTCGGCGTGGCGAATGCGACCGGAGCAAGCTTCGAAACAAAGGCGTCACTCATCCCTCCGAAAACCTTCTGGTACGGATTGGCAGTAACGGAAAAGTCGCTGGACGTAGTTTGCCCAGTCACATAGACGTTGCCATTGTTGTCCACCGCGATGCCGCGACCAATGTCGTCTCCAGTGCCTCCTAAATACGTTGAATAACTCAAGGCAGTACCAGTGGAATTCAGTTTCGCGACAAAGGCATCGTATCCCCCTCCCGAATGTGCCTGGACAGGATGGACT
>Ga0126373_10000549_pt1 | contig 24979 bp, 26 predicted proteins | sample PanSoiMetPlot_11_FD_92545 | JGI IMG/M metagenome (GOLD analysis project Ga0126373, IMG submission 92545) | Tropical forest soil microbial communities from Panama - MetaG Plot_11 | ecosystem: Environmental > Terrestrial > Soil > Tropical forest > Bulk soil | place: Panama | collected 2016-02-17 | reverse complement strand
TCAAACAATCGAGCGGCGAATACACGATGCGCACGTCGCCGCCTTCGGCCTTCACTTGAAACAGATCGCCGTTCGACCCGGGAACGCGCAGCATATCGCCGAAAGAACAGAAGATCACGCCGGGCTTGCGCGAGATAGCATGCGCGCGGTCAATCATTTCAAGCGGCGTCACGCAAACCGGGCAACCCGGTCCGTGCACGAGTTCGACTTCCTTCGGCAGCAGGCAGTCGAGGCCGTACTTAACGATGGAGTGGGTTTGGCCTCCGCAGACTTCCATGAGGACCCACGGGCGCGTGACGGTGCGTTTGATTTCGGCGATCAGTTTCTGCGCGACGGCATGGTCCCGATATTCGTCGACGTATTTCATGTTGAATTGCCCGCGGCGCCGCCCAGCTCTGGCTCCGGCGCTTCGATTTCGCCGAGCTGATTCATCTCCGTCAAGTACTTGTAAGTGCGGGCCGCCTCCTCCGCATCCACTCTGCTGATGGCGAAACCAACATGCACCATTACGTAGTCGCCCAGAGCGGCGTCGGGAATGTATTCGAGACATGCATCCCGACTAATTCCGCCGAAGTCGATTTTCCCCATGCGGACGCCGTCGCGTTCGAGGAACGCCACGATCTTTCCAGGTATGGCAAGGCACATAGCGGTGCAGCGTCTACGATTGTCCCGCGTGATGCTGCTTCATGTGTTCATCCAGGATCTCGTTGGCTGCGACTTCGCGCCGCCGGATCAATTCGCCTCCATCCAGCTCCACCGATTCCACCATGACTTCATCGCCCGAGATCACAGTGACGTCGGTTGCTGCGCAGCGCCCGCACTGAAAGGGCGGCTGGAGCAGCACAGTTTCGGATCTGCAAGCCCTGCATTTCAGCCGCGCGGGCGTTTCGTGCACGGTGACTAGAGCTCCTTCGGCTGGCGTGCCGGCAGCTACCAAATCAAATGAAAATCGCAGACTCTCAGGAACGACGAGCTGCAGCGCGCCGACTTGAAGATCCACTTTGCGTACGTTCGCGCCTCCCGATGCGTCCAGGACCACCGAGAGGATTCCTTCAGCCAATGCCATTTCGTGCATCGCGGCCTCACATCGTACTGATCCGAATGTATCGCTTTATGTCCGGAAACAACGCAATGGCCGCGACCGCCGCGGCGGTCACCAACACGGCCTTCAAGAACCCATTCATGGTGTTTGTTCCTTTCTTCTTAGATGGCGGCAACAGCTTGTTGCTTCGCGGAAATTCTCTCGATCAGTGAATGAATCATGGCAACTGCTTCGTCCACCGCGAGTGCGACTGGCGGGCTCAGGCCCATGCGCTCCGGGGTTTCGTTCTGATTGGGGTACTCCGGCTCGCAACCGATGAGGTAGAGGCGCGTGGGCTGCCCGCCCATCGCTTTCACCATCGCCAGTACCTTCATCGGATTCATCCCGTGCGTCTCTACGTTCATTTCTTCCGGCGTTGCCGTTTCGAGGGAAGTGAGATCTGGCTCGACCGTATAGAGCGTGCCCGGCGAATCCCCGCGCGGCAAAGCGTCTACCAGAATGACGGCGTCATAAGGCTCCATCAACGCGTAGGCAAGATCGAAGCCGCGAATCCCGAAGTCGACGGCCTTGATGTTGTCCGCCAGCCGGTCGCGCATCAATCGCTGAACCACTTCGACGCCGAAGCCGTCGTCGCCAAGAAAAATGTTCCCCACACCTGCCACGAGGATTTTAGGAATCATCAACGCGGCTCCTTGCTTCGAATTCGACAGGCTCCACTTCGTCGGGAGAAAAGAAAAACCGATGCCCCGGCTGCCGTAACGTACCCAGGTCGCGGCCCGGATCGTTCTCAAGCACGACGGCCAAATGAACCCGATCGTCGTAGTCCTGTTCAATGGACTCAATTTCGGCGACCTGTCCGACGAGCGCCAGATCCATTATGTCGGCAGTCTTTCGCGGCCAAAGGCGCACGCGATCGCCGCGCTTCAATTCCACCCCGTACACTTGCACGCTTTCGAGAAGAGGAGCTTCTTCGAGCGGGTTCCATTCGTGCATACTTATTCCGTTCCCGCCGCGCGCGCTCGCGGATTGCGAAGCACGCCGTGCAGCTTCAGCATTTCGTTTTGAGTCAGTGACTCGGTCCGCTCCAACAGCTCGCCGAGCCGCGGATCGGCCCGGCGCATTTCTTCCTTCTCTGCGTCTGACATGGTGAGAACTCGCAGTGTCAGGATCTCGTCGATTTCCGTCCCATCAAAAAGATCACCGGGGCTTTCCTCAGCGATCTGTGGATAGTCGGGCAGGACCATGGGGGGAGCCAGCATCCACTTAGTGGATCCCGGTTCGCCCGCCAAGACCGGCCACACACCCTGGTTTGTGCACCTGGATGCGGCTTCGCTAAATTGCCGAGGTGGATCGATCGCAGAAACGAATCCGCCGTTCGAGGCATGAAGAATAACATGCGTGGCGACGAGCGCTTGCATCGAAGCCTCATCGCGCGAGACATGAAGAGGTCCGGAGAATTGGGCTGTATTTGTGACAGTGACAGTCAGCGTGTGAGCAACAGAGTCAGCCGGAGCCGAAATCACCTGAATCACGCCTTCGATGCGCTCCTGGCTTGTTCTGATTTCTCCTTCCCGCCGATCGAGGGCTGGAAAGCTGAAGCTCCGCGTGTGGCGGCTCCCGAGCGAAAGCCCGCTGAGCATCACCTCGCGTGGCATGGCCCTTTGGATCGTCCGACCATTGGCTTCTTGGGATAAGAGATGCAAGAAGCGCACGATGATCGTAAGGCAGGTTCGCTTGGAAGGTCGTACCAAGACTTCCGCGCGAAGTTTCGAAGCCTCGCCTTTCATTTCTGCGTACGCCACGGGATACAGACCGCCGAACGTCCACCGCTGCCGGTTTTTTACGTTCGACGGCCGATATGGGTACAGCATGTATCCTTCCCATAGGACGGCGTCGGCGATCTTAGCGATGCGATCGAACCGGCTCATACCGGGATCTCTTTCACGGGCGCCGAGAGCAGACGCTCCAAGGCTTCCTCCCAGGTTGCGACGCCGAGCTGCATCTTATATTGGTGCAGGCGATCGAACGTGTCCCGGCGCAGACGGAGCCACGCACTATTCGGATAGTGCAGATCGATCGCCCGCTTCCAGATTTCCGCCGGTAGTTGGTAGCGCGCTTCTTTGTTCCACGGGATCGGTGCGATCTGGATGCCGCGCGTATCGTCGTCGTAGAAGATCGTACCGCTGAACAGCAGGCATAGCGGAACGAGGCCGCCCTTCAGCGCGTGAAAATACTTCGTTGCGGTGACGCCGAAATCGAATGTACAAGGCACCGGCAATTTCGCCGTCGTCTCGTCTTGAAAGCCCGCGACGTTGATGCTGGCATGGGTCCACAACGTGTTGCGCAGGGTTTGGCCCCAGCGCTCTGGCTCGCCGAACAAATCCACCAGGTCTCGCTGTTCTTCGGGGGAATATGGGCGGCGAGGCGCTTCAATCTGGACCTGGCACTGCAGCGCGACGCTGCGTATGAGTTCGCGCGCATCGCGGTTTCGAATCCGAAGTGTCAAGGCGAGTAGCGGCGTCGCGGAGAAAGGAACCAGCTCAGCGCCTTCGACCAGAAAGTCCAGGTCAGGCATGCGTGATCTCCTTGAAAGCGATGGCGCGGGTATCGAGCGCGTCGAAAAACCTGGCGATCTCATGCCGCACCTGGTCACCGCCGGAGAATCCACGCCAATGCCGGCGAATCAACCCGGCGAGCTTGTAGCATTGATCGATCGGCGCGATGAGATAGTCGCGCCTGCCGTGTGTGCGGTTCACCAGCAACGCCTCCACGTCGGGTGCGATGCCGGCAAGTTCGGCATTGCGGCGAACCAGGTCGGTCCACGTTTCCAGATCAAGGAGCGACTCGGTGTACCCGGCCGGGCTCGGATAGTAGGCGGTGGGATGGTCCTCCGAAGAGCGCCGAACGAAAAAAGCGAGGTCAATCGGCAGCCGCAGCGCTGACCATTCCGCGTCGCTCATGGTGAAGCCGACAAGTCGCCGCGCATCGCGAGGAATGCGAAGGAATCTTCGATGTTCGCTCCGATGGCCAAACAACACCGCGCAGGCTTCGCACGCGCAGAGTACTTCCTGGTTCGAGACTTGAAGCAAGTGCGGATGTTCCTCGCTGAGATGCAAATTGCAGAGTTCGCAAAGCCGACGCCGCCCGGTGGGCCGCAAGCCGCGCAACGCGCCATACAAGTCTTTCGAGATGTCGTAAGACATGCTCACGGACTGCCTGCCAATAACTGTTGGATGGGCACGAATTCCGAGCGCGCCGGTTGATCGTCGCCTTCTACGATCACCTGCCGAGCGTCGGGCGCGGCCTCCCAAATCAGTTGTTCCAGAGCCGCTCTAACATGGTGTCCGTGCTCCACGCGTACGCGAACGACACCTTCCTCTGTAGAAAGCATTTCGATCTTTTCGGCTGCATTTCGTAGCGCCGGACTGTCCAGCGCTTTCCGGACCCGCGCGGCAAGGTCGAGCGGATGGAGATCGTGCAACAACAGCACGCCGCCGATCTTCGGATCGTCCGCCAGCCGTTCGATGAGTTGGCTGTCCGCTTCAAACGGTAGGAGCGCCAGCAACCGCGCCAGCGCTTCGGAATGCAAATCAAGGATGGCCTGCGCGAGTTGAATTGCAGTGTCGCGAGCGCGCGTGTCCGGCAACGCACGCACCTGCTCCACCAGTTGGCTGATCTGTTCGCTCACGATTTCGCCTGGATTCCAAACATCGGTGAATGGCGCGTTTCGAGAACCTTGCCGCCGCCCAAGTACATGTGAACGCCGCAGGGCAGGCACGGATCGAAACTCCGGACCGCACGCATTATGTCGATGCCTTTGAAATTCTCCGGCCCGTTCTCTTCGAAGATGGGTGTGTTTTGCACTGCATCTTCATAAGGACCGGGCGTGCCATAGGAATCGCGCGGGCTGGCGTTCCAAGGGGTCGGCGGATACGGATGATAGTTGGCGATCTTGCCATTGCGAATCACGACATGATGTGAAAGAACGCCGCGGACCGCTTCATGGAACCCGCATCCAATCGCTTCGTCCGGTACTTTGAATTCGCGCCATGTTTTGGTGCGGCCGGCATGTACGTCAGTGAGAGCCTTTTCGACGAAGTACAGTGCGCAGGCCGCCGCGTAAGCTTGGAAATAGGTCCGCGCCCGGTCACGCTCGAGCGCGTTGCTCCACTGTGGAATCTTCCACTCGAATTCGACCTCTGGTTTAGAGGCGGTCCTTGGCAAATAGATCTTGACGCTTCGGCCGGTCGACTTTACGTAGCCGAAATCGACCAGTCCGGCCAGCGCCGTGGACCACAGACGCGCGAGCGGACCGCCGCCGGTATCGAGCGGCAGATAGTTGCCCGTGCGATCGTCATACCAGCGCGGTGACATCACCCAAGTGTATTTGTCCGAGAAATCGCGGCGCTGCGGGCGGGGAATCGTGGTCTGGTTCCAGGGGTGCCGCTTATCTACCGGATTGCCGAGCGGATCCCTCGGGACGAACATTTCACCGGTGTTTTCCCAGTCTCGATAATACGAGCTGCCGAGCAGAATGCGAATGCCGAGATTGATCTTTACCAGGTCAGTAGTGATCAGTTCGCCATCCACGACCACGCCCGGCGTAACGAACATCTTGCGGCCCCACTCGGTCATGTGACGGTATTCGTAGTCGCACGCCCGAGGATCGTTGAATGAACCCCAGCATCCCAGCAAAACGCGACGTTGACCAACCTTTTCATAACCCGGCAGGGCCTGGTAGAAGAAGTCGAACAGGTCGTCGTGCAGCGGAACTACTCTCTTCATGAACTCGACGTACTTCATCAGGCGAGTTGCGTAATCGGTGAAGAGCTGAACCGAAGGAACTGTTCCGACGCCCCCGGGATACAGCGTGGACGGATGCACGTGGCGTCCCTCCATCAGGCAGAACATCTCGCGTGTCAACCGGCTCATCTGGAGCGCTTCGCGGTAGAACTCTCCGGTGAACGGATTCAACGCTCGCATAATGTCGGCGATGGTTCGAAAGCCGTGGTCGCCGGCATGCGGCGATTGAGTCTGCTCGGCTCGGCTGAAGACGCCGGGGTTCGTCTCCTTCACCATCTGCTCGCAGAAGTCGACGCCCACCAGGTTGTCCTGGAAAATGTTGTGATCGAACATATACTCGGCAGCCTCGCCGAGGTTGACGATCCATTCGCCGAGGTCTGGCGGCCGGACTCCGAACGCCATGTTTTGCGCGTAGTTGGCGCACGTGGCGTGATTGTCGCCGCAGATACCGCAGATCCGGCTGGTGATGAAATGCGCGTCGCGCGGGTCTTTCCCCCGCATGAACAGGCTGTAGCCGCGGAAAATGGACGACGTGCTGTGGCACTCGGCCACCTCGCGATTTTCAAAGTCGATTTTGGTGAAAATCCCAAGACTGCCCACGATTCGCGTGATCGGGTCCCAGTTCATTTCTACGAGATTGCGTTTTTTCGTCGCGGCTTCTTCCGGGGCGTGTGTCAACGTGCTCATCGTGCGTATCCTTCTTTCTACTGAACTGCCGGTTGACGATAACCGGTACGAAGCAGGGAACCGGGCTTTCGCCACTTCGGTTCTTTGTTTGCGGTGTCGTGAGTGATGGAGCGCAGAGCGCGAATGGCCGGGCCGTAGGTTTGGATCATCGCCACCGACAGTCGCGAGCCGGGAGGCTCGTCCATGAAGGGCATGAACTTATCCGGGAATCCGGGCATCGTGCAGCCGATGCAGATGCCGCCAACGTTGGGGCATCCGCCGATGCCGGCCATCCAGCCGCGCTTGGTCACGTTGCAATCCACGACGGGTCCCCAGCATCCGATCTTGACGAGGCATTCAGGCGTTCCGTATTCGCGCGTGAACGTGCCTTCCTCGTAATAACCGGCGCGATCGCAGCCGTGATGGACCGTGTTGCCGAACAGCCATTTGGGCCGCAGACGATCGTCCAGCGGGATCACAGGTGCAAGACCGGCGGCCTGATACAGCAGATAGAGCAGCGTCTCGGTGAAATTGTCAGGTTGCACCGGGCAACCTGGAACGTTAACGATCGGCAGACCGGCTTTCGACTTCCAATTCCACCCGAGGTAATCGGCGAGTCCCATGCACCCGGTGGGGTTTCCTTCCATAGCATGGATTCCGCCGTACGTGGCGCAGGTGCCTGCCGCAATTACGCCCCATGCCTTTGGAGCGAGCCGATCGATCCACTCGCACGTAGTTATCGGCTGTCCGGTATGCGGGTTGGTTCCGAACGCGGCCCAATATCCTTCTCGCTTCACGCGCTCGTTCGGGATCGATCCTTCCACTACGAGCACGAACGGATCGAGCTGGCCTTTCTCGGCTTGATACCAATACTTCATGAAATCGTCGCCGACTTCATAAGCAAGAACGGGATTGTGTAGGTGAGCCTTCGGAAGGCCGGGAATCGCGCCCATCACCACGTCCTCGATGCTGGGCTGCATCGCGGCCGTTACTGAAACCGAATCGCCATCGCAACTCAGTCCGGCCGTGATCCATAGAATGTGAACATCCTGAACTGCTGGTTGTTTCTGTGTCGCGCGTCCGTAGGGAACTTGCTCTGCGGGCATGTTACCTCCTCGCACGTGGTCGCAAAGACCGAGTGGAACCGGTTGGGTAAGCACAACAGTGGCTCACAAGTCGCGGCGGCAGCGCTGGATCGTGCCGCGGCGGCAATGTCACCGCCTTGCGATCACGGTCTGTGGACGCCGCGAGAGATCGTTTGTTTCACCAAAAAGGGAGCGGCTGGATTAGCGTTTTGTGGCTGGCGGAGAGGGAGGGATTTGAACCCGATCGCCACTTTTCGAGTCTGTAACTTACTGCTTCTATTAGACGGGATGAGATGAGATGACACCATCTGAGCCAATCGGTGGTACAAATTTTGGTACAAAGCCACCGCGACGTAGGCCGAGCGCAAATTCTATTCGTATCGCGCGAGCCGATCGCGCCGTGGTTGCCGATTCTCAGTACGGGGGGAAGAAGGATGTTGGGCGCATCACTGTCACAGAGCTCGTGCCGACGATCGCTGAGTAAGTTCTGACGCCCCGCCCGACGCCCATGTCATCCGGTGATTCATTGTGAACGTGGTCGTTGGGAATCGTAGTGCGCACTAGATCTCGGAACGTCTGGACCCGTATAGTCTCAGGCGTGCCTCGTGCGGAGATCTTTGAGATATTCTCTGATTCGGCAAGGATCGTCGCCGCGATACACCCCACGGCTGTAATTGCCCGGATCGGTTTCAGAGACCTGGTTCCATTATCGCGTGTCGGAGATAGGCGCCTGACCAGGCCACGAACCGGGCAAACTACTCGAATCGCGCAAGCCGATCACGCAGGGCGTCAAGCACCGTTCGCACAATGCAACGCACTCACTTTCCCTTCTTGGTCCACCGCGTCGGAGCCGTGTTGTGGGCCATCTTCGAGCGTTGCGCCGACGTCAGGCTCCGCGGTGTGCCTTTTCCACCTTTGCGGCCGGGTGCTACGGCAGCGGGATTCTTGCGCTTGCCCACTGCTCGGACAGTAGCACGACGCGCAGCGGTGCGAAGCTACCTCCCCTGCGCGGGCCAGATTACCGCTGATCCTTTCGGCTTCGGCCGCTGTGCGGCTCATTTCGCGACGCCCGCCTTGGCTCGGTGCGATCTTTTTAATTCCTCGGTTCCTGATTCTTCCAGAAGGAAATTTCATTCCGGTTACGTTCCCGTCGCAGGTCATCTCGATCATGTGGTCTCCAGCGCACGCCTGCTTCCATCTCCGCTTACGCGAACGCTTCTATATAGCTAAGCGTTGCTCGACGATGGTCGCGCGCACCGCCGCTAATTCGGTTGGTCAGCCCCGGATTTGAACCTACGACCATTCGACGTTGTCGAATGGGTCTCCTCACGATCGACGTTGTTCTTCCAAATGCACGAAATGCTCTTCTGACAGTGACTTCGCCCATGCGAGAGTCCTTCTCTCTAAGTCCTTTTGGCCCCCCCTGGCACCTCGGCTCGCGCGACGCCTAAGTTAGAGCGACTAGTACCCGTGCCACATAAGACAGTACTACTCATTGTTGAAAATTCGCCTCCAGCGTGTAGAATGCTCCTAATCTTCGTGCAAATGGTTGGCACACGGGCCCGGCGGAGGGGGAACTATGTCTGAATGTGAGGCCAGGTGATGGTACTTCTCAACGATCAAGACCTGATTCGGGGGCTCAACGTTGCTCTAGCCCTCGCATTTATTGCGCCCGTTTGGAGTCAGACTGGCGCCGTGATTACTGGAGATGACGGGTCTACTTACAGCGTTGTCACTAACTTCGACAAGGCTCTTCGGCCAGGTCCTTACCAGACGAATGGCGGAGGCGTCGTGTCGCCGGTAGGACAATCCAATCCGTCCGGAGGCCTGGCTTTTTACACCGCCAACTATACGTCATTTGGTCGGGCCAATGCGTTCAATATAGTCGGCACTGATCCGTCCCTTGGCGCGAACACCACGACGATCCCGGTGGTGATCGTTCCCATCAAGCTAACCTTCCCGAATTCCGTTGTTCTGGATGGTACAAACCAAGTTCCTGCGGTTATGAATTCCCCTATCTTCCAAACCGCGGACTTCACGACGGGCGGAGTGGACATCGGCGTAACTCAGTTTGGCGACGCAATTCAGCGCGCGGAATTCTGGAATCTCCCTGGCTTTTCGGCCGACTATCACGTGCTGTTGGGCGGGCCTACTGTGGCGCCGACCGTTTCTCTGATGGTACCCACCTCAGGTTGTCCAGCATCTGCCCACAATCCAGGTGGCGCCTGCGGGAGTACGATCGGCAGCGGAATCGGGGTTGTGAGTTCTGAATTCTTCGATACCCAGGTGAATTCGATGGTTCAGTTGTTTTCGGCGAATGTGCTGCCGATTTTCTTGACCGACAATGTTTTTGAGGGTTTCGATGGTACGGCATTTACATGCTGTATTTTGGGGTACCATGCCTCTGAGGGACCGCCGATTGCTACAGCACATACTTTTATTTACGCCGCTTATACGCGGAGTGAAACATTTCGAGGAAATGTCATCCTGGACGTCCAGCCGTTAAGTCACGAGGTCGCCGAGTGGCTGAACGATCCTTTCGTAGGAGATTTCATGGTGGGCGGCATTAACCTGATTCCTCCCGCGATCCTCCCGGGACAAGGTCGGGCATGTATACCGAATTTCGAAACAGGTGATCCACTCGAGGCGCCACCCGTCGTTTTTACCGAAGTCACCAACGAGGTCACCTATCATTTGCAGGACGAAGTGTTCCTCTGGTGGTATCTTCACGGGACGTCTTTTGGCGTGAGCGGTTACTGGACTTACCTGGGGACGTTCACGCAACCGTCGACGTTGTGCGGTCCGGGTTAGACGTGGAGATGACGATCGAAAGTTCTGGGAGGGCTCGAAATGAAAATTCTTAAAGCAGCTTTCTTACTTGCCGGCGTTTTGATTGCGTCGCAGTTGTACGCCGACACCTCGAGTTGCACTCCGGACTTTTCTGTGTGCAGCGTCTTCGAGGACGGCCAAGTGCTCTCATTTGACCCGTTCCTTGCCGCCGCGGGGGATGTTGTCATCGACGACTCCTCGGGTGCGGTCAGCGACGTGTTCAGGATCTTCAATGATTTTTTTGACTCAGGCGGTGGAACGGGGCTCGGCGGATCTGCATTTCTCTACAGCGCCGACGAACACGATCTCCCCGATCCATCCACCTACAGCGTCAATGCTGCTTTCCTGACGGAGGGACCCAATATTGGCGGTGATCTTACGAAGACTGTTTACATTGGCGCTTTCGGCACAGAATTCGACATTTACAGCGCCGAGACACCCGAACCCGCTATGATCCCGATCTTGTCTGGGCTTGGCTGTATGGCCGGCATCGTAGCTTGGCGCCGCCAGCGCCGGTCTCTCAGCGGTGTGTAGCAGCGCCACTGACCGAATGCCGCAACTCGCCTGCTTCGGGCCGCGGGGATGGGAGCCGGGCAATCGCAAGAAGAGTCAATTGGTTTCCCCGGTTGCAACCGGAAGATTGCGGACCAACGTCCATCTTCGCGCAGCGGCGCCAACTAAGGCCAGCTCGCGTGGCTTCCGACGCTGACGCTCGCGCTGGCGCTCTTTTTCGTTCCCGTAGAGATGAGGCGCGGCTTCGATGCACAGCCCGGCCGCGGATCCGGTCATCGATTGCTCTGGTAACGAGCGAGCCGCCATCGGAAATCCCAGATCAGAAACTCGCCCAGCCCATGGATATCTCCTACAGAAACTCGAAGGGCGCGACGCCTTACAGGGCGCCCAAGACTTTCAAACCGTTATCGATGCAGTAAAATCGCGGGATCCCGACATCAGAAAAACTGCAAATGTTGCCTTGAAAGCGCTGCGACAAACGGCTTCCGCGATCAATGGAAACCCTCTCGTGGATCAGATACAAGATGCGTTCTTAACTGCCGCTACCGGCGAGAGAGACACCGACAAACCGAAGGGAGATCGAAAATGATCATCCCCTACCGACGTCACTCCCCGGATTGTGCGCACCGGGCCGAAGGTCGAAGATGGATTCGCTGCAAATGTCCGATATGGGTCCAAGGCCGTCTGGACAACGGCGAGATCATTCGCGAGTCGCTCAACACGCGAGTCTGGACGGAAGCGAATGAACTGGTCCAGAAATGGAACGCGGACGGCACTAGAGAACCCGAGGCGCCGATGGAACCGCCAGGAGAGCAAGGAATCACGCTCGCCGAGGCCTGCGAAAACTTCAAAGCCGAGATGAAAGCCCAAAAGCTCCGCGAGTCGAGTCAAAAGAAATACCATATCCTGCTCAGACAGCTCCTCGCGTTCTGCGGCGGCGCCATGCAAGTGTCGCGATTCAATCTCGAGATGACAGAACAGTTTCGCCAGACGTGGAATCACTGCACCTCAGGTTCAGCCGGCAAAAGATTAGAGCGCTTGCGCACGTTCATGGGATATCTCTTGAAGCACGGTTGGATCTCGGAAAACTACGCGAAGCTACTCAAGCGCCCAAAAGACACGATGCGGCCGACGATGCCCTACACTGTCGATGAAATTAGGCGCCTGCTCGAGAAGTGCGCGACATTAAGCGCGGAACGTCCCAAGCACGGCCAGGCGAAGCTACAGCGCTTACGCGCGCTGATGTTGCTGATGAGATATTCGGGCTTGAGGATCGGAGATGCTGCCAGCCTGCCGTGCGATCGACTCGATGGTCAACGACTGTTCCTATACACCGCCAAAACGGGAACCCCGGTCTTCACCAAGCTCCCGCAGTTCGTGGTAGACGAGCTCGATCATTGCCCACGGCTCGCGCCCTCGTACTTTTTTTGGACCGGCAACGGCTCAAAGGAGGCGCTCGAAGAAAACTATCGCAGGGTTTTCCGTGAAGTGACAAAGCTCGCGAAAGTGAATGGTGCCCACCCACATCGGTTCCGAGATACCTACGCTGTCGAGCTTTTACTCGCCGGCGTGACGATTGAGCAAGTCAGTATACTGCTAGGCCATTCCTCCATCCGCGTGACAGAAAGGCACTACGCGCCCTGGGTTCGCGCCCGCCAACAACAACTCGAAGAGAGTCTCGATCGAGCGATAAAAAATGATCCTCTCGCGAATGCCGAAGCGGGCAAAGTCCGGCCACTACGCCGAGTCAAATAAGCCGAATCTCGACGGTGATGCTGGTACAAAATTGGTACAAAACAAGGTTTCTTGAAAACTTATGCTTGCAAAGCTTTTGTTTTCAACACATCTGGCTGGCGGAGAGGGAGGGATTCGAACCCTCGGTAGAGCTTTAAGGCCCTACGACGGTTTAGCAAACCGCTGCTTTCGACCACTCAGCCACCTCTCCGGCTCTGAGGATGGTTCTCAAAAAGGATAGTAGCACAGAGCGCCGCGCTTTCCGGTTATACTGGCAAGACCCGTTAGGCGATAGGGAGTTACCAAAGGAGATCCATGCGATTCATCCCTGTTCTTGCGTCCGCACTCGCGCTTGCCCCGTCGTTGCTAGCGCAGCTCACGCCGGCTCAAAAGACGGCGGACTTCATACAACTGGTCGGGCTTTATGCCAAGAATTACGCGCCTTATGAGCTCCGGCGCGATGTTTTCGGATTCGATCTGTACAATATTCAATCTTGGCTCGATCAGATCAACAAATCCACAGACGACCTGTCGTTCTACGATATTTGCACCCGCTATGTTGCCAGCCTCCAGGACAGCCACGATGAATTCATCACGCCTAGCGATTTCGAGGCCTTTCTGGGAATGGATACCGACATTTACGATGGCAAGGTCTTAATTGGCGACATTGATCCGTTTATTTTGCCTTCGAGTAAATATCCCTTCCAGTTGGGCGATGAAGTTGTTTCCGTGGATGGCGTGGCCGCGATGGACTTGGTTCAGTCGTTCATACCCTATGCAGTCAACGGCGGAGGCAGCAAGGTCAGCCAGCTGCGCCTGGCTGCCGGCGTCATCATGGATCGATTTCAGGGCTGGTACCCGCTTGCGACGCAAATCAACAAAACCGCCACGGTGGTCATCAAGCGACAGAGCGGCACCACACAAACGTTTACAATCCCTTGGGTTCTGTTTGGAACGCCGTTTGTGCAAGAAGGTCCAGTGCCCACGCCGCACAAAAGGTCCAATGCGCTCGCAACGCGCGGCGCTGCTAGCCCTGCTCCCACCGCCACGCCGCGGCGCACCGCGCCCCGCAGACAGTCTAATCCTTGGGGCACGTGGCAGGGCGAGCGCGTGTCAACACCCGAAGCGGTCCCGGCCTATATGCTTGGCCTCAAGAAGTTGAGTTACGGCCGCGCTCTGGCGCCGGCCCGACATCTATCTGCGGGCATCGATCCTTACGGAGCGAATTTCGATCCGGTATTTAATCCGCCCACGGGATTTAGGCTGAGACTGGGAGCCGGTGCAATTGACCAATTTGTTTCAGGCACGTTCCCGGTCGGCAAATCGACCGTCGGGTTCATTCGCATCTCGACCATGGAGCCCAACAGCGAAACCGTCGCGCTGACACAGTTCAATAAGGAGATAGCATTCTTCCAGCAGAACACGGATGGCCTGGTGATCGACATCATGGCGAACGGTGGAGGCAATGGCTGCTATCCTCAGGTGCTAGGCTCGGCGATTGTTCCTTACACATTCCGCGGGCTCGCGGCCGATTTGCGCGCCACGCAGGAATGGGTGGTCGCTTTTTCGGACAGTTTGCTGTTTGCCCAACAGGCCGGAGCGCCTCAATGGGTTATCAACCTATATCAGGCGTACTTGAAGGAGGTGCAGCAAGCGCTTTCGGAAAATCGTGGCGACACGGGTTCCCTTCCGCTGTGCTCGGAAACGTTCAATGTCAATCCGCTCACCGATTCAAGCGGCCACAACATCGCTTATACAAAGCCCATTCTGGTCCTCACCGACAATTTCACTCTGTCGGCAGCGGAGGTTTTTGCAATGGAGCTACAGGATGCCAAGCGCGCCACTATCTTCGGCACGCGCACCGACGGCGGCGGTGGAAACGTTGTGGAGTACGACGGCAATGCGACCAACTACTCGGAAGGCACCGCGCGGGTGACGGAAAGCCTGATTACTCGCGCGCAACCGGTGGCCACGCCGGGATTCCCGGCCGGTCCCTACAGTCTCTTCTACGACGGTATGGGAATCTATCCGGATATTGTCGAGGACTATCAGACGCTCGACAATCTGCTGCACGGCGGCAAAACGTTCGTCACCGACTTCAGTACCGCGATCGGCAACTTAATCACGGCCAGTCACTGATGCTTGCAGGCTTGAGACTCCGCATTCGGGCGCGCCGCACTCTCGGCTCCCGCGGCCTGCCCGGATCCGTTCTACTTTTTCTGAAACACCACGATGTACTGGCTGTTCGGATTCAAATCGCGCTTGGAAACCAAACGAAATCCGTTCGCCTCCACCTCTTTGACAAGGTCATCCTGATCCAGGCGGATGTGTTCCAGCGCGCGATCGCCGTTTCCCATCGCGCCGCGACGTTTGTAGAACTCCACGATCACAAGCCGTCCATCCGACAGCAGGCTGTCGCGGATATGCTCTAACATCACCTCCGGATAGTCGAAGTGATGATAGACGTCTAATATCAGAACGGCGGACATGGTCGCGGCCGGCAGCTTCGGGTCGCGATCGCTCCCCAGGATGAACTTGACGTTGTTCAGGCGCTCGAGTTGAGCGCGGCTCCTCGCCTGGTCGATGAAATCGGTTTGAATGTCTTCACCGTAGACTTGGCCTGTGTCGCCCACGGCATGACTCAGGTAAGGCAGCATGAAACCGACACCCGTGCCCACATCCGCGACCGCGTTGCCAACCTTCAAACCCATCGCATCGATGATCTCGCGCGGTTTCTGCCGCGCTTCGCGATCGGGGCCAACAAGACCTTTGGCGACGCTATCGCGCCCCTCCTTCGTCTTATAGCCTTCGTTGGCCTTCTCGGCGACTTGCGGAAAAGCAGCCGCGCAAAACAGGAACAGGGCGGCTCCTAGGTATCTGCCCGGAAAACGGAGCGCGCGGGCAGCTTGTTGGGGTGCCATGAGGGCGCCCGAGCTCCCTTTCCGGGCTGGTGATTTGGCTTGGATTCTCACAGGGATTTCTCCATTGGCATGGCGAGCGGCGGCTCGACCAGGAAATTGTTGGTGGACATTTCTTTTAGCGCCTCGCGAATCGATTGCTCAGACGCCGGTTCGACAGTGATTACAAAAGGCCGGTCGCGCCAGTTGTCGCTGGGCAGTTGCAGCACGGCTTCGAGGCTGATCTGCTTGTCTGCTAGTACGCGCGACAACGTTGCAATGATACCCGGGCGGTCCTCGACCCGGAACCGTAGATAGTAGGCCGAGTGCTGCAAGGTGACAGCGATCGGTTTGTATTCGCCCAGGCGCTCGTGCGCGAAAGGCGATACGCGCTCCGGGCTTCCCGCGCGGATCTCGCGGGCCACGCGCATCAGGTCGCTTACCACGGCGACGCCGGTAGGCGCAGATCCAGCGCCGCGGCCGTAGTAAAACGTATCTGCGCCATATTTCCCTCGCACCCACACTGCGTTGTACGCGCCCTGCACACCGGCGAGAATGGTCGACTGCGGAATCAATCCAGGACGTACCGACAGGATCAGTCCCTCGGGAGTCTGCCGCGCCGAGCAAATTAATCGAATCGTGTGCCCCAACTGGTGCGCGTAGTCGAAATCCACGGGCAGGATGCGGCGAATACCTTCAGTGTAGATGTCGGAGGGCGTGATCTTTTCTCCGAACGCCAGAGCGGCGAGAATGGCGAGCTTGGATCGCGCGTCGTATCCATTGACATCGGCGCTCGCGTCGGCTTCGGCGTATCCGAGCTGCTGGGCTTCCTTGAGAACTTCCTCGAACGAACTGCCGTGCTTTTCGATCTCGGTAAGAATATAGTTGCTGGTTCCGTTCAGGATGCCGTACAGCGTGGTGACGCGATCGCCAGAAATACCCTCGCGGAGCACGCTGTGGATGGGGATGCCACCGGCAACGCTCGCCTCCATCGCCAGATTGATCCCGGCATTGATCGCGCGATCCCAAATCTCGGCCCCGCAGAGCGCCATCAGCTCCTTGTTCGCGGTTACGACCGACTTCTTATGCGAAATGGCCGCATCGATGATCTCGCGAGCGACGTGCGTGCCGCCCACCAGTTCGGCGACGACGTCGACTTCGGGATGCTGGACCACCTCGCGCCAATCCGCGGTCTGAATGACGCCCTCCGGCAAAGCGGGTAGGCGTTTTTCGCCGATCGACTTGCTGCATAGCGCCTTCACGCGCAGCGGGAATCCAAGCTTGAGCGCAATCTGATCGGCGTTCTCAGTGAGAATCGTGAGCGTCCCCATCCCGACGTTCCCCAGTCCGATGACGCCAACATTGACCTCCTGCATATGAGGTCTATTATCGAAGATCCGAGCCGTTTTTGTCTCGGTCCAGACGCTCTTTCAGTTGCGCGAAGACTTGAACAGAGCAAAGACGGCGCCCTGCGGGTCGGCGAGCACGGCCATTCGTCCCGCGCCTTCGATGGTCATGGGAGGCGCGTAGACTTTCGCGCCGAGGCCTTGTGCTTTGCTAGCGGCCGAGTCCACGTCGTTGACACAGAAGTAGCTCATCCAGTGCGGCGGCATTTTCGGACCGCGCGCGGGCGGAATACCGCCGATAAATTTTTCGCCGTTCTTGACGTGCAAATAGCCGGAAGTATCGTGCTCGCCGGTGACGATCTGCCACCCGAACAAGCCGGAGTAAAACTGCTTCGCGCGCGCCGGGTCGGCTGTTACCAGGTCCGCCCAGCAGAACGCTCCTGGATCGCCAGTAATCCCGAGGCCGGTATTGCGCTTCGGCTCCCACAAGCAGAACACGGCGCCGGTGGGATCTTGAATCACCGCCATCCGCCCGGCATCGAATACATCGAACGCGGGTGCGAGTACTTTTCCGCCCAAGCTGGATGCCTTGGCAGCCGACTGGTCCGCGTTGGCGACAGCGATATAGATGCTCCAGTGCGGCGGCACGCCCATCGCCGCTTCGTCTTTCTGCATTGTGCACGCAGCCGCGACATCGCGGCCGTCTAAGCGAAAAATCGTGTAGACGCCGGCGGGTCCCATCGGCATGTCGTTAATGTTCCACCCGAACAGATCGGAATAAAACTTCTTGCCCGCGTTCTGATCGGAGGTCGCCAGCTCGAGCCAGCAGAATTCACCCGGAGGATGGTTGTCGACTTGGGGCATGCGTCGATTGTGACACGGTTAGAGGCGGCGAAGGAGACCGGTTTCCGTCAAGACTCAGGTCAAAATTCCGGGTAAACTTTCGTAGCGTTCCTGCGTTTAAACGATTAGCAGGACAATCAAGACAATGCGGAATCGGCTTTTATTAGGTTTTGTACTAAGTTCCGTAACTTTGCTAACCGCGGCCGCCGAAAAATCCAAGAAGCCTTCCAACGACGCTGCGCTGCAGGCTAAGCTCTTCCAAAAAAAGCTGACCAACGATCAGCAGGTGTTGCATGCGCTCGACCGGCTGACGTTCGGTCCGCGTCCCGGCGATGTTGAGTCGGTGAAGAGAATGGGTGTCAAGAAATGGGTCGAGCTGCAACTGAATCCGGAGCGCATTCGCGAAAACCCTGACCTGGATGCCAAGCTCGAACCACTGGAATCGCTGCGCATGACGCCGCTGGAAGCCGTACAGCATTATCCCAGCCCGCAGATGATCTTAGCGATCGCGCAGGGCCGGCAGCCTATGCCTGACGATCCCGTCCTGCGCGCGAGCATCGAGCGCATCATGCACCGATTCAAATTCCAGCAAAAGATCGAAAAGAAGAACTCGGGTTCGCAAACAGGAGGTCCCGCGTTCGATCCGAATGCCGAGCTCGAGCCAGCCAAGCGTCTCAACGAAGTTCTAACACCCGACGAGCTGCTCATCATGAAGGGCGGGTCGCCGGAACAGAAGCGCGTGCTTTTCGAGCACATGACGCCGGAGAGAATGGACGAAACGCTGATCGCGCTGCCACGTCCGCAGCGCCAGCAACTGGTCCCCATCGTGCCGACCGCCGCACGACGCACCATCATGCTCTTGAACGCTCCCCAGCAGGTTGTTGCGTTCGATCTGCTCGATGCCAAGTTGCTGCGCGCTATCGAAAGCAATCGACAGCTCGCCGAAGTGATGGACGATTTCTGGTTCAACCACTTCAACATTTTTTACGACAAGGCTTCGGACCGGTTTTCCATCCCCGACTACGAGCGCCAGGCCATCCGCCCTTACGTTCTCGGCCGATTCCGCGACTTATTGGAGGCCACGGCGAAGAGTCCCGCGATGCTTTTCTATCTGGACAATTTCCAGTCGGTCCGGCCGGACATTGACGCCCACGATAAGTCGCGTAAAGTCAAACGCGGCCTGAACGAGAACTACGGTCGCGAGCTGATGGAGCTGCACACGCTAGGCGTGAACGGTGGTTACACGCAAAAGGACGTCACCGAAGTTGCGCGCTGTTTTACCGGCTGGACGCTCTTTGAGCCGCGCCGCGGCGGAGGGTTCTTCTACAACGACAGGCTCCACGACAATGGCGAGAAAATTGTCTTGGGCCAAGTGATCCCGGCGGGCGGCGGTATGGATGATGGCGAGAAGGTGCTCGACATTCTCGCGACGCATCCCTCCACCGCGCACTTCATTTCGAAAGAACTTGCGCAGCGCTTCGTGGCCGACAATCCACCGGACTCGCTGGTCGAAAAAATGGCGGCGACATTCCTGAAATCGGACGGCGATATCCGGCAGGTGATGGAGACGATGCTCACGTCGCGAGAGTTTTGGTCGCAGGGCGCTTATCAGGCGAAAGTGAAAAACCCGTTCGAAATGGTGGTGAGCTCTGTACGCGCACTCGGTGCAAATGTGTCGGACGCCTTCGCGCTCGCCAACCAGGTGGACCACCTAGGCGAACCTCTCTATCGCAAGCTGGAACCAACTGGTTACTCCAATCTCAACTCCGATTGGGTCAACTCGGCGGCGTTGCTCGCCCGCATGAATTTCGCGCTGCAATTGGCTGAGAACCATATGCCCGGGGTGAAGGTGGACCCATCGCGATTCGGTGACCAGCCTGTGGCCGCCGCCAAAACGCTGCTCGGCCGCACCGCTTCGCCGCAAACTCAAAACGGTATTCAAAAGGCCTTGTCCGAACAAAAGCAGAAAACTCCAGGGTTAGTCGCGGGCCTAGTGATCGGCTCGCCGGATTTTCAACGAAGGTGATTTTATGCCCTCACGACGTGCGTTTCTGAAAGGTTCAGCCTTCGCCATTTTCGGCGTTGGCTCGATGCCGGAATGGCTTTCGCGCTCGGTTTATGCTTCCGAGCTCGGCGGCCGCCGCAAGAAAATCCTGGTTGCGATTTTCCAGCGCGGCGCTGTAGACGGCCTCAACATGGTGATTCCGTTCGCTGAGCCTCGTTACTACGAATTGCGCCCTTCGATCGGAATTCCCAAGCCGGACGGCACGCCGCAAACCGCGATCGATCTGGATGGCTTCTTCGGTCTGCATCCTTCGCTCGCGCCGCTCAAGCCCTTGTATGACTCGCGCCATTTGGCCATCGTCGACGCAGTCGGCTCGCCCGATCCGACGCGCTCCCACTTCGATGCACAGGACTACATGGAATCAGGTACGCCCGGCCTCAAAGCGACCACCGACGGCTGGATGAACCGGGCCTTGCCGAAAGCAAACGGTCCAGTTTCGCCGGTCCGCGCCGTCAGTCTCGGCGCCAACCTGGCCCGCACGATTCGCGGCCGCAATGACGCCGTCGCAATCAATAACCTCAGCGACTTTAAGATCGCCGATCCGCACGGCGCCAGCGGGTTCGAAAGCATGTATGAATCCACGCTCGACACCATGCTGCATGGAACGGGCAGGGAAACTTTCGACGCCATCAAGCTCATGCAGTCCATCCAGAAGCAGAGCTATACGCCGGCCAATGGTGCGAAATATCCGGGCGGCGGATTTGGAAACAGCTTGCAGCAGATCGCGCGTTTGATTAAAGCCGACGTCGGTCTCGAAGTTGCCTTCGCCGATATCGGCGGCTGGGACACGCATGTCAATGAAGTGACGGCTCAGCCTTCTACGGGACAGCTCGCCAACAACCTATCGCAATTCGGCCAATCGCTCGCGGCGTTTTATCAGGACCTGGGCGATCGCATGGCCGACGTCGCCGTCGTCACCATGTCGGAGTTCGGCCGCACGGCACGTGAGAATGGCGATCGCGGCACCGATCATGGCCACGCCAACGTTATGTTCGTCATGGGCGGCGATGTCCGCGGCGGCAAAGTTTACGGCGAATGGCCGGGCTTGGCCGAAGAGCAGCTCTACGAAGGCCGAGATCTGACGCTCACCACCGACTTCCGCGACGTGCTGGGCGAGCTGGTCGCAAAGCACATCGGCAATCCGAATCTAAAGGCTGTGTTCCCGGGTTATCAGGATCTGAAGTTCCGCGGACTACTCGGTTAACGCGGCCTTCTTATTCATCCACACGCGCCAGGTGAGCGGCCCGGCCTCCTTATTGCTCAGCGGGATGCCCGCGAGCTTCAGCGTTAGCTTGATCTGGCCGTGATGATAGCCTTCATGCCAGATCATGTGCTGGAGCATGAGGATCGGGTGGTCGTAGTGAAGCTCCATCGGTCGACCGGTTTCTAACCTGCCTCTTACCGCGTCCCGAACCGCTGCGGAGCTGTTGGCCAGCATCTGCGCGATGAGGTCTGGGTCGGGCTCTGCAGTCCACTCCTTCTCGGGTAGCTTGCCGACGAACTCGGGCGCGTCCTCAGCGACAAATACGAGCCGCACATAGTGAATGTGTGTGAACAACTCTGAAATAGACGGACTACCCTCCGTCGGCCTGATGTCCAGGGCGTCGACCGGCAGCGCACGGAGCAGGTTGACCACGATCGTATTGTTCCGGTCCCAGGAGTCGAGTAGAGCATCAATCAGACTTTGGTCCGACGTGTTCGGCATATCCACATCTTGCCCGATTTCCCTTTAAGCCGTGGCTTGTTGCCCCGGCGCCAGGATCTGTGGCGACGCGAACCCGAGCGCATTCAAATCATCACGCGTACCGTCGAAGTGGTTGCGATCCACGCTGCCAGCAATGGCCGACGTCGTTCCGGCTTGCGTGTACTGCCAAAACGTCCACTTGCTCCGTGGTTTCGGCACCGTTGGGGACGGAAGGTTGGTCTACAGAGCCGGCCAAAGCGGATATTGGGCGAGCGCCTCTGGATTTTGAATAATGTTGGTCACAAAGGCCTCCCTCAAGTACACGATCGGTCGCACCTGCATGGCCTGCTCTACCGTGTCGAGCCTGCTCAGCACGAGCGATGTGCGATTCGCCAAAGGAGTCGCATCCCACTCCGCGGGGATTCGAGATCGAGCACCGGCGGAAGATCGCCTGTCTCGAGCCGCACCACGGTTTTCAAAAATAAATTCGCTTGCGCGGTGACCGACTCCCCGGGATGGAAGAAATGATAGGCTCCGCGGGCAATTCCCGCCTGGGCGGCGCCTCGCTAATTCGATGCGAAGCGCGGATCGACGAAACTCGATCCTTCCGTTGCTTTTAATAAAACAAAAGTGAACACCCGACGCGGCAATCGCAGGCCAATCCACGGCCTGCTGATGATGGGAAACACCGATTCCCGGGCAAAAACGATAACGATCCAGATGCGATTGCGAAGATGCTGGAACCGGAGCGTCCCCAAGAGTGGGACCGTATTGACGGTGGCGCGCCACAACAGTGCTGCTTCGGGCTGAGGCGGAATCACGCCTTATTTTAATACGCCCATTTTGTCGAACGGCCAATAAATGAACACCGCTTTGCCGTAAATATAACGACGCGGCACCATTCCCCAGGCCCGGCTATCGTTCGACGAACTGCGATGATCGCCCAGAACAAAGTACTGATCGCCCGGTACTGTTTTGGCCGTCATGGAGTTGTCATCGCGAAACTCCGACGGCACGTAGTCTTCTTCGAGCGCGTGTCCGTTCACAACAACCGTGCCGTGAACCACTTCCACCTGATCGCCCGGCACGCCAATCACGCGCTTGATATACGACTTGCTGGGATCGCCCGGGAACCAGAACACCACCGTATCGCCGCGATCGATCCTCGAGAATCGATACACGAACTTGTTGATGAATATCCGCTCCTGATCGTCGAGCGTCGGCATCATGCTGGTACCTTCCACTTTGACAGGCTGATATAGGAAAAGAATTACGATCACTGCCAGCACTACAGAAAACACCAGATCGCGCGCCCAGTGGAAAAGAATGCCGAGGATGGATCGCTTGTTTGAAGTAGGACTTGGGGGAGTCGGGTCGCTAGTAGGCGCGGCCGCCATTCCGGCGTCTATCTGATCCATCAGCGGAAGCTCCGGGTTCTCAGCTTATTGTGCCACCGCAAAGGCGGTTGGGCAAGCTGGAAGCCCACGAATTTTCAGACGTTTCTGGAGACCCAAAGGTTGCCCGCCGATGCCGGGGTCCCGGGTGACTGCCGGGCTCAAGCCGCCTAACCGTTAATAAACCCCGTAGTCTAAAGGACGGATGGAAGTGGACGCCGGCGGCCTGATCGAGCGGGCGCAGTCGGGTGACAGCGACGCTTTTCGATTGCTCGTCGAGCAGCACAGCCGAGTTGTATTTCGTCTGGCCTTCCGCATGACCGGCAACGAGCAGGACGCCGAAGACGTGGTTCAGGAGACTTTTTTGCGAGCGTACAAACGACTTTCCGATTACGAAGCCCGCGCCAGTTTTTCCACCTGGCTCTACCGCATCGCTTCGAACTACGCGCTCGATCTGATCCGCAGCCGCCGGCGCCATCAGGACAAACGCGAGTATGCCGCCGGCGAAGATCGCGACATTCTCCAGACCATTCCCGAAGCAAGCCCCGGCCCGGATCGGGTGGTCTACGGCAGCCAGGTGAAGGACCATGTTAACGCAGCTCTCGATGAGCTGAGCGCGCAAGAACGAACCGCCTTTGTCCTGCGCCACTTCGAAGGCTTGTCGATCGAGGAGATCGGCCGCACGTTGGGCACTGGGACCAACGCAACCAAGCACAGCATTTTTCGAGCGGTTCAAAAACTCCGGCGGTGTCTCGAGCCGGTAGTGGGTACAGCAAGATGAAACACCTGAGCGATGAAGAATTGGTGCTCTTCTATTACGGAGAGTCGCAGGAAGCGGGCGGGGTCGAAGAACACCTGGATGCGTGCGAAGCGTGCCGCGCTAGTTTCCGCGCGCTGCAAGTGGTGTTGAACACCGTGGATTCGGCGCCAGTGCCCGAGCGTGGCGCGTTATATGGCGAGCAGGTGTGGCGCCGTATCGAGGGACGTCTCGGAAGAGGACTCACGCGACGCCGCAAGGCCTTCTCCTGGTGGATCTGGTCGCCCGCCATGGCGGCGCTGGTGCTTGCGGCGTTTCTCGCCGGACGCCTTTCGCACCGCGGAGAAAAACCTGTCGCAACCGCGTCGAATCAAAACTCCCAGCAAGTGCGGGAGCGTATTCTGCTGGTCGCGGTGGGCGATCACCTGGAGCGTTCCCAGATGGTCCTGGCCGAGCTAAGCAATGCGCCCGACCAGAAGGGCAAGCTCGATATTTCCGACGAGCGCCAGATGGCCGAAGAGCTCCTAGACGACAACCGGCTCTATCGCCAAACCGCGCGAACCACTGGTGACACTGCTGTGGCGAACGTTTTGGACGATCTCGAGCGCGTGCTAATCGAAATCGCGCACAGCCCGTCGGAAATCTCCGGCGATCAACTTGCCGAGCTAAGACAGCAAATCGAAAATCGTGGCCTGCTCTTCCAAGTTCGCGTCCTCGGATCGCGAGTGCGGGACGAAGAGAGCAAGCCCGTGAGTGAAAAAGAAAAGAACACAAAAAAACTATAAGGCCAAAAACCACAAGGAAAGACCGACATGACTCGTATCCACAGATTCTCAGTAGCCGTGGCGCTATTCATCGCTACCTCGGCTCTGGCGTTCTCGCAGCCGCCCGATCCTCCCGAACCTCCTCTGTTGCCGGTCACGCCCGCGGCCCCGGTTCGACCGTTGCCGCCGATGCCTGTGATGCCGGCGATGCCTCCGCTGCCTCCGCTGCCTCCGCTGCCCGCATGGCCGCGAGTCGCGGCTCTTTCTCTCATGCCTCCGCTACCGCCCGATTTCCCACAATTCGACTTCCTGGCCTTCCAGGACACCGGTCGTGCTGACCGCGACGCCGCCCGCCGCGCCCGCGATCTCGCTCGTCAGCAAACGGACCGGGATGATCGCTATTACCGCGAAGGCAAAAGTTATCTGGACCGCAAAGAGTACGACCGTGCGATCGTGGCCTTCAATCGGGTAATCGACAGCAAAGGCAGCCGCGCCGATGGGGCTCTCTACTGGCGCGCCTACGCGCAGAACAAGCTGGGCCATCGCGATGAAGCGCT
>Ga0126373_10000547_pt1 | contig 24996 bp, 23 predicted proteins | sample PanSoiMetPlot_11_FD_92545 | JGI IMG/M metagenome (GOLD analysis project Ga0126373, IMG submission 92545) | Tropical forest soil microbial communities from Panama - MetaG Plot_11 | ecosystem: Environmental > Terrestrial > Soil > Tropical forest > Bulk soil | place: Panama | collected 2016-02-17 | reverse complement strand
TTTCCGGCGGCGCCTCCCGCTGTGGAGCGCGAGGCGCCGCGGATTATCCTGCCCTGAGAACTTTTCCAATCTGTGGAAGACCCGGGAAATTGGGTTTTGCAGGCGTGCAGCCGCGCGCTTGGGTGCCGAGCGCAAGAGTCATTTGCGGCGAGCGCCATGCGCGTTCGTCAGAGCCGCTGCGGTCGGGACGTTTGTCGAAGCCATGCGTCTTTCGGAGGCGCTCCACTCGTTCTGCAATTTCGCGACGGTAGGCTTCGGGCGCATTTCCGTGATTCACATACCACTCCTTGTAGCGCTGCGCGAGCTTCGGGAATTTCGCCTGCACAAAGGGAACAAACTGCTTCAGCGCGGAAGGCATTAGAAAGAGCACGCGTCCGGCGAACCAAAGAGCTCCTGCGTCGTGGGCGGCGCTCGCGAGAGCGTCGAGAGCTTCTTCGCCATCGGTGATTCCGGGAACAATGGGCATTGCCAAGACACCAGCGTCGATTCCCGCATCGCGCAGACGGCGCACGGCTGCGAGGCGAAGATCGGGGCGGGGGGCGCGCGGTTCGAGCAGGCGCGCGAGACGGACGTTCAGGGTGGTGACAGACAGATTGATGCTGAGCGATGAGCGTGAGGCAATCTGTTTCAGGATTTCGATGTCCCGGGTAACGCGATTCGATTTCGTAGTGATGGAAAGGCTCAGACCATCGCTCGCGGCCATCTGCTTCAGGATGGACTGGGTGACCTGGTACTCCTGTTCGGCGGGCTGATACGGGTCGGTGGCCGTGCCGATGGCGATGTGATCGCCCCAGATTTTCTTGTTGCGCAGATCGCGTTCGACAAGCGCGCTGGCGTTTCCCTTTACGTAGATTTTTCGCTCGAAGTCGCCGCCATCGAGCTCCATGTATTCGTGCGTGTAGCGGGCATAGCAATACTTGCATCCAAATTCGCAGCCGCGATAGGGATTTATCGTCCAACCAAAGGGAACGCGTGGCGAATCGCAGCGGTTCAAAATCGAGCGCACGGGAAGCACGAAGTATTCTGTGCCGCGTTTGGCGTCCGTTAAATGGGAAGATGCGGCGAGGCGCGCGATACCTACCAGTTCGTCCGCAGGCTTCAGACTCCGGGAGTCGGCCGGAGGGGGCGGAGAAGCGCTGCGTTGCTCACTCAAACCGTTGGGTGCGGTGGCGGGAAAAAGAGTGAGGCTGGATTCGACCGAACGGTGCATAGGGCGCTTTAGAGGCGCCGAAGCGGTTCGGATCGTGGGAAAAGTAGCCATCAGTACCGCGAACACCTCGCCAAGAGGAATGGTCGAGTATTTCGCTTTTTCTTCGCCATGTCAAATAACTATTTTCGCTATTTCTTCGCCTTGCCGAGACGGGAACGCAGCACTCGAAACTGAACCGAAGGACAGGTGTCTGGAAGCTTTGACGGCTGGCATACTTAGGGGATGGTGCGGGACGCGAGCGACGTCAATATCCTGGTCATAGACGACGATTCGGCCACCCAGCACGCATTACAGCACGTTTTTGATTCGGAGGGCTGGCGCGTAAGCGTAGTGCCGCTACCAAGCGAGGCGATGCGGGAGCTGGCGCGAGGCCGATGGACACTGGTCGTAGTCAATGTGGCGCTGACAGACCTGACCGGGCCATTGTTCAACACGCTGAAGACTCTGGCGCAAGCTGAGGCAGACCCCGAGCAAGAGCAGAGGCTGCTTCGCGTGCTGTTTCTTGTGCCGACCCTGGCCACGCGATGGGCCCAACCGGTACTTGAACGCGAAGGGCTACCGTTCGTAGGTAAGCCCTTTCACTTGCACGATTTCCTGCAAAAAGTGAGCGACTTGCTGATCGAAACGAAGGCCATTCCGAAACCGATCCGCGATACACGTTTGCCGGCCATAAGGGAGCGACGACAGAAAGACAGGCGATCGGGAAACGACCGGCGGCACGGGCAGATGTTTGCTTCGAGAGAAGACTACATGATGACCGAGGAAGAGATCGCTGACTACGAAAGGCAAGAAGAGGAAGAGCGCAGGAAACGCAACGAAAGCGAGAAAAGGCGCGACGTTCTGTAGCTAAGTAATACGCCGGAGCTATCTTCCGACGGCCCCGAGTGCACCCGCTCTGCAACGATGCACGATGCTGCGGTCTTCAGTTTCCGCGAGAAGTTCTTCGACGCTCTTGTTTTCCACCGGATGGCGTAAGGCTGGAGCGATTTCCGCGAGTGGGACCAGGACGAAGCGCCTTAGCGTCATGCGGGGATGTGGAATCTGCAGATCTGGCGTCTCAACAACGCTTGAGCCGTAAAGCAGGATGTCGAGATCGATGACACGGGGACCTCTGCGGACGGTATGCTTACGGCCGAGCTCGTTTTCAATTTCCTTGAATGTTCGCAGAAGCTGGCGCGGCATCAAGTCAGTTTCAATTTCCAGGACGCAATTCAGAAACCACGACTGCGTGGCGACGTCAACAGGCTCGGTGGAATAGATGGATGATTGCCGCACGACGCGAACGCCTCTCGCTCCGAGAGCTTGAATTGCGGCTGCGATTTGTTGTTCGCGGTCACCGACGTTTGAGCCGAGTGATACGTAGGCCGTTTTCATCCCAGGGCGACTCCATAATTCAAAAAAGCTGCGGCTGCTTGCGCGGCTCGTCCATGCCGAAGTGCTTGTATGCCAAAGCTGTCGCGACGCGGCCGCGCTGGGTGCGGTCGATAAGGCCAAGCTGCATCAGGTATGGTTCGTAAATTTCTTCGATGGCATCTTCTTCTTCACTCAGTGAAGCAGCCAAGGTGTTCAGCCCAACTGGGCCGCCACCATATTTGTTAATGATGGCGAGGAGTAAGTTACGGTCAACTTCGTCGAGGCCGTGCTGGTCGACGCCGAGCATCTCAAGCGCTTCCTTGGCAACGCCGGCAGTGATTTTTCCGCCGGCGCGTACTTCGGCGAAATCACGGACGCGGCGCAGCAAGCGATTCGCGACGCGCGGTGTACCGCGGCTGCGGCGGGCAATTTCTTCGGCGCCGCCATCGTCCATGGCGATGCCGAGAATGCGAGCGGAGCGGCGAACGATTTCGATCAAGTCGGCAGGTGTATAGAAGTCGAGACGATGCACGATACCAAACCGCGACCGCATGGGCGCCATGATGAGTCCGGCTCGGGTGGTCGCACCTACCAGAGTGAATTTCTGCAATTGATAAGGGTGAATTCGCGCGCCGGTGCCCTGGCCGATGATCAAGTCGATGCGGAAATCCTCCATCGCTGGATAGAGAATCTCTTCGATGGCGGGCATCAGTCGGTGAATTTCATCGAGGAAGAAAAGCTCGTGCGGTTCGAGCGCGGTAAGAATTGCAGTCAGGTCGCCTTTGCGTTCAAGCAATGGGCCGGAGCTGATTTTGATGCCCACTTGCATTTCGCTGGAGAGGATTTGCGCGAGCGTCGTTTTCCCCAGGCCGGGCGGTCCGTAGAGCAACACATGATCGAGCGCTTCGCCCCGGCTGCGCGCAGCTTCGACTGCAATCTTAAGATTTTCCTTGACGCGCGACTGACCCACAAAATCATCGAAGCGCTTTGGACGCACGCTGGCGTCGAGGCGGGCATCTTCGTCGAAGGCTTGTCCTGAAACGACGCGATGTTTCGATTCGGCCATTTTCGCTGTGCTCATTCGATTGACCTCGCTCACAAATCGCGGGCCTCGGTACGATATCTATTCGGCACGTGCAGCGCGCGCGCCTTTTTCGAGCGCCGCTCCTCCCAATTTCTGCAAAGCTGCACGAAGCAACGCGTCGAAGGTTGCGTTCTGTCCGCGCACCTGCTCGATAGTGCGTTCGACGGAGCGAGGCTCGTATCCCAGATTCACCAGAGCGGAAGTCACATCGGATTCCACTTGGGAGCGAGCGGGCGCTTTGCCTGCCTCGACAACTTCGACAACGGCGAGCTTGTCGCGCAGCTCCAGGATGATGCGCTCGGCTGTTTTTTGCCCGACACCTGGAATTCGTCTTAACTGGAGAATATCTCCCTTGCGAATGGCGGGGACGAGCTCGTCGAGGTTCATGCCAGACAAAATCTTCAACGCGAGGCTCGGCCCAACGCCCGTGGCAGAGATCAGCAGTTCGAAGCACTGCCTTTCCCGCGCAGTAAGAAAACCGTAGAGCGCAATCTGGTCTTCGCGCAGATGGGTGTGAATCAGCAACGTAACTTCCGCACGAAGCGCTCCAAGGCCCGCAAAGGTGGAAAGGGGAACCTGCACCTGATATCCAACACCTGCAACGTCGACGATCACTTGATTCGGCCGTTTGTCGATCAGAGCGCCACGAAGCTGTCCGATCATGCGAGTGATTATTGATTAGTGCAAAAGCAGTGTCAACGCGCGTTAAAGTCGACGTTTTGCTGCAGGAACGGGATCGGTAGCTCAGCCGTTCACTTTCGCGCAGGCGAATATCACTTTGCATTTTTGTCTACGAATTTACGGAGAGTATTTGTGCGCGCGTTCGGACGAAGGACAAAAATGATGTGCGAAAACGAAACCACAAAATGTTTCCGAACACTCAATTGTTGAAAGAAAGTTTTTTTTCATTACTTCGCGTCGAGCGCGATGCGATGGAACAAGTGCTGCGTCTAAGTGTGTGAAGTTAGGTCCGCACGAAAAAAAGGAGAACACGAAAATGACGCGCAACAAAGTGTGCCACGTATTTGCGTTAATGCTGCTCCTGGCCTTGGCTCTTCCGGCCGCTGCGGCGCCGAAGAACACCAACGTACCTGCCGGCAAAGTGCTGGCGAGGGCCACGATCACTCTCTACGACACGCGCTCGCTTGGCGGCGCCACGTTGCAGCCGGGCGAATACAATGTTCTGGCCACAGACTCGCAGATTTCCTTCCTGCACAATGGCAAGGTTCTCGCACAAGCTTCGATTCAATGGAAAGACATGGAGCGTGCGCAGGACAATACGATCCTCGCCGACTCGGGAACCATTAAGGAAGTTTATTTCCGAGGCAAGAAACGGTCTGCGGTGATCCAGTGATTGAGGAGAAGGCGGGCGCCCGCGAGTGGCGCCCGCATTTTCCTTTTTCGGTATGGTTCGTGCTTGTGGTTAATGACGCAACCGGTCGTTGCGAATGGCGTCTTCGACGAGGCTTTCGAGTTCGCGGCGCGTGAGCGGAATGCGGTCCGGTTCGGACTCGTCGGAGGTAACAGGGCAACCCATCGCGGCTGTCTCGATGCCGTATCGAGCGCGCGCGACAAGCAATTTGTCAACGTCTTTGCGGGAAAGCAACACTTGTTTGTGAAGCAACTCCGTAACCAGCGCCACGCGCGCGAAATGCTCGACGGTCTCCATCCGGTAAAACGCGGTCAGCAGGTCCACTCCGGCAGTCACAACGCCATGATTCGCGAGCAGAATTGCGTCGTGCGATTGCACGAAAGGCTCGATGGAATCGGTCAGTTCTGATGTGCCGGGCGTGCCATATTGCGCGAGCGGCACGGTGCCAAGACCGATCACTGCTTCGCTAAGCAGAGCTTTATCCAGCGGCAGTCCGGCGGCGGCGTAACCTGTCGCCGTGATGGGATGGGCATGGCAAACAGCGTTTACGTCGGGCCGCAAGTGATAGATCAGCAGATGCATCGCCAGTTCGGACGAAGGATTTCGGCATCCGGAAAGCTTATTTCCGGCGAAATCGGTAATCACGAGATCCTCGGGCGACATCATTCCCTTGGAAACGCCAGTGGGAGAAGTGAGCACGCGATGAGAATCGAGGCGAAGAGAAATGTTTCCGTCGGTTGCGGCGATGAAATTTCGCAGATGAAACCAGCGACCTACGGTACAGATGTCGCGGCGATGCTCTGCTTCGCTCTTCAGGGCGCCGTGGGAAATCGCGTCACAAGTCATCAGCAAGCCTACGATTCTGCGCCTGCACCTTATACACGAAGACGAGGCGGAATTCTAGGGTGCCGATGAAAAAACAGGTTCGCCGATTTTACGCGTAAATGCCGCGATGCTTGAGAGCGATGGCGACGCGGTCGATGGCCAGCATGTAGGCGGCGATGCGATTGTTGACACCGTGTTTTTCCGCGTAGCGCACCACGTTGTCGAAGCTGCGATCCATCACATCCTGCAGGCGCTCGTTCACTTCGCGCTCGCGCCAGAAAAAGCCCTGACGATCCTGTACCCACTCGAAGTAACTGACGGTTACGCCGCCCGCATTCCCGAGGATGTCTGGAATGATGAAGACGCCCTTCTTGCCGAGAACCTCGTCGGCGGGCGCGGTGGTAGGCCCGTTGGCGCCTTCGCAAAGTATTTTCGTCTGAACGCGGCTGACATTCTGGCTGGTAATCTGATTTTCGATCGCCGCAGGGATCAGAATGTCGCAGGGCTGGAACAGGACTTCGGAAGAGGAGAGCTTTTGGCCGCCAGCAGGAAAATCGGGAAGTGACTTATGCTGGTTATAGACCCAATCGACAACCTTGGGCACATCGAAACCCTTTTCGTTGTAAAGACCTCCGTGCACGTCAGCCAAGCCAATGATTTTGTATCCGGCTTCGTGCATGAGTCGCGCGCCCATGGATCCGACGTTTCCGAAGCCCTGAATGATCACGCGGCAGTTTTCCTTTTTCATTCCGAGCTTCGCGATGGCGCGGTCGCAAGTCATCATCACGCCGCGGCCAGTGGCCTCGGGACGGCCGAGCGAGCCGCCCAGTTCCAGCGGTTTGCCAGTGACAACGGCGGTGACGGTGTGGCGCATGTGCATCGAGTATGTATCCATGACCCAGGCCATGATTTGCGCATTGGTGTTCACATCAGGTGCAGGAACATCGCGCTCAGGACCGATGTAGTCGGAGAGCTCAGCGGTGTACCGCCGAGTAAGAGCTTCCAACTCGCGCTGGGACATTTTGGCGGGGTCGCAAATGATTCCGCCCTTAGCACCGCCAAATGGAATGTCGACAACCGCGCATTTCCACGTCATCCAGGAAGCCAATGCGCGCACTTCGTCGATGGTGACGTCAGGAGCGTAGCGGATGCCGCCTTTGCCGGGACCGCGCACCAGAGAGTGTTGCACGCGATAGCCGGTGAATACTTCCAGTCTCCCGTCATCCATTTTCACCGGTATGTAGACCGTGATTTCCTTGTTGGGATGCTGCAAGTACTGATAGAGGTCTTGCGCGAGACCGAGCTTCTTCGCGGCTTCCTCAAAGCGGGCTTCAGCGGCTTCGTAGGGATTCAGTTCATGTTCGAGCGACAGGGTAGCCATTATTTCGTTCTCCTGAGCGAACGGATTGGATGATAGCACTAGCTGATTTGCCGGGCTGAGGTTCCTTCCCCGACCAATGCCCGCCGATGTTCCAGCCCGAAATCGGGCGCTTCAGTATACGGAGCGTGAGTATGGGGAAGCAAGGCGCGGGCAATCTCATACTCGTTACAGATAGGAACGACCGCACGGAAATCGTTCGGGCGGCACCAGGATTTCTATGAACGCGTTTCATAAACATAGTGATCGAGGATAAGTTTTGCGAGGCGGCGCTGGTCATGCCGTATGACGTCACCACGTTGCAAAAGATTGCTGGCCACGTGTTGCACGCCCATGGCGTCGAGCTCATGCAACGATGGATCAATGGGCTCGGCTCCTTCTTTACAATAACGCCGCAAAACGCGCGCTGGCGCTGCTCCCGTGTTCAGAACAATTGAATCAAACAAACCATTGCCAGCATGCTGATAAATCGCGCGCACGTGGTCCGCAACGGAATAGCCGGTTGTTTCTCCTGGCTGTGTCATTAGATTGGCGATATAGACTCGTTTCGCGCGCGATTTGCCGATTGCACTGGCCACTCCTTGCACCAACAGGTTTGGGATTATGCTCGTGTACAACGAGCCCGGCCCGACTAGAATCAGATCCGCGTCATGAATCGCGCGGATCGCTTCCGGCAGTGGCCGGGCTGCAGGGACGAGTTCAACGCGACGAATGCGGCGAGGCGAGCGCGAGATTTTCGTTTCTCCAACAACGATGCGCCCACTATCGAGCGTTGCCCGGAGAGCGACGTTCTTGGCGGTCGACGGGAAAATTCTGCCACGGGTCGCGAGAACGTTGCTCGAGAGCCGTACGGCCTCTGGAAAGTCGCCCGTGATGTGCGTGAGGGCAGCCAGAAATAAGTTGCCGAAACTATGCCCTCCCAAGCCGCTGCGGGGGCCAGGGAATCTATATTGGAAAAGCTTAGAAAGCAAAGCCTCATCTGGAGAGAGAGCCACCATGCAGTTCCGAATATCGCCGGGAGGAAGAATGGAATACTCGCGCCTCAAACGGCCTGAGCTGCCGCCGTCATCAGTGACCGTCACCACGGCATCGATTTGAATCGAGGGGCGCGACCGGGGACCTTCGTAGAGCCGAGCGCAGTATTCCTTTAGGCCTCGTAGCAACATGGAAAGCCCTGTCCCGCCGCCGAGGGCGAGCACGCGAATTGATTTTGAGCGAGTTTTTGTAGCCGTTACCACAAACGGAAGGAGCTAACCGCTTGTACCCTCACGCTCAGGGTAGAGAAGCTCAGTGAACCGGGGGTCTTCTTGGAGGAAAGCGAAGTCTTCATCGTTGCGAGCTCGATAGCGATTCTCGGCGCGCAACTGAATGGCAATCTTGAGATTTTCCATCGAGGACTCGGCCTCGCCAGTCAAACAGTCCAGCGCCGCCATCGCATAAACAATGTGATCGGCCTTCGGAGCGGCTTTGCGGGCACGATCCAGATGCTCTCGTGCGTCGTCCCAGCGCCCCAGATTCATCATGGCAATTCCTTGATTATAGTGATCCTCAGCGGATTTCGCGACGGCTTGCGGCGGTGCCGAAAGGCGTTGCCCGCAGATTCGAAGGTGAATGCGCGCACGATCCGACAGTTCTTTGCTGGGACCCTCGATCACGCGCTCCAAGGCTTCCTTCGCGCGACTGTATTTCTGCTGTTGAAAGTGCTTAAGACCTTCTTCATAGGCTTTCAGTTGCTGAACGGTAGCCTGATCGTTTGATTCCCGCAGAACACTTGACCCAGAGTGCTGAGGTAAGGATTTACTTTTCAATGGCTTACGGTAAGAAGATCCTCGGGGGGACGTACGACCGCCCTTGTGCTTAGTCTTACCGCTCGAGCGAGCCATACCCAACTAGCATAGCAGTGGAGCATTCCGGCGTCAACTCGCCTTATTTGGGCTACTTTTGTCGAACGAAGTTTCGAGCGGGGCTGTTCGGACAAGAAATGTCGATCTCAGCAGCCATTATCTGTTCCGAACCAGCGGCGAAGACACCAGATGTCTGCCGTGCGCTGGCTATGCTATAAGTTAACGGCGACGAAACTGAGGAACTTGTGCCGTTTATAAACTTTCCCGCGCGAGAGATTAACTGCAAGCTTGTCTATTATGGCCCTGGCCTTGGCGGAAAGACCGCCAACCTTCAGTGGATTTACGATCACACAGGCACGAATCAAAAGGGGAAAATGGTATCGCTGGCAACGGAAACGGACCGCACGCTGTTTTTTGATTTTCTGCCTCTCGATCTTGGAACCGTCCGGGGATTCAAGACTCGTTTTCATTTGTATACCGTCCCCGGCCAGGTGTTCTATGAGGCGAGTCGGCGCTTGATTCTAAAAGGCGCGGATGGCGTGGTATTCGTGGCGGACTCACAGGAAGAGCGGCTTGATGCAAATTTTGAAACAATCGACAACCTGAAAGAACACCTGAAGGACCACAATCTGAATTTCGATACGATTCCTTATGCTTTGCAACTGAACAAACGCGATTTGCCAAACGCGATGCCCATTCCTGAATTGACTAAGCAATTGCAACTGAAGGGCGAACCGGTGATCGAAGCCGTCGCGGTGCAAGGACAAGGAGTGTTTGACACGTTGAAGGAAGTCGCCAAACTTGTTCTGGGCGAGCTGAAGAAAAATTCCTAGCCAGCTTGTAGGATCCTAATCGTTAACGAACCGGCGGAGCCGCGGAAACGAAGCTCGCAAGCGCCTGCGCCTCGTCATCGAGGGTCGGAATCGTTTCGGTAAGACGCATGACCTCCAGTACTTCCCGCGTGTGACCGCCAGGATGCAGGAGCTTGAACGAGCCACCCGCTTGTTTCATCGCTGTGTAACCCTGGAGGAGGCTACAAATGCCGGAACTGTCCAACTGCGTCACTTTCTCGAGGTTCACCAGGATTTTTCGGGCGCCCTGATGCGACAACTCCTTCAGCTTCTCGGACAGCGCTTCGCTTTCAGGGCCAATGATTAAGCGTCCGTCCAGATCTACAACATTGACATCCGACAAACGGCGCATAGAGATTCTCAGAGGCATTTCCGCTCTCCTGCGGGTCGTACAATAACCCAGTTTGCTTCGATTTGTGCGAGTCGAAATTATACCCCTATACATCGTCTTGCTGCGACTGCCTGTGCTCAAATAGTGCCTTCGCCGTGTCCTTGACAGTATCATGCGAGCCGAATAGCTTGAAAACGGATGGATCATCGGCGACTGCATTCGTGGAACGTAACGCCGCGGGACGCTGCGCAGATTCAGTTACGATTGCGTTCAAAACTGGAATTGACTGACCGTTTGCCAGAGGTGCGCCGCGTAGCAGGCGCGGATTTGGCTTTTGACCTTGACGCCAATCGAGCGATTGCCGGCGTGGTCGTTTATTCCTTCCCTGAAATGCATGAGATTGAGCGTGTATGGGGTGAAAGCCGGATTAGCTTTCCCTACGTTCCCGGATTGCTCAGTTTTCGAGAGGCGCCGGCGTTACTCAGAGTATTCGCGCGGATAAAAAACAGCCCCGATTTGATTTTTTGCGACGGTCACGGTTACGCGCATCCGCGAAGGTTTGGCGTTACCTCCCACCTAGGGTTGCTGCTGGACACGCCGACGATTGGCTGCGCGAAATCGCTGCTGATTGGAACGCATGCCTCACTGCCGCTCGAAGCAGGAGCGTGGACGCCGTTGCGCGATGGCGACGAAGTGATCGGCGCGGTGCTGCGTACTCGGGAAAACGTAAATCCCATCTATGTCACGCAGGGACATCGCGTTTCGTTGCCTACCGCTCTTCGATTCGTTCTTGCCGTCCTGGACGGTTACCGCATACCGCGCCCTACGCGAGACGCTGATCACTTTGTCGCCGCCGTGAAGCGCGGAGAATATGCCGACAGGCGTAAACAGTCATCAAAGGCGAGCCGATCGCGGAGTTAATGCCAGGAAACACGAGAGTCGCTTAGTGATTTCGACGTCTTCGATGACGTTATACTACTCGTAGAGCCCCCGTAGAATTCCTCCAGAGTGTCCGTGTGCCCGATCTGACCGAAAATAGTCTTAGTGCGTTATCGGAAGAACAGATTCAACAAATCGAGATCGCGAGAAGGAACCTGAAAGGTCTCGAGCGGCGGGATTGGTGGCTGTGGTGGAGCGCCGTCACGGTGATGCTCCTGCTGACGCTCGCGGTCGTCACGATTTCCCTACCGAACATACTTCGGGAATCGGACCGCATTTTCCAGCTCAATCTAAGCCTCGCGGTCCACGGCCTTGTGGCCCTCGTATTGCTGTTCAACACTTACACGATCTATCAACAGTGGTTGATCAAACGGCTGCGAACTCAAACGGCCAAACACCTCGAGATATTGTCACGGCTTCGCATCCGCGCCGAGGAATTCCAGCAGTTGGCGACGCGGGATTCGCTAACAGGTCTGTCAAATCGCCGCTTGGGCGAGGAGCGTCTTGCGGCCGAAGTGGCGCGCTCCGAGAGGCACGGACATCCGCTCAGCGTGCTGCTTCTGGACCTCAATCGATTTAAGGGAATCAACGACCGCTACGGCCACGCGGCAGGCGACCTAGTGCTGAAAGCATTTGCTGTCCGCCTAAATAAGGTGATTCGGGCATCCGATCTGGCCGCGAGGCTCGGCGGAGATGAGTTTCTGGTGATTCTGCCGGAGTGTCCGCCTGACCGAATTCCGCTGCTGCTGAACCGCCTAGGACAAGTTGAAGTGCGATGGAAAGGGGAAAGTCTGACGGTTGCCAGCGCCGCGGGCTGGGCAGGCTATGAAAAGGGCGAAACGCCAGCACAGCTGATTGAGCGCGCAGACAAGGCGCTCTACGCAAACAAACGGCGCGCGCACGAATCAGAGACGCTGTCGGCTACCCGCGCCGGTCCATAGGGATGTAACTTCGGGTGTCCTCGCCGAGATAAATTTGCCGCGGCCGTGCGATTTTCTGTTCCTGATCGAGCAGCATTTCTTGCCACTGTGCGATCCATCCGGATGTGCGAGGGATCGCAAAGAGCACGGGAAACATCGTGACGGGCAAGCCCATCGATTGATAAATCAGCCCCGTATAGAAATCAACGTTGGGGTAAAGCTTGCGTTTAACGAAGTAGTCGTCTTCAAGCGCAATTCGCTCGCATTCGAGCGCGATGTCAATCAATGGATTGCGGCCCATTACGTCGAACACTTCGTACGCGATGCGCTTCACAATCTTTGCGCGAGGATCGTAATTCTTATAAACGCGATGGCCGAAGCCCATCAGTTTCTTTTCGCCTGATTTCACTTGCTTGATGTATTCCGGCACTCGATTCACGGAGCCGATGTCAACCAGCATGCGCAGCACGGCTTCATTCGCTCCGCCGTGAAGCGGGCCGTACAGAGCCGCAGTGGCTGCGGCAATCGCCGAATAGGGATCAACCTGCGAACTGCCGACGCCGCGCATGGCGCTTGTGGAGCAGTTCTGTTCGTGATCGGCGTGCAAAATAAAAAGAATATCGAGCGCGCGCTCGAGAGTTGGATTCGGACGGTATTGCAGCTCCGTCGTACGGAACAGCATATTCAGGAAATTGCCTGGATAGCTGAGTTCGTTGTCGGGATATACGTAGGGCATTCCCAAACTGTGCCGGTAAGCAAACGCGGCCATCGTAGGCATCTTGCCGATCAGGCGAAACGTCTGCTTGCGCCGCGACTCCTCGTCGAAAATGTTTCTGGCATCCGGATAGAAAGTCGAGAGCGCTGCCACTGCCGAAATCACCATGCCCATCGGGTGGGCATCGTAGTGAAAACCATCTAGAAATTTCTTGATGCTCTCGTGAATGAAGGTGTGATGCGTAATGTGGTAGGCCCAGTCGGCCAATTGTTGCTTGGTTGGCAGCTCTCCGTACAGAATCAAATATGCCGTTTCGAGATAAGTGCTTTTCTCCGCTAGCTCTTCGATGGGATAACCGCGGTAGCGAAGGATTCCCTTGTCGCCGTCAATGAAAGTAATCCGGCTGATACAGGACGCGGTGTTCGTAAATGCAGGGTCGTAGCTCATCATGCCAAAGTCGTCGGCGTTGAGCTTAATCTGGCGGAGGTCGAGAGCACGAATCGTGTCGTTCTGAATGGGAATTTCATACCGCTTGCCGGTGCGATTGTCGGTAATCGTCAGAGTCTCGCGGCGAACAGCGTTTTCTTTCTCGTCTGCTGGGGCAGAAACAGGCTTTGTCGGACTCACCTTTTCGGGCCTCCTCACCAATGACAACATTCAAGTCTACACCCAACTGTACGTAGCGAAACCGTTTTTCGTTTGCGTTGATTCCAGAAAAAGTTACGCGTGTGCCCTGCCATTCGTATCCGTATGGAAAACACGCGGAGGCGTATTCACGCAGAAGGAATCAAGAAGATCAGGGCTTTGTTGGAGGAAAAGGAGTGAGTAGTTCGGATGGTACAGCGCGCTCGACGCGATTGCGTCCGAGATCCTTCGCGCGGTAGAGTGCGATATCGGCGCTGCGCAACAGCTCTATGGGGTCTTGCAGCCTGGAGATGTCGCTCGTAGCGACACCGAAGCTCGCAGTCATTGAGATTTGACCGCTGGCAAGCTGGACCGAACCGGACTCTATAGCCTTGCGGATCCTTTCGGCCTGTCGGACAGTGCAGACCTCCAGGCAGGACGGGAATACGATCAGAAACTCTTCGCCTCCGTATCGACCCACGCAATCGTAGCTTCGCGTGCACTTCAACATTCGCTGGGCCGCTTCCTGAAGGACCATATCCCCGGCCAGATGTCCGTAGGTATCGTTTACCCGTTTGAAATGGTCGATATCCGCCAATACGACGCCGATGGTGCGTTGCTCCCGAAGACCCCGCGCGAGTTCGCGCGTCAGAAAGTCCATCGCCGCCCCACGGCTCGAAACACCTGTCAGGAGATCGTGCGTCGCTTGAAAATGGAGAGCGTCGCGGGCGGCGATGAGTTCATCCTGCACACGAAGAATGCGCTCACCCACCTGCAAGCGTGCACCGAGTTCTTCGGCGTTAAAAGGCTTCGAAAGATAATCGTCAGCGCCCGCTTTCAACCCGGAGAGGAGGCTGTGTTTTTGGCCGTGAGCGGTAAGCAGAATCAGGAAAGTATAGGCGCGATCAGAACGCGCACGCACGCGCCGGCAGATTTCAACGCCCTCAAGTTCCGGCATCATCCAATCGAGGATTGCCATCCGCGGCGAATCCTCGGCCTCGAGGAGCGCCCACGCGGCTGCGCCATTCGCGACGGAGACTACCTGGTGGCCCCATTTTCGCAGGAATTCCTCGAGAATACGGCGCGAGACGGCGTCGTCTTCGGCAATCAGAACCTTCATGCACGAGCCTCCGTTAGCTCTTGCCCGAACGCACGTCCACCGGCTCACCCGTTGCCGGTGCTCGATTCCGGAAGGGTTCGAGCTCCTCAGTGAGCTGCTGCACAGCCACGCTCAGAGAGGGCAAGCTCTTTCGAGCCAAGGCAAGATCGTTGTTCTGCGCACAGGCTTCGAGCATCTGCACTGCGACGTACGCTGGGCCGCTGCTGAAATTGCCGATCGAGCCTTTCAAAGTGTGAGCCGCTTTTGCGAGTGCTGCCGCATCGCCGCGCGTCACGGCGGAGTCCATCTCCTGCAAGAGCTCTGTGGAACCTGCGCCAAAGAGTTCAATGATCTCGGCCAGTAACTTGCGGTTTCCCTGGCAGCGCTCGAGAATTTCTAATTCGTCAATCGATTTCGGCGCGGGAACCGACCCGCTTACGCCATGCGAGCAACAGTCTTCGATCGCGCGGAAGAGTTCGGTGGAGTGCAGCGGTTTTGCGATGTAACTGTCGGCGCCTGCGGCAAGGCAGGTCTCCCGGTCGCCCTTCATCACGTGAGCGGTTACGCTGATGATAGGAAGATGTTCCCCAGATAATTTTTCTTTCCCTCGTATGATGCGTATTGCCTCCAAGCCATCGACGTTTGGCATCTGAACGTCCATTAAAACCAAATCGAAATTCTCGCGTTCGAGCGCGGTCAGAGCCTCGCGGCCATCGCACGCTGTTGTCACAACATGCCCCTGTCTCTCAAGCAGTTTGATGGCGAGTTGCCGGTTCACTACGTTGTCCTCTGCGAGGAGAATTCGCAAAGGACCAATGGTTCGCGGTGCAAACACGACGGTCTGGTTCATTAATGCAGGGGCGGAGGGCCCGTCCGGAGTCGGGGGCTGAGCGACGGCCGAAGATGCAGATTTGCTTTCATTGACTCCGAAGCGAGCGGTGAAACGGAACGAACTGCCTTCGCCGAGCTTGCTTTGGATCGTGAGGTTCCCATTCATCATGTTTACCAAGCGCTGAGCGATCGCCAGACCCAGGCCGGTTCCTCCATATCTTCGGGTTGTCGAGGCATCGCCCTGCGTAAATGCGGCGAAGATTGAGCTTTGTTTGTCTTCGGCGATGCCGATTCCTGTGTCGCGGATGGTGAACAGCAACTCGGCCCAGGTCGCCGAGCTTCTTGCCAGTTCGACCGACACCGCGACTTCTCCACGCTCCGTAAACTTTATGGCGTTACCGACGAGATTCACCAATATTTGGCGGAGCCTTCCCCAGTCTCCAATCAGGCATTCGGGTACTCCGGGAGATATATGCCACTCAAATTCCAGGCCTTTGCGACGGGCAGAATACTCAAGCGGCTTTAGCATCGGATTCAGATTTTCCCGCAGAGCGAACGGCAAAGACTCACACTCGAACTTTCCTGCCTCAATCTTCGAGAAATCGAGGATGTCGTTCAGCAGAACAAGCAAAGAATCTGCAGAGGACCTTACGAGGGTCAGATACTCGCGGACTTTCGGATGCAAGTTGCTCTCCAGCGCGAGTTGAGTCATTCCGATGATGCCGTTCATCGGCGTGCGGATCTCATGGCTCATGTTCGCCAGGAAATCGCTCTTGGCTTTGTTCGCGCTTTCCGCCATTTCCTTAGCCGCATGCAAAGCGAGCTCGGCGCGTTTTTGCTCGCTCATGTCGTGATAGAGCACCAGTTCGCCCGCTTGTTCGCCGCTGACGTAAAGCGGCACACCATACATTTCGACGTCTAGCAAACTGCCATCCTTGCGGCGGCGCCGAGTGGTCACGCGAATAGGCTCCCCGGCCACTATGCGCCGCGTGTAGTTGGCCACTTCGTCGATCAGCTCCGGAGGGGCTACCAAACCATTGAGTTCAGCGTCGATAATTTCGCTTCTCGAATATTGAAACAGTCGCTCGAAAGCGTTGTTGCACATGCGCACTTTGCCGTCGCGATCGGTAGTCACAATTCCGAGAGGGCTTGTTTCAATAAGGGCATTGAGGTACGCAGTGCGTTCCGCGACGCGCTGTTCGAGCTCGCTGCGCACTCGTTCGAGCTCACCGTCTCGCTTTTGTATGCCGTCAAGCATGGCGTTAAACTGTTCATACAAGAAACCGATTTCGTCGCCGCTTCTCCCGGTTGCGCGGACGGAGTAATTCTTTTCGACCGCCACTGTGAAAGCAGTCTGGGCAAGCTGAAGAATCGGAGCAGAAATTACGCGCTGAAGTCTTGAACCAAGAAGCTGCGCGACGATAAGCGCGATGAGCAGGCACAGTCCCACCATCGCGGCGAGTCCTTCCTCGCGTGTTCGCAGAGCTGCGATGTCGGAGTCGACATAGATGCGGCCTAGAGGTTTTCCGTCGAAATGAATTGTGAAAAACGCGCGGATATCGTGCCGCGTCAAGCGAACACCGTCGGGTTCTGATTCAGGCGGCGAAAAGCCGGCGCGATTTCCGTTCAAATCGTATTCGGTCAGCACTTTTCCATCCGGCGTGTACAACAGCGCGTGCTGGATATTCCTTTCGCTCGAGAGCGACTGCAGAATCTTTTCTCCGGCCTTACTGTCATGAAACGCCAGCGCTGCTGTGGAATTTGTGCCTGTGATTTCGGTAATCGTCTTGAGCGCCTGGAGACGGGCCGCTCGCGCCGCATGAATGTCGTACATCGCAAAGACCGCGCAAGCGGCCAGCACCGCCGCTCCGCAAGTAGCCACGATAACGCGCGTGAGCTTCGTGCCAATCGATTGGTGCTTGACGCTAATGGACATTGCCAGATGCAGTCTTTACCGGCTCGTCGTGTACAATCTGAGCCAGAGCCAGCAGCGAGGCGTTAATCTTGAGGTGCGCACGCTCGGCCGCGTCCACGTTGATGAGAAAGTCCAGGTGGTTTTGTTCCCAAACGAACTGGATGATTCCCCCATGCGCGGCGAAATTGCTTGTGTCTCCAACCGTGAGAACATCCTGTTTTTGCAGCTTCTTAAGGATCGCAACCTCATGCTTTTCTTCCGAAGAGCTGATAAACAGCACGTCACAAACACCCAGATCAACGAGCCTGTGCGCGCGCGTGACCTCGGTGCGCCGCTCTCCAACGAGATGGCCTAGTACAGCTTTGTCGAGCGAGTCCCCGTATGGATCATGGCCTAACACACAGAAGTTGATCGTTGGGAGGACACTTTGTTTTACAGTCAGAGCGGGCCAATCAATGAATTCAGCGAAAGTAAGAAGGTATTGCGACTGTGACTCGTAATTGTCGGCCCCCGGGAGCTGAACGGGCTCCGCGCGCCGGATGCTCACGGCGAACAGGGATGCAAAAGCGACAATCGAGCACACGATTCTCACCGTAAATTGCGATGCAGTCATCTTTCCAAATAGGCGGAGCCTCGTGTTTGGCTAACTCATTACTTCTAAAAGACTTTTATCGCGATAGTTTCAAGCTGTAGTCCCAGAAGAGAACGGCGTGTTCCGTCCTTGGCCGCTGTTCCAGGGTGACACATTAGGTACCGCGGATCGCGTTACGGGTGCGGGTTGCGGCATGTGCTACACTCCGCGAGCGATGGTCGAGTTAGCGCGCAGAACTCCTTTGGAGATTGTTCAATGAAAGTCGTTCGAAGGTTTGCCATAGTGTCGGCGCTCTTCTTCGCGTGTTTGCCCTTGGTTGCACAGACGGACTCCGCCGCTGGACAGCATGCGACATATCAGTTGAAGCCGACGCCCAAGACCGTAACGTGGGGCTATTATTCCGCGACGGCGCCGCCCGCTCTTCGCATTCATTCCGGCGACACGGTGGAAATTCACACGCTGCTCACATCAAGTCCCAAGCGTTTAGCGGAGGCGGGGGTTCCGGCAAACGAGATCGAGCAGTCGCTGCGGGACATTTTTGATCAAGTGAAGGACCGGGGTCCCGGCGGGCACATACTTACCGGGCCGGTTTATATCGAAGGAGCAGAACCCGGCGACGTGCTGGAAGTTCACATTCAGGCAATCCGGCTAGCGATTCCCTACGCCTATAATGCTTTCGGGCCCGGCAGAGGATTTCTGCCCGACGACTATCCGTACGGAAAAATGAGAATCATTCCGCTGGACGCGGATCGAATGATGGCGCACTTCGCGGATGGAATTGACATTCCCCTTCATCCATTTTTCGGCAGCATCGGCGACGCGCCTCCAGATGCAGCAGGGCGCGTCAATAGCGGCCCTCCCTGGATGCACGCCGGCAATCTCGACAACAAATGGCTTGTCGCAGGCACGACGCTATACATTCCCGTGAATGCGCCAGGAGCGCTTTTCTGGGCAGGTGATGGCCACGCGGGCCAAGGCGACGGGGAAGTAGACATCACAGCGATGGAAACCTCGCTGATTGGCACATTCCAGCTGATTGACCGCAAGGACATGCATTTACTGTGGCCGCGTGCGGAAACGCCGGACTACTACATCGCCATGGGGATCAATGCAGACCTCAACAAAGCGACGGAAATGGCCGTTCACCAGATGATTGATTTCTTGATGCAGGAGAAGCATCTTTCTCGCGACGACGCATACATGCTTTCCAGCGTCGCTGCGGACCTTCACATCAACGAAGTTGTCGACGGGAACGACGTGGTGAGCATGATGATGCCGAAGGCAGTTTTCGTTTCCGGGAACGCAAAGTGACGCGAGGCTGAGCTATACCTCCAGCGCGTCTGCTTCGGTCTCGACGATATCGAGCACCGAGTCAAGATTAGTCGTCTTAAGAACCTGTAGGACATGCGGCACTGGCGCGAAAAAGATGCAGTGCCCGCCGGCTTTTCTGACCTGGGTGCGATGTCGAACGAGCGCGCCGAGGCCCCAGCTGTCCATCTCTGGCACGCCTGCAAGATTAATGGCGAATCTCCGGACGCCCTCGTCGAGCAATTCTTTGATCTTCTGACGAAATTCCAGTTCGCTTTCTCCGACCATCAGCGGACCAGTCAGGTCCAGGATCGTTGTTTCGTTTGCCTTGCGCGTTCTGATGAGCACTAGGTCCTCTTGTTCCGCGGTTCCTGACGGTTCGCCGCCTACGAAGCGTCGCGCGGATTTTAGGTGAACCGATCTAAGACAAGAAGCACAAAAACTCGGGGCTGGGAAGCAAGCAGCTAGACGATCTGAAGCATGCGGTCGATCGCGAGCTTTGCGCGGCGGGCTATTTCCTGCGGCACGCGAATCTGCGGCTCAAGGATTTCGAGCGAGCGAAGCACGCGGTCGAGAGTAATGGTCTTCATGAATTCGCAGACGGCGTCGGGATTCACGGGGCGGAATAGTTTGCTGGGGGCCATTTTCCGCAAGCGATGCAGCATGCCAACTTCTGTGCCAACCGCGAATTCGTCTGCCATCGAATTGCTCAAGTGCCGCATCATGCCTTCCGTGGAAAGGAAAAATGTCCGCTGAGCGGGAAGCGTTCCGTCGGCCACACGGGCCATGCAAGAAGTCACGCAGCCGCATTCCGGATGGATCAGCAACTCGATATCGGGATATTCCTCCATCATTTGAAGCACTTGTTCCGGGCGAATCGTGCGATGAACGTGGCAGTATCCGGGGTAGGGAATGATATTGGACCGTCCCGTCTGCCGAGCGACCGCGGCAGCCAAGAATTTGTCGGGCACGAATAGAATCGGGCGGTCGGCCGGAATTGAGTTAACCACTTTCGCCGCATTCGCTGACGTGCAGCAATAATCGCTCTCGGCCTTTACCTCCGCTGACGTATTCACGTACGCGACGACAACCGCTCCGGGATACTTCGCCTTCCACGCACGAAGCTCTTCGGCTGAAATCGTTGCCGCAAGCGAGCATCCGGCACGCAAGTCCGGCAGCAAAACAATCTTATCGGGGCAGAGAATCGCCGCCGTTTCGGCCATGAAATTCACGCCGCAGAAAACGATGACGTCCCCTGGAGTCGAAGCCGCTTGCTGCGAAAGGCCCAGAGAGTCGCCGACAAAATCGGCAATTTCCTGCACTTCGTCGCGCTGATAATTGTGCGCGAGGATCACCGCGTTGCGCTCTTCTTTCAGGCGTGCGATGCGCTCCTGCTTGGCGCGAATTTCCGCCGGCGAGTCATCAATGACTTCGACGGGCGGCAATGAGTATCGCGATTCGAATGGAAGGAATGTGGCTGATTCACTCACGAAGCATCACCTTGGTCCTGGAATTAACCGCGCACTCAAATCAAGCGCGCGTACCGAGTGCGTCAACGCGCCGACGGAAATCGCATCCACGTCCGCTGCCGCATAAGCAGCCAGTGAAGTTTCAGCGTTTCCACTCGCTTCGACGAGCACGGCGTCGTACAAATCGCAGGCCTGCAGTTCTGTCACGGCTGCTGCAGCCTCCGCGGGACTAAAGTTATCCAGCATTAGAATACAGGGACATGAATCATCAGCGCTCTGCAGATCACGAAGTACGCGGGCGGCGAGGAGAGCTTCTTCTTTGTTCGTGACTTCCACCTCGAAAAAAGAAGCGGTTTTGCGATTCTTGAATGCGCGCCGAATACTTTCACCAACATCCGCTTGCCGGCCGTCGGATGTGAACAGCAGGTGATTCGTTTTAATCAGGATGGCGTCACCGAGGTTCAATCGGTGGGTTCCGCCGCCGCCGATGTGAACCGCGCGTTTGTCCAGGAGCCCCCACGGTGTTTTGCGAGTGGCCAAGACGAGTGCACTCGGCGATTTTTCGCTCGCAATCTTCACGAGGCGCTGCGTTGCTGTGGCGATGCCGCTCATGCGCTGCATCAGGTTGACGACGACCCTTTCAAGTCGAAACAAAGTCTTGGCGCTGCCTTCAACTCGCAGGAGCGCTTCGCCCGGGCTCACAGAATTGCCGTCGTTCACAATGGCCGTCGTCGTAAGCCCGTCACGTTCATAAAGCCAGCGCGCCTCATCAACTCCGGCCGCGATGCCCGTCTGTTTTGCGCGGATTTCAAACGTGCATTCGCGACCGCCGATTCCCAGCGCGTCAACTGTTAGGTCGCCGTGTTCGGCGTCTTGTCGCAGCAACTCGCCCATAAGCCCATGTAGGGCCTGAACGTACGCGGGATTCTCCAGCGTCAGAGTGCTGCCATGGTAAAACGCCGCACGGATGCGCTCTTCACGGTTTGTGCTGGTCTTGGTCGAGATGGTGGCTCCCGAATTCATATGACAAATCCAGAACCTTGCGTAAAAGCGATGTGTACTGCGTTCGCCTTCGCCGCAAGGGTAAACAACTATTTTCCGTGGCTCGCGCGAATAAGTCAAACGGCAGTACTTGCAAGAAGACCTGAAGGTGAAGCTCAGGCACGCGGAAGTGGTAACATTCATAGAAGTGAGAGGGCCATGTCCCGCAGCTCTGGTACCGCCGCAACGATTCGTCCGATGCTTTTGTGCTACCGCCTAACGAACAGGATTCGGTTCTTGCGCCTAAGTGCAATGGGGATTCTTTTTTCTGTCGTGGCTGGTCCTATTTTCGCGCAAGGATCATCTCCGACTCCCACGGGCACTCAGGAAATAGCACGGGGGATCGAAGCCCAGCAACAAACCCCCGCCTTTCTGAACCGCGACTTGCCTCCAATATTCTCTACCTCGAACGCCGCTTCGATTCTGTCTCCGCCCGTGGAGCTGACGGTTGGAAAAGGAGTGCCTCTTCGTGTCGCCTTGAAAAAAGCCGTGAAAATTAAGAAAGTCGGTCAGCCGATCACCGCTTATACGACCGAGCCTGTTTACGCCTTCGACCGTGTTGTGGTACCGGAGGGCAGCGAGGTTGACGGTCGTATTGCGGAGCTCACCTCACCTTCAGCCCTTAGGAAGACCGGGTACTACTTGGATGCTGATTTCTCCTCCCACCGCTCTGTCGAAGTCGAGTTCGACACTCTGATCCTGCCAGATGGCAAACGAGTGTCTCTGCAGACGAAAGTTCTCCCTGGCGTTGGACCCGTTCTCAAGCTTGAGACTAACCCTCAAGGTAACGGCAAGATGCATCGCGCTCGCAGCTTCATAAGCCGCCAGTGGCATGGGGCTATTGCCGAGGTCCGGCCATCGGCCGTATGGAGCCATGTCAAGGCGTTCGCATCATCCGAGCTGCCCTATCACAAGCAAAGACTTGAGGCTGGGTCAGTTTTTGTCGCCGAACTGGAGCAGCCCTTAGATTTTGGGCTGGCTACAGTTCCTCCCGCCGAGTTCGGAGCAATGGGGCAACTGCCCGACATTGATGCTCAAGCAATCGCGCGGCTGGCCACCGGACTCAATTCTGCAACCTCTCGCGCCGGAACATCGGTCGAAGCCGTGTTGACGCGCCCCGTATTCTCTCCGGACAAAAAATTGCTTCTACCGGTAGGCACAGCGCTAGAAGGTACTGTCGTTCGATCCAGGCCCGCGCGCCGTCTCCACCGGAATGGCCAGCTTCATTTCACCTTGAACCGGATTCAATTACCATCGGGCGGTCCGAAATCCATTGAAATGGCGCTTGAAGGCGTGGAAGTCCCTGAGTCTTCTCATATTCAAGTCGATTCGGAAGGTCAAACAACCGTGGCGAGCAACAGCGAGTCTCGCGTTCTGCGCACCGCGTTTTCAGCAGCAATCGCAACTTCGACCTTCGATAGCGATAGCGGGCACGCCGGCGCCACCGCGACCAGCGAGAATAAACCTCTAGGCGGCGCCTCGGGCTACAAAGTCATCGGTTTTGCAATAAGTCTGGGAGCTCGCTCGCCGGTCCTTTCACGAGTTCTTGGTGTGTGGGGCACTGGAGAGTCTATCTACCTTCACTTCATTGCTCGCGGTCAGGATCTCATTCTGCCCAAAGATACGCCCATACAAATCAGCTTCGGAGAAGCACGGCCCCGACGCAGCCCCCAGCATGCTGACTAACCGCTGCTGGATTCGCTATAATCCCTGGTAACGGATGGCACTTTTCAGGCATCTTACGTGAGGCTTTTTGCTTTCGCTTCTCGGCCAAATCCAAGTTTCTATGGACTTTGACTTTGAGCCACAGAAAACCGACATTTGTCGTAGCCCTGGTTGTCTCTGTCGCCTGCGTCATTGCTGGTTGCTCGAGATCCAGCTCGAGTCCCGAGAATTCGACCGCAAGTCGGCCGGAACCTGCCTCCATCCCGCCGGTTTCGTCCGGCCCTGTGAATATCCTGACCTATCACGACGACAATGCGCGAACCGGCGAGAATGCTAACGAGCACATTCTGAAGCCCAGCAACGTGAACGCGCGCGAATTCGGCAAAGTGGGATTTCTTTCCGTCCAAGGCCTGGTCGATGCGGAACCGCTCTACGTCTCGCAACTTCAGATCAACGGCGCGAAGCGCAACGTCGTCTTTGTCGTCACGGAGCATGACCTCGCATACGCGTTCGATGCCAATACATTCGAAAAGCTCTGGCAAGTGTCGTTGCTTGGCCCCGACGAAACCACGAGCGATAACCGCGGTTGTGGTCAGGTAACACCCGAGATTGGCTCTACGGCCACACCGGCGATTGATCTCCATCGTGGCTCCGACGGCGTTATGTACGTCATCGCAATGTCCAAGGACAGCTCCGGGAAATATTTTCAGCGGATCCACGCCTTGGATCTCGCTACCGGCGCCGAAGTCAATGGCGGCCCGGAAACAATCGAGGCGACATTTCCTGGTTCTGCATTGCCCAACACAAACGGCCAGGTAGATTTTGATCCGAAACAGTATAAGGAACGCTCGTCCCTCTTGCTCTTGAATGGCACCGTCTACACAAGTTGGGCTTCCCACTGCGATTTCGATCCTTACACGGGATGGGTCATCGGTTTCGATGCCGGCACGCTCAAGAAAACATCCGTTCTGAATATCGAGCCCGACGGAAGCGAGGGCGCTATTTGGATGGCGGGCGCAGGACCCGCGGCCGACACGGCTGGGAACATTTATTTGCTTGCCGGAAATGGGAGCTTCGACACAACCTTGAACAACGAAGGCTTTCCCGAGAAAGGCGACTACGGAAACGCGTTCTTGAAGCTCGGCGTTTCTGACGCAAAGCTTTTTGTGGCTGATTATTTCGACATGCACACCACAGTTGCGGAATCGCGCAAGGACTTGGATCTCGGTTCAGGAGGTACATTAGTTCTCCCGGATATTAAAGACACCTCCGGCAAAGTTCGCCACTTGGCCGTGGGCGCGGGCAAGGACGATGTGATCTATCTCGTCGACCGGAACTCGATGGGCAAATACAATCCTGAAAATGACGATGCCGTCTATCAGGAAATTCCGAGCACGGGAAGCGAAACTTCAAATGGCCTCGGGGGCAGCGGCGGCGTCTACTCCATGCCAGCGTATTTCAATGGGGTACTGTACTACGGGGCGGTGGACGATTTTCTGCGGGCCTTCAAGTTTCAGCACGCCCGCATCGTAACGCCGGCGGCGTCCCACACCGCCATCACTTTTGGGTATCCGGGAACAACGCCGAGTATTTCATCGAATGGCTTGCGCGATGCGATCGTATGGGCGGT
>Ga0126373_10000546_pt1 | contig 25012 bp, 26 predicted proteins | sample PanSoiMetPlot_11_FD_92545 | JGI IMG/M metagenome (GOLD analysis project Ga0126373, IMG submission 92545) | Tropical forest soil microbial communities from Panama - MetaG Plot_11 | ecosystem: Environmental > Terrestrial > Soil > Tropical forest > Bulk soil | place: Panama | collected 2016-02-17 | reverse complement strand
GAACGCTCCCGCAACTGCGTATGGCAGATGCGCCTTTTCGAAGAGAGTAAGGACCTCGCGAAAAAGTGCCTGCTGTTCCTCGGGAAGTACACGCGGGACCGAGGAAGTGGCCTGAACTTCGCAGCTGGATTTGTCTCCCTGTTTTCCCATGTGAGGACGGGCTTCTTACTGATTGACCCGCAGGAGCATAAACGTACCACTATCCAGCTTGACATTACTTTTTTCCGAACTGACCACCGAGCCCGTTTTGCCGTCTTCCGTAGGGGACAGCTTGAGGTTTGAAATACCCACAACGCCCTGAGTACTCGCCGTGATGGGCTGATTCGACCCTGTTCCGGGCTGCGCTTCAGCAGGGGCCTCTCCTCCAGCAGTAGATGGGGACACCGTAGAAGGAGTGCCGCTGTTCCCCATTCCCGTCGATCGACCACCAGCGTTGCCAGTCGGCATTCCACCGGCCGGGGAGGGTGGAGTCGATTGGCCGGCGGCGCTACCAGGGTTGTTTGGGACGGGGTTCAGTGCGGTCGGACTAATGATGGCTTGGATCGACATCGGCATGGCAACGTCGCTCCCGTTCTTCATGACGGCATGATCAAAAACTATGCCGACCTGTGATTCCTTCTGCTCCTTGTTGCGAGGTTGAGCTTCTGTCACGTGCCCCATGACCTTCGTATCTTTGGGCACAATTACCTGCCCGTTCCCTGCTTTCAGATCTTGCGTCACCCGAGCCTCAACATTGTCTCCGCTCTTCGCTTTCTTGGCGTCAATTGATTTTGTCAGCTCTACCGGAATTACCGTGCCGGGTGCGAACCGCGGAGACGCCGTCGTTTGAGGGATGTCGGAAGTACCGGACTGGCTTGCGGATGGGTTATTTTGGGGCGGCGATGTTGCACTGGTGCTTTGCTGTGCAAGTGCTGCTCCAGACATCAAGAGTCCCGCCAAAATTCCGTTCATGAGTTTCATGGGTGCCTCCTTATCTCGGAATTAGCAATTGCGGACTGCCTATCAACACTCATTCACTGTCCTTTGAAGTATTGGACCGCTCGCTCGTGAGCTTCAGCTGCCTTGCGAGTTCGAAAGGTTCCGAGGTTCCGCCTGCGTCCCGTCTTAGGATTCTTCTTGCGCGAATATAACCGGTACTGACCAGATGAGATTTTGCGAATCACCTATGGCCTCCATGAGCAGAAATCTCGTCGATTGAGAATGTTCCCTGAGCAGGCACGGTCAGACTCCTCTGTTCGGTACCACCCTATTCGCCCAGCCCGTTGCAACACCATCAAGCAAGGACCGTAGATACAGGGGCAAGCGACGGTATCCAGTGTTACCCTGATCCTCCGCGCAGTTTGCAGGTCCACGATTGAACTGAGGCTCTGATGGCTCTGATTTTCCGAAGGACTTGGAGCGATTCACAGAAACGAAGCGCGATACCGAGGCAGCTTTCTATGCAGAATGTTTTCTCCCCCCGCGCATAGGTTTCGGGCCCAGGGGGTGGCTGAGGCCTATACAACCTTCACGTGTTTCAATAGCTACGCATTGCATGAGGAAAGAATACGGAACAACATTACCCACCGCCGGGCATTCGTCGTCATTAGAAAATTTTCTTTGACGTGCTCGCGTCCGTTGCGGCCCAACTGGGCGCCGAACTCTGAATGCGTTAACAGATACCGGATCTGATATGCACAACCTTCCACCGAATGCACCAACAATCCGGTGTGTTTGTCGATCACTTGCGTCGGAATACCACCTACTGCGCTGGCGATGGTCGGCTTTGCTTTCCAGAGTCCCTCAGTCACCGTCAGCCCGAATCCCTCTTTAAGAGATTTTTGCACGATGATTGTGGAAGCACGCTGAAGGGCATTGATTTCCAGCGCCGACCACGGTGGAAGTTCCAGAATGATGACGTCGGGATCATCACCCGCAGCCTCCTGCACTTCTTTCAAAACAACGGCGCCCTCGGGATCATCCGAGGCGCCTCCGCCCGCCAGCACTAGTTGAAAATCGACATACTTCTTGGCCATCTTGTAGGCCTTGATAACGCCAAGAGGATCCTTGAGACGGTCGAAGCGCGAAATCTGCGTGACTATGGGGCGTGAACGATCCACACCGAAGTTGTCGCAAACTTCCTGAATGTATTTCTCGTCGAGATCTTTGTTTTTTTCCGACAATGGATCAATGCACGGATAAAAGAGAGCCTGCGGGATCGCCAGGCTGCGAGCAAATGCTGGAGACGAAAAGACGGCCGCGTCATACTGCTCAACCATGGGATGAAGAAAACTCCACACATCCCGATTCGGATGTGAGAGATCGATATGGCAGCGCCATACCCAATGGCTAGACTTGCCCGCTTTTGAGGAGATCAGGCCAGCGGGCTGGGGATCGTGAATGACAACAAGATCTTCGTCGAAGGTCATCCGTTTGCGGTTCTGCTCGGTATGCAACATAAAAACGTCCCGAGCCTGCTGTGTCAACGTGAACTCCCCACCGTGCAATGCGTTGTGAAACGCTTTCGTTACTTCGAAGAAGTCATTCCCGCCTGTAATGACTTCCCAGCCCGTTTTAATCTCGAGCTCGTCGAGTAACGGCACCAGTCGATTCAACATCTCGGCCACTCCGCCACCCATCGCAGTCGAGTTAACCATCTTCACCCTTTTTCCTCGTAGCGGGCTCGCCACGAACCGCAACTCGTCGAGTTGGGATTTACCTATGATTGACTCGTAATCAGCCAATCGCGGAGCTGGCGGGGCCGCCGGCGGTGTCTCCGAGATACGTGGCTTGCGACGCTCTCGAGCCGGCGCAGGAGTAACGCCTTGAGGTTGCGTATTTCTCACGCTCGCTTCGGTCGCCGGCGAAGAAGAATCCGGCTGCGGTGCCGTGGGACGGCCCAAATCCTGCATGGGTGTGCCTCGCTTAGAAAGTTTAGTGAACCGCGTTCTGTAGTATCTGGATGATCTTGCGACGTACGCCTTCCAGCGTCGATGTGTAAATGTCGATGTGATTGAGAAGAGCAGACTCACGCTCTAATTCCAAATCTCTCAGCAGCCAGATTGAGAAATCATTCGATTCCAGTCTTCGTCGGAGCCGCGCCTCTATAAAGTGATAATGAATAGAGTGCAGACTCACTTGCCGAAGACCATCGATGAACTCTAGCAGATTCGCGGCGTGGCGTTGAGTTTGCAGAATAATCGTCTTGGAAGAACAGAAGTAAAACGGCACGGGAGCTGTGCGCTCACGCGACTTGGGATGTTCGGAGGCAAACTCCTCCACGACCTGTACCAACCGCGCACGCAGCGCAGCCAGTGATGTAAACTCTCGCACATCGAGGCTGGCAAGTCGCTCTCCCAATCCGACCTCTCCCAACTCCGTGTAGGCCCAATGCGCAAAGTCGTTAGAAAATCCTTCTTTGATGAAATGGTGCTCCTCGAGAGTACGAAATGTATGTTGGAAAATCGATTCCTCCGGGCACGATTGAAGAGCCTTCAGGAGTTCATCAATGGAACTTGCCCGCTCACGCTCGATGAACAGTAAGTGGGCTGCCGATTTGAATTCGAACGGTGCTTTTGCTTGAACCGTGCTGGAGACAGTCGCGGGGGTTATCGCAGTCTGCACACTATTCCCTGCCTATTGGTGAACTGGAATTCTTGAACTGGAATTCTTAAGATGCGCGGAATGGATATGAGGTTGAATGTACATGTTTCTTCATTTGCGTCTAAGGGGTTCACTGGATGCCTGAGCTTGCCGTTATCCATTGTGATAGAAGTTTTGAGTGTAAAGGAGAAGTCCTGTTTGTGGGAACGTTCTGATGGAGTAAAGGCGGTCCCTGACGTTGAAGCCTTATCCCCTCATAGCTTAGTGCTTTCGTTCGCGAGTAGAAAGGTCCAAAGCATCGAGTGCCCAAAGTTCAACTGAATGACGAGGCAGGACTGGCGAATCCACGCGCGGATGCTCCGATCTCAAGTGAGTTGCGATTAGGAGCTTCCTGCGCTCGCGATGGCGAATGTACATTCTTGGTCTGGGCTCCTAACGCAAGACGGGTTGATGTTCGAATACCGGACGAAAACCGTTTCCTGGAACTCATCCGTCAACCGCATGGCTATTTTCACGGCGCGTTTGCTGCCTTCAAGCCAGGCACGCGATACGTGTACAAGCTCGACGGTGAGAAAGAGAGAGCAGACCCCGCTTCACGCTACCAACCTGAGGGCGTGTTCGGTCCATCCCAAGTGTTCGATCTGTCCGACTTTGAGTGGTCCGATCAAGGCTGGCGGGGCTTGGACCTCAAGGATTTTATCTTTTACGAGCTTCACGTCGGGACCTACGCGCCCTCTGGCACGCTGGACGGTTTAATCGAGTACATCTCAGAACTAGAATCTCTGGGCGTCACAGCCATCGAACTCATGCCGCTGGCCCAGTTCTCCGGAACGAGGAATTGGGGATATGACGGTGTGTTCCCTTTCGCGGTGCAGAACAGCTATGGCGGACCTCGCGCCTTGCAACGGTTTGTCAATGCCTGTCACCAACAAGGACTCGCGGTTGTGCTCGATGTCGTTTACAACCATCTCGGTCCCGAGGGGAATTTCCTCGGTGACTTCGGCCCCTATTTCACAGATCGGTACAGAACCCCCTGGGGCCAAGCCGTAAACTTCGATGGCGCGCATAGTGACGAGGTAATTCGCTTTTTCATGGAGAATGCGCTTTCCTGGTTGGAGGATTTTCACATTGATGCGCTACGTTTGGACGCAATCCATGGAATCTTCGATCGCAGCGCACAGCCGTTTCTGTCCTTGCTCAGCTCTCGTGTCGATGCTCTTGCCACGCGCAGCAATCGACACATCTACCTGATTGCAGAATCTGACCTGAACGACTCACATTTCGTAAGGGAGCGGGATGGCGGTGGGTTCGGACTACACGCGCAGTGGAATGACGACTTCCATCATGCTCTTCATAGTCTGCAAACTGGCGAAAGCTTCGGCTATTACCAGGACTTTGGATCGCTCAGCCATCTCGAGAAGGCGTTGCGAAACGGGTACGTGTATACGGGTGAATATTCACAATATCGTCAGCACCGACACGGAAACTCTTCACGCAATATTCGTCCGTCGCAGTTGGTGGTTTTCTCGCAGAACCACGACCAGGTCGGAAACCGCATGTTGGGCGAGCGTTCGAGCACATTGCTCCCTCTAGAGGCACAGAAACTGTCGGCTGGTGTGGTAATGCTGTCCCCGTACTTGCCTCTTCTTTTCATGGGCGAAGAGTACGGAGAGACTCGGCCATTTCTCTATTTCACGAGCCACGCGGATCTGGCATTGGGCAAAGCCGTTAAGGAGGGCCGCCAGCAAGAATTCTCTGCGTTCTACAAAACGGGAGAACCACCTGATCCTCAATCTGAGTTGACCTTTCTGCAGTCCACTCTTGACCACAACATCCGGAAGCAAGGCGCACACCAAATGCTCTGGGATTTTTATCGTGAACTCATCCGCCTTCGAAAGGAAGAACCGGCACTTCGGGAATTGGATGAATCTGTGGTCGAGGTGAATAGCTCCAAAGAGATCGGTCTTTATGTGCGTCGTGGTTACGGTAAGAATGAGATCTATATGGTCTTCAATTTCGGAGATCGTGTCGCGGATTTCGGTGCGGAGCTTCCTATAGGGCAGTGGAGAAAGCAGTTGGATTCTGCTGAGACGCGTTGGATGGGACCGGGGAGTCATATTCCACAGACTTTTTCGGTGACAGGCATCTCAACCCTGAAGATTCAACCAAGCAGCTTGTGCGTTCTTAAGCGCACGGCATCCCGCCCGGATTCTTCTTTGCCATGATGTGCGACTTGCATACCTTCTCGGCCAGATAGTGTGAGCCATGAGTGGACCACGGATTCCCGTCTCGACCTATCGCCTGCAGTTCAACCAGCATCTGCGTTTTAACGATGCAAAGGACATGGTTGTATACCTGCACGCGCTAGGCATTACTGATCTTTACGCATCGCCCCTCCTGCAAGCGAAGCGCGGAAGCATGCACGGCTATGATGTCGCGGACCCGTCTCACCTGAATTCGGAACTAGGTACTGATGAAGAATTCGATGGCCTCGTCCGGGAGTTGCAGCAGCATGACATGGGTTTGCTGCTCGACATCGTGCCAAATCATATGGCGGCCACGGGCGAGAATCCCTGGTGGATGGACCTGCTGGAAGATGGTCCTCGATCGGCGTTCGCATCGCACTTTGATGTCGATTGGCACCCACCGAGCCGCTCTCTGGAGAATCGCGTATTGTTGCCAATTCTTGGAAGGCCCTACGCGCAGGCGCTTGAGGGCCGCGAACTGCGGCTCAGCTATGGACGAAGCGGATTCTTCTTGAATTACTTCGATTTTACACTGCCCATCGCAACGCGATCCTATGGGCGACTTCTCGGGTACCGACAGGATCGCCTGGAGCGTGTCGTTGGATCCGATGCGCCAACTTGGCTGGAGTTTCAGGGCATCCTGGCGGCGATTACACAAATTCCGTCGCCCGGAAGTGCGCCAGCCGAAGCCCCCGGGGAGCGGCGTCAGCATCGTGAAGCCGTAAAAGAACGACTCTGGTCGCTTTACACCGGCTCGCCGGAAGTTAAGCGATTCGTGGACGGGAATCTTCGCCTGTTCAATGGTCGAAAAGGGGTGCGGTCGACCTTCATCCTGCTCGACCAATTACTTTCCGATCAGGCTTATGCGCTGGCTTTTTGGCGAACGGCCAATCAAGAAATCAATTATCGCCGTTTTTTTACGATCAGCGATCTGGTCGGCTTGCGCGTAGAAGACCCCATGACGTTCGAGGCCATTCACTCGGTCGTTTTACGCCTGGCCACCAAGGGCATGGTTACCGGATTCCGTGTAGATCACATCGATGGCTTGCGCGATCCAGTTGGGTATCTCCGGCGTTTGCAGGAAAGAACACACCCTGAACCGGGGGCACGGCCGAAAGATTTTTATGTCGTGGTGGAGAAGATTCTCTCATCAGGAGAGGCGTTGCCTGCTGATTGGCCGGCTCATGGGACAACGGGATATGACTTTCTAAACTCAGTCAACGGTCTCTACGTGGATGCGTCCAATCTGCCAGTTCTGGAGGAGGTTTACTCGCGGTTCATCAATGAGCGTGTGCACTACCCAGACCTCGTCTACAGAAAAAAGAAGCAAGTCATGGATCGTCTGCTGGCCGTCGAAATGCGCACCTTGGGTCGATATCTTAGTGTGCTGGCTGCGCACGACCGGTATGCCCGAGAGCTGGCGCGTGGAGAACTCACTCAATCTCTGGTCGAAACAACTGGCTGTTTGGAGCCATACCGTACGTATATTCGTGGTTTCGAAGTCAGAACCCAGGACCGATCAGCTATCGAGAAAGCGCTACGGGAGGCACAGCGAAGAAATCCCAGCATGGACGCGGCATGTTTTCGTTTTGTTCGCGAAGTACTCTTGCTGCAACCTGGGCCGCATTTGTGGCCGGAGGAGCGCGAGGCTCGCCTTGCCTTTGTAATGACATGGCAACAATTCACGGGTCCGATCACCGCCAAAGGCGTGGAGGATTCGGCCCTATATGTGTACAACCGCCTCATTTCCCTAAACGAGGTTGGATCCTCTCCCGACTCTACTGACCTCTCGCTAGCGAGCTTTAACAAAGCAATGCAGGTTCGTCACCAAAAGTGGCCTTTTAGCATGAACACCACGATGACACATGATGCCAAGCGTTCAGAAGATGTTCGAGCCCGAATCAATGTTCTTTCCGAATTACCGCAGGAATGGGAACGTCATCTGAATGACTGGAGTGCTTGGAACGCTTGCAAATCCCGCAAGGTGAAAGGAATCCGGGCTCCAGAGCGGAATGAAGAGACATTGCTGTATCAGACTCTGCTCGGCTCCTGGCCTGTGGAAGACACAGCCTGCGTGTGCTACATCCGTCGCATTCAGGATTTCATGATTAAGGCGGTGCGCGAGGCCATGGTTCATACTCGGTGGACCATTCCGAACTTGGAGCACGAGCAAGCTCTGGTCGACTTTGTGCACGCCATTCTTCGGGAATCTCCTGAGAATCGTTTCTTGCAGGACTTTAAGCCATTCGCGAGAAAGATCGCTTACCACGGGGCATTGAATAGCCTTTCGCAATTAGTGGTAAAGCTGGCTTCTCCCGGCGTCGCAGACTTTTATCAAGGAACCGAATCGTGGGACCTCCGGCTCGTAGATCCTGACAACCGCCAGCCCGTCAACTTTCATCAACGACGGGAAATGCTTGCAAGCCTCGAGCATGGGAGCGTAACACTCGCTAACCTGCTTGCAAATTGGGAAGATGGTCGCGTCAAAATGTACGTCATGCAACATGGCTTGCAGTTTCGAAAAAGTCATGCTTCTTTGCTATTGAAAGGTGACTACTTTCCCATGCATGTCGAGGGACGCCATCAGGACTGTGTGATTGCGTTTGCCCGCCGTTTCCGCGGCGACTGGAATCTGGTCGTTGTGCCGCGCTTCACCACCAGACTTTTCGGGGCGGACGGTCGGCTCATCCCCGTAAATCCGGGCGAGGAGACGCGGATTGTCCTACCCAAGGAAGCACCCAACCGATGGTTTCCCATCTTTGATGATCAAGGGCAAACCCTTGAGAGTACTGACAACACGCTGGTCCTTGGCGACGTCTTCCGGTCCTTCCCTGTCGCATTACTCTCCAACTCGCACAAAGCACCGCACGAAGAGGACTAGGCTCGCAGATCTGGCTTTGACGATTGAGGTCAAGCGTCTCGGAGGGCGCACAGCCAAAAGCCGGAACGCTTTTGGCATCGTCCCGGCTAATACTGGAAATATTGTGTGGACTGATCCTATTTTCCACCTGATGCGACGTCGACCACATGAAGGGTATTCGTTTTTGTATCCACCGTACCCGTCAGCTTCACGTTCTTACCCTCGTAAGGCGCGACTTTGCTCTGGTCATCAACTTGGTATGCGGTCTGCGAAGACGGATCCCAGAAAACAAGCTGCTCATCGGCTCTCGCGATCTTTCCCTGAAACGTTTGGGGTGATTGCTCGCTATTCGCATTGGTCTGCTGTTGTGGTTGAGAACTGGATTGGTCGGCATGTTGTCGCGGCTGCTGGGCCGCCACTTGAAGACCGATTCCGCTTAGCGGTACAAGCAAGATCATCGTGAACAATTTCCGCATCGCATCTCCTCCTCTTAAAAAAGGCCGTTTGGACTCTTATTCTGTGTAGGGGTTCCCCTGAAAAATAATGAGGTTTTCCGCTGACCCATCTTGACTTGCAAAGCAATTGCCAGGAGCCTCGTCGGACAATGACTAGTTTGAGCATAGACCCTCATTTGGGGGTCGCAGAAAATGCATGTCAACGTGCAAATCCGGCCTGAAGGGTTCGCTGTAAAACTGGCCTTAGCCCGCAGATGGCACACAACGTGCGACGCACGACCCAGACGCGCTACACACAAATCTGTATAGACAGGTTCAGACAAAGACAGGAAAATCGTTTCACACTTCGCAAACTAAAGGCCGCGCCACCCGTCGGGAAGGCACAATATGCGTAGCACAGGCGGCATTGCGCTGGTTTTTTGTTTTACGCTTTTGGGCACTTCGGCCGGCTGGACTCAGCCTGCGCCAGAAAAATCAATCCAGTGCGACTCGGCCGTGAAATCTAAGCCCACGAATCCTTCGCTATTGGGGCGGTCGGAAATGCAAGAACCGAAGCCCCTCCCGGCCATCCGAGCACTGCGATTCCAACAAATCCCTGTAGCAGTTTGCACTGAAGATTCGCGTGAAGACCTGATCGACATTCGAGGCGATTCCACTAGCGCCAAGAGCGGGGGTCCGCAGCCTGAGCGAATGACACCACCCAAATCAGCGCCAGATGTGCAGGCCCCTGCCGGACAATAGTCAGAGTGGGTCGTAGCATGGGGTGGGTGTTTCGCAGCAATGCCTCCATCCGTAAGAACTGCTTCTTCCGGCAAACTTCTGGTTCACACCGATGCGCTGTACAGCCTACACCTGATTGCAAAAATTGACGCAACTAGAGAACGATCATTTGATAGTGCTAAAACGAATCATGGTCGTCGACGACAATCCCGCCATTCGACGGGCACTGAAAAATATCCTGGAGTTCAATGACGGCTGGGTAGTGTGTGGCGAAGCTGTAGATGGGCGGGACGGGATCGAGAAAGCACAAAGATTGAATCCGGACTTGATTGTGCTGGACGCTTCCATGCCGGTTATGAATGGTCTGGAGGCCGCCCGGGTACTTCATCAAATCATGCCCCAAGTGCCACTGATTTTGTGTTCGCTTCACACTGACGACGCTTTACGAAAAGAAGCCATCAACGCCGGGGTGAATGCGGTCATTTCCAAAGCACAAAACATCCAAACTCTGATTTATCGAGCACAGGAACTGCTCGGTAATAATTGAAACCGTTCATTTCACCAATCTGGAAATTTCAGCACCTCCCGCTTCAACACGAGAAGAGCATTGGAAGCGTCCTGCAAAGCGCGCAGTTCTTCGGCGTTATCGGACGCAGGCTGTAGAGCTTGAAGCCTCTGAAAGATGGCCGCTTCGGACTCAGCTATCTTTTCTTTTAGCTTCTCGGGATTTACCTCAACCAAGGCTTCCTGGAACATCTTCTTCCACTCAAGATTGTTTCCATCCAAGCTCAAGTTCTCCATAAGAAACCTCCTATATCCACCGACGACGCCCCCCAAAACCGATATGGAATGTGGTCGTCCCGTGGCACGTTACTTCTGCGTCAGAGCATCCTTTCGCCAAACGTAAAAGTTCCTCTCGTCAGCCAGTGTTTCAATCGTAATTCCGCTGACCGCGGACGCGCGATGAACGGCGGAACGCAGATTCGCCAGCTCGATCCCCACTTCCGACAAAGGTATTTCGAGCGCAGCACCCGGCGGCGCCGCCCGCAACTCTTCCAGGATGCCCTGGACGAGGTCGTGATGTTTGCCACGACGGCCGCGATCAAGATCGGCAACGTCCACTCGGCGGTACCTCATGGCCTTGTGACTATGCTTCGATTTTTGTTCGTTTGCCATGCGATACTTCCTTCATCCGTACTATACAAGCTATGCTTCCATACTTCAACTATATTTTAATACTGCGTTACTGAGCAAGCACACATCGAGCAAACCTAGACCTAAGTTCGGCGGCCCACGGTTTGTTGCTTGCGGAATTCAAAACTGCTGCGGAGGCGGTACTGCATCCTTCTGCGTCTAAAGAGGAAAGAAGGCGATCAGTTCGCTAGCACACATTGCGAGGGCTTGGTCTCTGCTAGTCCCAGGCAGGGGGTCCTGCACTGATACTCAACGACCTTCACCATGCGCTTCTCAGAGGCCTTCAATGCGCAAGGTTTTGCGACTCCGCGCTGACACTGGTACTTAAGAATATCCTCGCAATGTGGCAGGGAATAACGGCTTTCACGACGAAATGAGATATGGCAATTTAACTGCACCGCTGAGAGTCGATTTACCTCCCGCAGACAGGAGCGAATCAGATGAGTGATCACGCATGGTGCAACGCAAATCTTGTTCGCCTTCACAAGGCCGTTCTGTGCGCCAACTGCGACGTCATCAGCGAGGGCTTGAACGGGCATTGCGCTGCCTGCGGCAGTGAAGCTTTGTTAGCCTTAAGCCGAGTGCTTGGTGGAACGATTCAAACAGGCTTATCGTTGCTTCCGGACCTCTCGCAAATTGCCATCGAAGCTGCGCGTCGCAATTATCTATCCGCCGCCGCGTAAGCGCCTCCGCTGAGTTCAAATGCCACCGAAGAGCAACAGGAAGAATTTCTGCGGATTGAACGAGTCGCTCCAGTTCCTGGAGCGTCCGTTCCAGACACCTGCTAAGTCCGCAACGAGCGCGGATGGAAGGTTTACAGCTGAATAGAAGGACCCGCTTGCTACGAATCTTGGGGCCCGCGGTTTCTCCTTCTTGAACCAGAACGCTCGGGATTTTATCTTAACCCATCGCGCCTAAAAAACAGTTGGTTTTGAAGGACCGCTTCGACGCCAGTCACGACTTCACGTCCTCGACTCTTGGTAACCGCGCCCTTGAAACCCGCATTTCTTGCAGCCTCAACAAGTTGATCCGACATTTCCTGAACGCTGATAAGAAGCAAAGGAAGTGCAGGATTGCTCTGCGAGATTTCCCGGGCGGCTTCAATGCCATTCATGAGCGGCATGCCCAGATCCAGGATCGCCAAATCCGGCGCCACCTGTTTCACTTGTTCGACAGCATCGACTCCGTTAACCGCTTCGCCACACACTTGCCAATTGGGCTGCGCCTCGAGCAATCTCCGAAAAAGCCTGCGGATTGCTGGGTCATCATCCGCGATCAGTATGCGAATCGGCATCGAATGCCCTCCCGAACGCACGGAGGCTAATTGAGCACGCGCGATTCTCGTCCACTGGGTAGCGGGGCCCAAGAGACCCTCTGAAGCAAGAAGCTTGCAAGATAAGTGTCACTATTAGGCACCGTTAGCAATACAGGTGTTACCTGAGTTCCCTCCTTGCCAGATCCTCGGTTTTCTATGTTTCGATGCGCGCCTTTGATGAGCCATGAATTTGGATCTCAGCGTTGAATTGACCGAGTTAATCGTGCTGCCGGATCTTTAAAAAGAGCGCCGTTCCGTGTGGATTGTACGGTGCTTTTTATCTCGTTTTGTTTGTTCTCGCGCTGTTTGCCCTTCATGTCCGGATTCCTTACTCGGCCTAACTGTGGGCTTCGTTTGAGGCCGCTGCGATTCGCGTGAATTCGGGACATCCAATGCTCCCACCACTGGACAAACTCTTTGTTTCCCCTGATCCTCAGCATGAAGTCTCCTAGTATGTAGATAGTTACTCTATCTACGTGTCTGTGCGCTGCACATCGAAGTAATGCCCGACCGCGCCTGAATGACGACTGTAGGCACCGCAGGAACGATCAAACCCTCCACCCGCGGCGCGCATCCATTTTTCAGCGTTGGGAGGTCAAATGGGCAAGAAGAATGGGCTGGCGAATCCGTCCCGCCTTGACCCGCTTGTTTCTCAAGATAAGCAACTGCTTCGGGTCGTCGTCGAAACTCCAAAAGGCAGTCGAAACAAGTTCGCCTTCAATCCCGACGAACACACATTCGAGCTGAAGAAGGTTCTCCCTGCTGGAATGACTTTTCCCTATGATTTCGGATTTGTTCCGTCCACCAAAGCCGACGACGGAGATCCTATCGACGTTCTCGTGCTCATGGATGAGCCGGCGTTCCCCGGTTGCATGCTCAAGTGTCGTCCGATCGGCGTGATCGAAGGCGAGCAAATCATGAAGGGCAAAAAGAAGGACAAGGAAAGGAATGACCGGATCATCGCGGTGGAACAAGATGCGCACAGCTGGGCAGATATCAAAACCGTCGGCGACCTAGGCGAGGAATTCTGCCGGGAACTTGAGGAGTTTTTTGTGAATTACCACAAGCTGTCGCGCGAGGAATACAAGGTACTCGCTCTCAAAGGACCTGATCGTGCGCGCAAGCTGGTGAAATCCAGGATGCGGTAGCCCGCCAGGAGTTGCAATGCACGAGATCCTCATCCGCTTCCTGATCGGCGGGGTTGTGGTTTCTGTGTTTGCGGTGATCGGCGATATCCTCAAGCCCAAGAGCTTTGCCGGCTTATTTGGTGCTGCGCCCTCCGTGGCGCTGGCCACTTTAGGGCTCACCATCGTATCTGAAGGCGCAGCCTACGTTGCCTTGGAAGCTCGGCCCATGCTTGCCGGAGCAATCGCGTTCCTCCTCTTCGGGAGTTGTGTGAGCTGGCTGATGTCGCGCTGCAAAGCGGGGGCAACGGTGGTTACTCTCTGCGCGGTTCCGATCTGGTTTGGCGTATCCTTCGCACTGTATTTCGCCTGGTTGCGATAGCAATGCAGGTTCACCTCGACTTTTCGGCGGTGGGCGAAACCAAGTGGTATGAATATGCGGTTCCTGTCATGTTTGGAGGGCTCATTACCGCAATCGCCGGCGTCATCGCCAAAACATTTGGGCCGGCTGTGGGGGGCCTGTTTCTTGCGTTCCCGGCCATTTTTCCGGCAAGCGTGACGCTGATCGAAAAGCATGAAAAGAGAAAAGCCCGGCGTGAGGGAAAAAAGAATCCGGAACTGGCCGGGAGAAAAGCCGTCGCGGTCGATGCCGCAGGTGCCGCGTTGGGATGTGTCGCACTGTTCGCTTTCGCGTTCGTAGTATGGCAACTTGAACCTCTACACAGCACATGGCTGGTGCTTCCGGTTGCGACCCTGGTATGGATTTCAGTCTCCTTGTTGCTTTGGTGGGTAGGAGATCGCCTTCATACCCCAGGCGGAAACGAGCGGTCGCAGAATACGGAAACAAATGAGGCTCGCCCCGATTAACTGCGTCCGGTGTTGTCAACGGGTTCCCCGCAGTACGTCCTCAGCAGCTCGGTACCCACTGGCAATGGCCCCGTGCACAGTTCCGTTGTGTCCTGAAGTGTCTGTTGCCTCGCCAGCGAAGAAGAGTGTGTTCTCGATAGGGCGGCCTAAAGATTCTTGCGCTCCGTCGGCGCCCACTTTGCCATAGCTGTACGCACCGCGAGAAAAGGGATCGCTTTGCCAGTCGTGAAAATAGGTGTCCTCCAAGCTATCTTGAAGATCCCCAACTCCGATAGTCAGCAGCCGGCCCAGGGTTTCCAGCCCTTGATTGACCACAAAGACAGCGCTTTTTGCCGTTAGCCGCTCTGCACAGTCGAATGGCGCCCAGCCGGTTATGATGGGCGTCTTCTCAGGCATTGCTGTCCACCAGGTCGGGAACCATTCGTTTTGTGAAAAAAGGAAGCTCATGTTTGCCAATGTCTCTTCCCTGTTCGCAGGCGAAACTCTTTCGCAGAACCGCTGCTTGAATTTCAAAACCAGGCGTATCACTTTCCCCATTTCCAATTTATCCAGAGCTACGACTTTTTCTTTTTGCAACCCTGGTGTGAACTGAATGGCGCCGAGTTCTCCCGGAGGCGTCTTCAAGATTGCGAGAGGCACTGTAAACACGGCGCGACTGGTTTTGAAGGTTGAAGAACCGTCACGATCGTGTGCGGCGATTGTCACCTCTCCCGGGCTCCACTCGACGTTCTTAACCACTGTTTCCATACGGAATGAGGCTCCTGTTTCGGACAGTTGCTCGCGAAAAATCGCAAGCAAACTTTCATATCCGTTTGCAGCGCGAAAAGCCCTCTGGCCCTGGATACTTTCTTCTGCTTGCATTCCCTTCACCAGCCAATGAACTCCCACCAGATTAGGGTCGGCTGCGTTGAAACCCACGATGTAACCCAATGCTCTGTTTCTTGCATTCGCTTGCCTGACATCAGCGGTCCGCGGACAGGTTCGCTCCAGAAATTGGAGGAAGGACTCGTCGGGCGCCTCATCGTCCATCTTCTCCAGAATCCTGTCGACCTGAGCAAAGAACCGGCACGGATGCAGATGGCCATCATCGACACACCAGTTCTCGCCTTCCACTTCCGTCACTTTGATATTTGACCTCTGCAGTGGCTCCCATATTTCGGGAGGAAAACCGTGAATGAACTCTGCCCCAAGCTCGATCGGGGCTCCCAAGGACCTATCAGTGTGTGTTAGAACCCTGCCGCCAATCCGATCACGCGCCTCGAGAATCAAGACCGACAATCCCGACCGCCCTAGTCTGGCAGCGGCGGCAAGCCCTGCCATCCCTGCACCAATGACAACTACATCTGCTACATTCGTTTTGTTTCGCATGAGGGTCGTTTATGCGACATTCCGATCACCGCTGAGACGCGAGGCCCTTATCTGAACGTTGCGTCTCAACGCAGAGAGTTTACGCACGTGACGGTTTAGTACGAGGAGATGTGCGGGACCGCATCGAGACTTAGCCGTACAGTGAAGACCCGATTGCTCGGTTCGTACACAGATGGGCTATAAGACTCAGATACCGGCGTTTGTATCCTGTTCGAGAGTGCATAATGAATCAAGCTTTTCGTTTCACAGACTTTGGAGATCTCTATCGGGCAGCGTTTGCCGAGCCCAATCCAACCACCAAGCAACTCCTCCTTGCCGAAGTCAAGAAGGTGCTCGACCGCTGGGCGGAAAGCATGGCGGACGGAATGCCTGCCTCGGGAAGGCTTGCTTGCACAGATGTCGACTCCAGTCGCCTGGTACCTTTTCGGCACGCTGCCTGACAATCAAAAAAAGGTCACCTAACAGCCCATCTGAGCCAACGATCAATCTTCGGCCCGAAAGGACAACAAGCGGCACACAGTGTACGAAGTGTGTCAGCGGATAGAGGTGCGAAAAATCACTGTTCTCACGAGTGTGAACTGAATCCGATTAACTGCTTCGGTAATCTACTTGCTTTGATCTGAAAGCGGCGAACCAGATCAACAGCCTGCGTCTCGGCGAGTCGGACGATTCTGAGGTACCATTCTCTTGATGGTCGCGACTATCGTGGTACTCGCAGATGTTGCGTAGCTGAATTTGCTCCGAGCGCAATGTATCGGTAAGTCATTCGGATCGTTGCTGAAGAAGAGGAGGCGTGGTGGCAAACGCATTTGTCCACGTGGAACTGAATACACCTGACCCCGTCAAGGCAAAAGCCTTCTATTCGAAATTGTTTCAATGGAAGTTGGCGGACGTTCCGAACACCGCCGTCCCGGATGGGTCCTACACCATGATTGAAGTCGGGGCAGGAACGGGCGGCGGAATCATGAGACAGGTTGCAGGCGGCCCTGCAGGATGGCTACCTTACGTGGAGGTCGACGACATTCACGCTGCCACCCAGAGAGCTGAGTCGCTGGGCGGCAAGGTTATGAAGGATGTCACTGAGGTGAGCGGGATGGGTTGGTTTAGTTTTATTCAGGATCCAACGGGCGCGGTGTTGGGGTTGTGGAAATCCAAATAAATTTGCTGCACCCGCTTTTCAAATTCAGAAATCGCGGCGGAAAGAACCTTTCGCATGGGAAGCGCTAGGTTGCAAACTGATCCACGCGCACGATTTGATTGCGGATTGCGTACAGAACGACCTCGCTCACCGAATGCAGGTGGAGCTTGCGCATGAAATTACTCCGGTGAGTCTCCGCTGTTTTGACGCTGCATCCCAAGATCACGGCCACTTCCTTCGTCGTTTTGCCCTCCGCGATCAACTGAAGCACTTCCCGCTCCCGACTCGTCAAAGTAGGCAGAGTCGCCAGACTGGAGGGCGCAAAGTAGCTGTCCAAAATGTCCTGCACCCTTGAGGTGAAAAACGTGCGATGCCGCTCGAGTGCCTGCACGGCAGCGACCAAGTCTTTCGCTGCATCTGATTTCAGCACAAAGCCTCGCGCCCCTGCACCCAACACTTCACGAATAAGCTGCTCGGAATCGCTCATTGTCAAAATGAGGACCTTCTGATCGGCATTCTCGCTAAGTATCTGACGGGTAGCATCGAGTCCGTTCAAGGTAGGCATCGCGATATCCAGGATCACGATGTCGGGCGAGAGATCTTTCGCCATTTGAACCGCTTGCCGGCCTTCCGATGCCTCTCCGCAAACTTCCCAGCCAGGGTGGGCTTTCAGAAGGGAACAAATCCCTTGACGAACCACTGGATGGTCATCTGCTACCAGAATTCGTAGAGACACGCTTCACCTCGGATCTTCGACATCTGGACTAGTATCTTTTGTTTCGCGCGTCTGGTCCAAAGCACGCACGCAGACGGCAACTTCGGTTCCCACACACAAGCCCTAGGCCGCACGAAGCTAGCGAAAGCGTAGCAGAGCCATCGAACATGTCGATACAGGGTACCCTGTAGGCAATTCTAGACAAACCACTACTACCACGTCAGGTTGTATAGAGTTCGATTCATGATGTCGCTCGCCAGGATGTCAGCACATTTGCGAAATCGGGCGAGAGGCTTGATTAAGAATGCGGCATCAACGACCTTGTTTGCACCCAGCAAGCGTCCGGTCTGGCTACAGTGTCACACTACTATATGGGGCCCTCTGCAGTGCTCTCCGCGGAGTTGATTGCGTCACAGTCGACTCCACCACCGATGTGGAACGCCTAACCCAAGCATTCGGCTATAGGTCTTTCAGTTTCTTTCTCAAGTGAAAGCCCTATCAAATGCGGGTGCTGTCAGATCTCTCTAAAGCATCTCAACAGGAGTTTCGCGGGGATGGGGGCACGTAAAGATGCGGCCAGCATTGCCTAGTGCGGAGGCAAGTGCAGATGATCTGGTGGGACGAATTCGAGGGCGCAAGTGGTGGGGACTCGCTATTTTCGTCGCTGCCATCGTCGTCATAAGCTCGGCAATCTATCTGGCGCATGCATGGCCATTCACTGAGCGGAATGTCCTCGAAAACCTTGAATATGCGACGTCGAGCAAAGTGCAGTTTCGCACGTTCAAACGCGTTTACTTCCCACATCCGGGTTGCATTGCGGAAGGAGTAATTCTCTTGCGGGGGACGGGCCCACAAAATGAAACGAAAATGACCGTCGAAAAACTTACGATCGAAGGAACCATAATCGGCCTTTTTAGCAAACACCTCGCGTTGATTCGAGCGGAAAAGGCCAACCTGACATTCCCTGCATTTGGGACCGGGCCACGCTGGCAGCCTACGGAGTCAGAAGTTGTTGTGGATGAACTCCGAGCAAACGACGCATCCGTCGATTTTATCCGGCACAATCCAAAGCAACCTCAAGTTCGCTTCGTTATACATGAGTTTGTGGCGCATCATTTGGCAGCTCACGATCCGATGAGATTTGATGTTCGCGTGCTGAACCCGACGCCGCCGGGGGAGGTGCACGCGAGTGGAAGTTTTGGTCCCTGGAAGATAGGCCGGGTCGCTGCCACCCCAGTTGAGGGTACCTATTCATTCCGCGACGCGGATCTTGGCGTGTTTGGAGGGATCCACGGACGGCTAGCGTCGGATGGAAAGTTTCAGGGAACACTCGAGAACATTGCCGTACTGGGCGCCACGACCACTCCTGATTTCGAGGTCAAGGGCAGCAGCCACAAAATCGGCTTACAGACCGACTTCCGTTTGGGCGTTGACCCATCCAATGGCGATGTCACCCTCGAGCAAGTGAACGCACTTGTCTCGCGAACGTTGGTAATCTCACACGGCAGTATCGCTCGGCGTCCGAACGCCGTGGCAAAAACGGCATCCCTGAATCTCGCGGTGCATAGCGGTCGTATACAGGACCTGCTCCTGCTATTCGTTTCAGAGAAGGATTCTCCACTGCACGGAGTCGTGAGTCTTAAAGGAAAGACAAACATTCCCCCGGGCGACAAGCCCTTCCTGCAAAAATTGCAGATGACGGGTGATTTCGGAATTGAAAACGCACTCTTTACAAAGGAGAAGACGCAGGAAGGTTTAGACAAACTGAGCGCCGCCGCTCGCGGACAAAGTGATCCTCCGGAGGACCCCGAGAATGTCGTTTCTGATTTGCAAGGACACGTTGTGGTGAAGGATGGGACCGCGACTTTTACGGATTTATCGTTTAATGTCCCCGGAGCCAAGGCACGACTACACGGGACTTTCAACTTGACAAATCACATTGTCGACTTGCATGGCACGTTATTCATGGATGCAAAGCTTCACCAAGCGACTTCGGGAATCAAATCGTTCCTGCTGAAGGCTGTCGACCCATTCCTAAAGAAGAACCGCCGGGGCGGAGCAGTCATTCCCGTCAGCATCACCGGAACTTACCAGCATCCGTCTTACAAGACAGACCCAATTTAGATTGACCCGCTGGAGCGTCTATCGGCAGACGAAAGAAGTGGAGAGGGCTGCCGAACGCAATTCCCGTTCATTTCCTGCTCTACAAACATACAAGGTTCGCTGTAGAAATCTCCTAGAATTGAAACGTACAACTACAAAGTTGAGAAAAACGAGTCTCTGTTTGAACCCACGCCCTCCGAAGGTCCACTTAAGGGAAGACCGTCCTACGCATACCTATTAACGTTGATTGCAGGTGTGTGCCGCCCGAGTATGCTGTCTGTGTGATGGGAAAGCGTATCGTGGTCGCCGATGATAATGCCGCCGTTCGCCGGGCGCTACGCGGAATTCTTGAGCTTGAGGGAGATTGGAAAGTGGACGGAGAAGCTGTCGATGGGCGCGATGCAATTGAGAAAGCGCAGAAGTTGCGCCCAGATCTGATCGTCCTAGACGTCTCAATGCCCGTCATGAGCGGACTTGATGCTGCCAGGGTGCTACGTCGCATCATGCCTGCTGTTCCCCTGATCCTTTGTTCTCTGCATACCAACGACGTGCTTGAGCAAGAGGCCTCGGCCGCAGGAGTCAATGCAGTTGTTTCAAAAGCGCAAAACATGCAGGTGCTGTTTAATAAAGCCAGAGAATTGCTGGAAGCAGCATGATTCCGTCTAGGCCTTCCAATGTGGAAACTTCAGCGTGTCTCTCTTTAAAGCCAGCAGTGCCTTAGATGCATCTTGCAAAGCGTTTCGTTCGGCAGGGCTATCTTGCGCCTGCGCCAGATCCTGCAGTCTCAGGAAGACAGCCACTTCGGCTTCGGCTACCCTTTCTTTCAATCTCTCGGGATCTTGCTCGACAAGCGCTTCATGGAGCATCCGCTGCCATTCAAATTTGTAATCGTCTAACAATTTGTAACCCTCTATCACGCGATTTGTTCTTTCAGCAGAGAACCTGTGCCACAGCTTTGTACAATCTTGGCGATCTTTGGAATACCGTGAAATGTGTAGTCACATGTAAAAACAACGACACGTTTCCCCTTGCTCTTCGTGGAACAGTTCCGTATGCAAGACGTGAATTTCTTGACTAGCGCGAGTAACCTGGCGACGAATGCTGTTCAGTCGAATCTTTCCTTTTGTGGACCCGAAGCATCCTGGGAGGCAAGTCGCCATGTTCGGATGCATGCTCGCTCATAGGTGGCATCTTCCGTGTTGTGGCCGGGACGCAGAAGAGTTGTTCTGGCAGAACTGGTTTAGTTCTTAGCCTTTTCAGCGCACCGCTGAAATATTGCCCTGGTTGATATGCAGAATGCCACGTGCGGCGTCCGCCCTTTCTGTGATACGAGTGCCTTTTTTAAGTAACGACCCTACCCGAGCCGTCACTCAGCCGTAAGCGTTCGCCTTGATTGCTGTAGTGCGTTGCTTTGCATCCAAGAATCCGCATCAAAGGATTGCTTTGAGGTAAAGAGATGATGCTGAGGTTCGCACGACTAGGGTCGATATTCTTGATTCTCACGACTGGATGTGTCGCTCCCAAACGAGCGAGTTTGGTTATTCCGCAACGTTGCATACATGTGAACGCAGAAAGTTTTACCCGCCCCTGTGCGCGCCGCAATGACCGCAAGCTGGTTTGCGACGGAGTAGTGGTTTCTGCACTGTGTGTCCAGGTTAGGCAATAGATTGCTGCCGCGTTCGCAACCTCTAGTCCCTTGGTGTGCTCGACAGTTCCCTCCACCCTCGACTCACATACTCTTCTGACCAAGACGGCGTCAGTCCTCGAAACTTCTCGCTCCGCCCTTCATGCGGTTGGTCACCAGTTGAGTCCAGACGAACTTGATCACGCGTGCGTCGTTGTAGCAGTATGCTAGATTGTGATTCAGCGTCGAAAAGCAGTGTTGCTGACAAGTTTTTTTCATCGCAGTCAGCTGTCCGTCATCAAACTTGTGCTGATCAATGTTTCCCCAATCATACGTGGCACCGTACATGGGGAAGCAAGGCGCAACTGTGCCATCCGTACGAATGATCACATTGTTCTGACCTGCCCTACAGTTCCATTCCGCAAAGTGGAGTTCTCCATTGGCATCTTGCACGATACCCGGGGTGCCTACGAGTTGTTTCGCAAAATCGCCATTGACTCCGGTGCCGTCTCCATTCCAGCCCAGCCGCTTTAGATCCGCTCCGCTTGCCATGCGGATGAACGCTTTGATCTCTTGCAGGCGCTGGACAGAGTTCACCATCTGATAGCCAGCTTTGTTCTTCTCGATGATCCAGTCGACAAGGGAATCGATTTCGCGCCAATCCTCGGGACGGATATAAGTCGGATTGTCGCTGAGGTGTTTGAAATGCTCGTCTTGCTCGAGCATAGGTGTCTCATTGATGTGGTAGTCGGTTGCGATCCTGTGCTCGCGGGCGAAGTCCGTGATCTGCCGCACGTCCTGTGTGTTGTTGCGACAAATGTTCAGGTTGAAGAAGACCATGTAGCCATAGACGTATTGCTTCTTCATCAGGTGCTCAATGTGCTTCCGCACAGGAACAACCGCCTTGGGTAGACTGGGTTTCTCGTCCCATGCATCCACGGCGAAATTGAACACTCCGACGCCGGCGTCCCCTAGACGGTCGGCCACCTCGGGCCGCAAGAGCCGTCCATTCGTTCCTATGTATACCCAGAAGCCTTTCTTGGCGGCGTAGTACACAACTTTGTGTGCAAAGTCCGGGCGCAGGAGAGGCTCGCCACCCATCAGGGCCAGCACACGACAACCGTGATCATGGAGCCAGTCAATGGACCGACGCGCAACATCCTCCGTCATTCCCTTTACCTTGTTGTTGTAGGCCCAGCAATACCAGCAATCGAGATTGCACTTGTACTCGACAAACAGGTAGGCAGTAATGGGATGGAATTCTCCTGGCAGCACACGCGAGCGAATATACGGGAACAGCCAGCCCCGCATGCTGCGATACGCCTGTGGCACCGTCCAAAGCCGCTTCTCAGGAATAACGGCCGGCCCTGGATCCAACAACTTTTGCGGAAAGCGTGGAAACACCGGGTCCGGTAATTTGCCGCCCTTCACGAGCACCGGCTTGGCCGGAGTCTGTGCGGTATTCATCAATAAATTGTGAATGTCGACGTCAATGCGAAACTTTGGCGCGGTCGCCATGCGGGCCTTCCTCTCGTGATCTGTTGCAGCCTTAGTCGGCGGCTATGCCCTGTCCGATCTGTTCGACCGTTTGCGCGAAGAGAGATGTTTCAGGTTGATTCTGCTGGTTGCGGAGTTCTGCCTCCAGCGCCGCTAATTGAGCTTCGATGTCCTCTTGGGCCTTTCGCTTGCGAATGACCTCTTCTCGATAACGGCACAGGAAGTAGTCGATGGTCTCTACCCGAATCTTGATCGATCCGGAAGGTTTGTTTTCGTCTAGATCCTTAAAGCAAAAATAAGGCGTCCCAGATTGCTCGATGATGCCTTCGATCACACCATAGATCGGCGCATCGTGCCCGCACTTGAAGCTGGAAATCTCGAGCGCAACCAGATTCGGATGGCGCGCCGTGAACTTCGCAGCCCAAACCTTGTGATTGGTGCTGCACGAATACGAGTTCTTCCAGGCATCGCTAATATCCAGCGGACTGCTGATCACGCCTGCGCGAACTTCTTCCCCAAAAAGGCGTTCCAGCAAATCCTCGTCCAGCGGAAGAGTGTTTTGCGAGAAGATCGGATATCCAAGCTTCTGGAACTCGTCCAGGATCTCGTGGTTGAGCCCGGGATCGTGGTGATACGGTCGGCCAAGCATGACAATCCCAATGCGGTCCTCACGTTCAAGTTGGTCAATTACAGCCCGGGCCCGCCGGCGAATGCTCGTTTCATAGTCTTTAAGGGCATTGAATCCGCTTTCGATTGCTCGATCGTTTTCCTCTTGTGACAAGCCAAGCACGCCCTGCCAAGCCTGCAACATCTGATAGGCAAATAGCTTGCGATCGGCAAAGTTGAGCACGGGATCGATGTACTTCACGTTGTGCTCGGCAAAAACGTCGTTCTCTTTTGTGAACGCCGCCTTGACCGTTTCCGGAGTTGCCGTGACTGTTGGGCACGCATTGCTGCCCGTGAGCTTGACAAGCGGAGAGTGCAAGACATCGTACATGGGGAAGAAGATCACATTGAGCGGCTTCTTCCGATGTTTTTCCTGAATCAGGTTATAGACGTGTGAGATCCCGATTTTTGCCGGGAAACACGGGTCAATGGCGCCTCGGCTTGCTCCCGCGCGGTAAAGCTCCGAACTCGTATAGTCGGAGTAAACAATATTTTCAGGCTGCACTCCCAGGCTCTCGAAGTATCCATTAAAGAGCGGCGCATATGTATAAATATTCAGGACCCGTGGAATGCCGATCCGCAACTTGCCGCGATTTTGCATGAGCGCAATGCGCTCCTTGGCCACCTTCGTCCAGGCGCGACTCGGAATCTGATCAGCGACTTTCTTGACGTTGGTGGGGCGGAAGACTTCCTTCGAGGCCACGTCCACGAAGTTCGGGTGCTGATCTCGAATGTGATCGAGCCCCGACTTGATCTCCTTCATTTCCTCGAGATCTTCAACCGTTCCCTTCTCGCAGGTCGCAATAATCAACCTCTGCTCACCATGCATGAGTGGGACTTTGGTCACTTTCTGGATGGGGACAAAGTTCTTGACCGGCTCGGTTCGAATGTCGATAAAGGTGCGGAGGCAATTGTTCTTGCAGAAATTGCAGCGAGTGGCCTCGTTTCGTGTGGTGCGGTACTCGATTTTGCGCACTGCATCAAGCCCTACAAACGTGGTCATTTGACCATTCCGCCACAGTCGCAGCGATTCTTGCGCGGCTCCGATCGCTCCTGACTCGCCGCAATGTTCGTGCACAATAATCTCGGGCTGCCTGCCCGCCGCACGAAAACTGTTTCGAATGAAATCCACTTCTGCCTTTACCACTGCCAGGTTGTTTTGCGTCCCTCCCTGCAGCACAAAGCGGGAGCCGAGCGCGGCAAGATTCGGAATACTGGCAACGTACAGGAAAACGTTCTTCGGAAGCACGGCAGCCAAGCCGGCGAGAATTTCCTCAGCACGCCACCCTTGCCGCTGAAAATTCACAATGTCCGATTGCATGAAAACGGCGCAACCGTAGCCAAAAACCGGCATAGCATTTGCCGAAAATGCGAGGTCGGCGTACTGGTTCACGTCGTAGCCAAACCCCTCGGCGGTGGATTGCAGGAAATATCCGTTGCCGGCGGAGCACTGCGTGTTGAGCTTGAAATCCTTCACGCGCCCGTTGTGCAGAATGATGATCTTGATGTCCTGACCACCCACGTCCACGATTACATGT